>Ga0180429_10001323_pt1 | contig 21135 bp, 20 predicted proteins | sample SS_ome_FD_132428 | JGI IMG/M metagenome (GOLD analysis project Ga0180429, IMG submission 132428) | Hypersaline lake sediment archaeal communities from the Salton Sea, California, USA - SS_1_S_1 metaG | ecosystem: Environmental > Aquatic > Non-marine Saline and Alkaline > Hypersaline > Sediment ...
AGTAGTCGGGGTCGCGGTAGCGCCACAGCACCTTCCCCGTCGTGACCTCCAGGCACCGCAGCCAGGTGTCGTCGGAGCCGAAGTAGACCTTCCCCTCCCAGACGTAGGGCGAGCTGTAAATCTCCCCCTGGGTTTCGAATTTCCACAGCGGCGCGCCGGTGGCGGCGTCCAGGCAGTAGAGCCACCCGTCCAGCGACCCGACGAACACCCGCCCCCCGGCCACGCAGGGCGTCGAGAAAACCCACCCGCCGGTTTCGAAGCCCCAGACCTTTTCGCCCGTGGCGGCGTCCAGGCAGTACACGTCGTGGTCGTAGGAGCCGAAGTACACCCGCCCGTCGGCGGCCGTCACCCCGCCGCCCACGTAGTGCCCGGTGCCGAAGCGCCACAGCCGCTTCCCCGTCTGCGCGTCGAAGCACCACAGGGCGTCGTCGCAGCTCCCCACGTACACCCGGCCGTCGGCGGCCAGGACCTCGCCGATGACCGGCCCGCCCGTGTTATGCCTCCACAGCCCGTGGCCCGTTTCGGCGTCCACGCAGTACACGTATCCGTCCTCGGACCCGAAGTAGACCCGGCCCTCGTAGTAGAACGGCGAGCTGGTCAGCGAGTCGCCCTCCTGGAACTTCCACGCGAGCTCCGCCCGGCCCGTGGGCACCTCGGGGAGCCCGCCGATCCCCCGGACGAAGACGCCGAAGAGCTCGGCCATGGCGAAGGCGATGACCGTCACCCCGACCAGGATGCCGACGCCGATTAAAATGTAGCGCCCCGGCTGGCGGATGCGCTTCTTCCTGGCGAACTCCTCGGGGCCGAGGGCCGCCAGCTCCGCCTCGCGCTCGAGGTGGCTCTTGAACGGTTCGACGTCGGCGAGCGGCCGCCAGTCGAAGGCGGTCGTGTCGTAGACCTCGTCGGAGGGGGCCAGCTCGCGCAGGTCGAGCATCTTGAGAATCTTGCGCGCGGTGCGGGCCGGTTCCGGCGCCCCGCCCGACCGCACGATGTAACGCTTCCGCTCCATGTTTCCGCCTTCTCTCCCCTCCCCTTTGGGAGGGGGCACTTCAACGGGCTAAGGTGAGGGCAACCTTTTTTTAAATACGAGTCCGTTTACTCTCACCAATTTTAGTAGAGAGTGTGATTAGTGCGTCACCCTCGTAGGGGCCGACCTTTAGGTCGGCCCGCGGGCGACCGCAGAGGACTCGTCCTACGGGTCGCCCCTACATCATCGCAAACTGCGGAGGCTCTAGTCCGTCCCCGGGCCCCAGTCGGGGTCGTTGCCCGGGCAGACCCCCCGCGCGTCCCCGGTCGCCGGGTCCAGCACGTAGATGCGGTGGACGTCCGCCGGGTAAGCCTCGACCGTCTCCGTTCCGGTGTCGTCCCAGAAATCCGGCGACTCGACGGTGTTGTAGAGCAGGCGGCCCGAGTCGGTGAAGCAGGGGTTCACGCAGTCCAGCTCGGAGAATGTCAGGCGCTCGGGGTTCCCGCCGTCGGCGCCCATGAGGTAGATGTCGAAGGAGTCCTCGCCGGGGAATTTCGCGCTGACGGCGATTTGCGACCCGTCGGGGCTCCAGGCGGGGTCGGTGATTTCGGCCCCCAGGTCGGTGAGCTGCACCAGGTCGCCGGTCCGCACGTCGGCGAGCACCAGCTCGATGACGGCGGGGCCGTCGTAGCCCGGGTCGCCGAGGCCGAAGAGGATGGCACCGCCGTCCGGGCGCCAGACGGGCCACCGGGCCCAATCCTCCAGGTCGGTCAGGCGTTCGGGGTTCCCGCCGTCGGCGTCCATGACGAAAATTTCCGGGGCGCCGTCCTCGGTATCCATGGAGCTCCAGGCGATGCGCTCCCCGTCGGGGCTCCACGAGGGGAGGCCGTCCCAGTCGGCGTTTTTGGTGAGCTGCGTGAAATCGCTCCCGTCGGTGCCCACGATGTAGATGTCCCAGCCGTCGTCGTCGGTGGCGGCGAAGACGATGCACCCCCCGTCGGGGGAGAGGTCCAGCACCAGCCCCAGTGCGTTGGGGCCCACGGCGTCGGTGACCCGACGGGCCTCCGTGCCGTCGTCGTTGGCCATGTAGAGTCGGCCGTCCAGGTCGAAGGCGACTACGCCGGCCGTCGTGACCGTCGCCAGAATCGTTGACATCAAAAGCAACTTGCGGTTCATATGAACCCCTCTCCCCAGCCCGTCGGCGCTATTGCATCGGTGTAGGGCGGCCCCTCTGCGGGCCGCCGCGGTATCCCAGTTTACTGCCAGCACCCCGGCCCTCTCCCCATTAGTGAGAGGGGACTATAAGGAAGCCCTCACCCCTGACCCCGTCGGCGAGCCGCCCCCACGGTGAGAGGATAGCCGTACCGCCGTTTCTATACTTTCCCAGCCCCGACCCTCACCCCAACCCTCTCCCAGTGAGGGAGAGGGGGCCGCTTCATCCCTCCCCCCGGATCTAAAGCGCGCTTCCCCCCAGAAGGGGAAGGAGAATTAATCCGCCGCGGGGCCCCAGGTGGGCACCACACAGCCGTTCCAGGTCACCCGGTACACGTCGCCGGTCTGGCGGTCGAAGGCGAAGATGTCGGTGTGGGTGTCGTCGTAGATGACGGTCTCCCCGTCGCCGGTGAAGCAGGGGAAGCGCTTGGCGCCGCCGTCGTAGGTCAGGCGCTCCACGTTTTCGCCGTCGGGGTCCGCCAGGAACAGGTCGCCGCCCCCGTCGCCCTGCCGGACGAAAACGATTCTATCCCCGTCGGGGGACCACTCGGGGTTGGCCCCGGCTCCCAGGCGTGTCGGCTCATCCCCGTCCGAGTCCATGACGTACACCTCGTAGCCGCCGGTGTAGGACGTGCGCATGGAGTCGAAGGCGATGTATCTTCCGTCGGGGCTCCAGGCGGGGTAGGCGTCCACGGCGGGGTCGTTCGTCAGGCGCGCGGTATCGCCGGTATCCAGGTCCACGGCGTAGATTTCCCAGTTGCCGTCGCGGAGGGAGTGGAAGGCGATGCGCTCCCCGTCGGGGTCCCAGCTCGGGGCGTCGTCGTCGACCGCGTTGTCGGTGAGCTGCGTCGTCTCGCCGGTGTCCAGTTCCAAGACGTAGATTTCGAGGTCGCCGTCGCGGCGGGAGCTGAAGGCCAGGCGCCGCCCGTCGGGGGAAATCGCCGACTGCCAGCTCAGGCCGTCGTCGGTAAGCCGCCGCCCCTCGCCCGTGGCCAGGAGTAGGTAGTGGATGTCCCCGGCGAGGTGGAAGACGATGGCGCCGGCGCCGGAGTAGCCCAACAGGTACTCGTCGGGGGTGGTGCGCAGCTGGGAGCGCAGGATCCCGGCGGCGTCGGCCAGGGACTCCACCAGCCCGCGGACCTTGGCCGGAATCCAGCCCTCGTAGCCCGCCGTGTCGGAGACGCCCAGCAGCACCTCGCCGGTCCCCACGTCCACCACCCGCAGCCCGATGGTGAAGGCGCCGTCGATTTCGGTGACGCTGCCGAGGGCGACGAGGTCCGCCCCGACGAGGCCGCCCACCTCGGCGGCGGTGTCCTCGTCCACCATCCCCGAGAGCGCCAGGGCCTGCTCCTCGGCGATGCGGGCGAGCTGGGCCCGCTCGATGACGCGCAGGCCCTCGATGCCGACGACGCCGGCCCGCACCAGCTCCGACACGCCGCGGGCCAGGCCGGCGTCGCAGTTCACCGCCTCGAAGTCCACGACGGCGATGGTCGGCTCCGCGGCGGCGGCGGCGAGGGCCAGGATGACGAGCAGAAAGACGGTTTTCTTCGGCATGGCGGCATTCCTTCTATCCCCTCCCCCCTCTGGGGAGGAACTCGGTTACGGACCAGGGTGAGGGGCTTACTCCACCGGGCACCAGGCGGGAGAATCGTCGTAGCTATCGTTGTAGGTCAACTGTGTCTGGTTGCTCCCGTCGGCGTCCATCACGAAGATTTCCCAGTCCCCGTCGCGGTCGGAGACGAAGGCGATGCGGCCCGTGCCGGTGGATTCAGAAGAATAACCGCTGTCCGAGGTTCCGCCGGACGTCGGGCCGGTGAGCGCCGCCGCCAGGAGCAGCGGGAGAATCGTCCGTTTCATCGTCTCTTCCCCGAGGAGGGGTGGGTTTTTTCACGGGCCGAAGATTCCTACGGGGCAGTCAATCCAGCGGACCCCAGCCCGGGTCCATCCCGTGCTCCACCAGGAGGCGGTCCGCGCCGGTTTCGCGGTCGTACACCCGGATCTCGGCCTCCTCATTCTCGCCGTGCTGGTAGTACACGAACCGGCCGTCACCGGAGAATACGGGCTGGGAATCGGGCCCCGGCGATTCCACGAGCAGTGTCGGCTCCCCGCCCTCGACGGGCACCACCCACAGCTCGTCGTCGCGGGAGCGGTCCGAGGTGAAGACGATGACGGAGCCGTCGGGCGAGGCCGCCGGGCAGCAGTCCTTACCCGTGTAGCGGGTCAGCCGCCGCTGGTCGGTCCCGTCGTCGTTCATGACGTAAATCTCGCGGCCGCCGTCGTCGTGCCTCTCCGAGTAGAAGGCGATGAGCCCCTCGGCGGTCCAGTCCGGGGAGCCGTCGGTGGCCTCGTTCTCGGTCAGCCGCCGGGGGTCGGAGCCGTCGACGTCCGCGGAGTAGATTTCCCAGTTCCCGTCCCGGATTGTGTGGAAGGCGAGGCGGGTGCCGTCGGGGCTCCAGGTGGGCTGGTAGTCCGGGGCCTCGTTGTCGGTGACCTGCACCGGCGCGGATCCGTCGACGCCGACGGTGTAAATTTCCCAGTCGCCGTCGACGGGCGAGGCGTAGGCGACGCTCCGGCCGTCCGGCGAGAGGTCGGGCGCCCGCCCGATGCCGACGAGGCGCTCCTCCCCGGTTTCCAGGTCGCGCAGGTACATCTCGCCCTCGAAGGTGCAGTAGACGAGCCCGCCGCCGGCGGAGGCGACGGCCGCCGTCAGGACCGCGACCATGAGCATCGTTTTTCGCATGTCCGTCCCTCCGGGTTTCTACGGGCCGAAGATTTGGGTGAGGCCGGCGGACCAGAGCCCGCGCAGCTCGTCGAGATTTTCCGCCACCAGTTTACGCTTACCCAGGGTCAGGGTAAATAGCCTGCGTTCCGTGGTGCGGCCGAGGGGCGCCGCGGCGCAGCCCATCTCTCTAAAAAATTTCACCGCCGCCGCCCCATCGCCCGGCGGAACCGTCAGGATGTAAGCCGGGGCCTCGTTGAACAGCAGCGCCGCCGGGTCCAGGTCGGCGTCAATTTGGCTAAGGTCCGCCTCCAGGCCCACGCCGCCGGAAAGGTACGTCCCCAGGGCCACCTCCGCCAGGCAGGGCGCCAGGCCGCCGTCGGAAACGTCGTGGCAGGCGACGGCCCGTCCGCTTCCGACGAACTCGACGATTGCGGCCAGCTCGGTGCGCCAGCGGTCGAATTCCGCCGGGGGCGGCTCGCCGATTGCATCGCCGTAAACCGTCTCCAGGTAGAGGCTCCCGCCCATCTCCGCCCGCCGGACGCCGACGAAAATTATTTCCTCTCCCGGTCCCAACGCGCACTGGCCCGCGGCGTTCCGCGCGTCGGGAATCACCCCCACGCAGGCGATGACGGGCGAGGGCGGGACGGCCCGCCCCTGGGCCGACTGGTTGTAAAAACTTACGTTGCCGGAGACCACGGGCAGCGGCGTCCCGGGACGGCCCACCAGGCCCAGCCCCCGGCAGGCGTCGCCGATGCCCCGCAGCCCCTCGGCGAACTGGAAAAAAATCTCCGGCTTCTCCGGGTTGCCGTAATTCAGGCAGTCGGTAATCGCGGACGGAGCGGCGCCGGTGCAAGCGACGTTGCGGGCGGCCTCGGCCACGGCGTGCACCGCCCCGAGGTACGGGTCCACCTCGCCCAGCCGCGGGTTGCCGTCGGCGGTCATGGCCACCCCCGCGGGGCAGCCGTCCAGCGGCATCACCACCCCGGCGTCGGCCTCCCCCGGCCGCAGGACCGTGCGCCCCTGCACCTCGCAGTCGTAGCGCTTGAAGATGGGGTAGCGGGAGCAGCCCTGGGGCGTGGCGAGCATTTTTCGCAGAATTCCGCCCCAGGTCAGGCCCGGCTTCGGCCTCACGGGTGCGATTTTAGGCGCGGGCGGGGTGCGGGGGCGGTCGTGCTTGACCCCGTGGGTGACGGCGCGGGTGCTCACGTCGCAGACGGGAATTTCCTGCGCCTCGGTCCCCTTCCACAGCAGCCGATAGCGGTCCTCGGGGAGGATTTCGCCGATGACGGTGGCCGCCGCGCCCACCGCCGCCTTCCCCAGCTCCCAGTCCGCGTTGAAGATTTTACAGAAACCCTCCGCCGCCGCGGCGGGCACGGCGTACATGTAGCGCTCCTGGGTCTCGCCGCAGGCGGTTATGTACGGCGGGAGATTTTCCATGGAGACCGGGACCCGGTCCAGGTGCACGTCGGCGCCGAGGCCCGCCGCCGCCGCCATCTCGCTCGTGGCGCAGGCGATGCCCCCCGCCCCCAGGTCCTTCATCCCGAAGGCGAGGCCCTTCGCCCGGAGGTGGCGCCAGGCCGCCTTGTTCGCCTCGGTCAGCACCCGCGACAGGAACGGGTCGGGCACCTGCACCGCGCCGCGGTTTTCCTCGCCCTCGTCGAGGTCCACGCTGGCGAAGGCCGCCCCGCCGAAGCCGGAGTCATCGGTGGCCTTGCCGACGAGGATGTAAACGTAAGGCGTTTCACGGGCCTCGTCGGGCACGCGGCTGTGGATGATTTCGTCCGCGCGCACCAGCCCAACCGCCACCACGTTCACCAGGCAGTTGTCGTCGAATTTTTCGCTGAAGTACGCGTCCCCGCCCAGGTTGGGCACCCCCAGCGGGTTGCCGTACTGCCAGATGCCGTCCACCACGCCGGCGGCGATCTCCGCCGAGCGCGTCCCCGCGGGGCCGGCCGGGTCGCCGAACCGCAGCGGGTCCAGCACGGCGAAGACCTCGCCCCCCATGCAGTACACGTCGCGGACGATGCCGCCGATGCCCGTGGCCGCGCCCTCGTTGGGCACCACCTGGCTCGGGTGGTTGTGGCTCTCGTGGGCGATGACGATGCCGTAGCGCACGCCCCCGTGCTCGACGAACTCGACGATTCCGGCGTCCTCGGCGGGACCCTGGATGACGTTGGGGCCGTCCGTCGGGAGGTGCTTCCCCAACAGCGCCCGGCTCGACTTGTACGAGCAGTGCTCGCTCCACATGATGTTGAACAGGTGCGCCTCGGCCAGGGTCGGCTCTCGGCCCAATAATTTAACCAGGGAGCGGGCCTCGTCGGGCGAGAGGTGGATGCCGAGGCCGGTGAGGGTTTTCTTCAGCTCGGCGTCGGCGAGGCCGGAGAGGGCGAGCGGTTCGTCGGGGCGGTTCATAGGCTTAAGTGGTGTAAACTCTTTGAGTTATGGCGTCACAAATTATAACCTCGACCGGGGGGAATGTCAACGCGGGCCGGGGGTGGTACACTCGGCGTCATGGACGACCGGCGCGAAGGTCTCCGTCAATTCATCCGCCGCCCGGTGATGGGGCTCATCCTGCTGGCGTGCATCGCGGGGGGGACCCTGGTGGGTTTCTGGATCGAACCGATTGTAGGCTGGCTCTGCGTGGGGGTCTTCGCCGCCGGGCTCCTGGTCCGCCTCATCCGCTGCCTTTTAAAAAGGCGGGAGTCCGCCTAAACCTCCGCCTCGGCCAGCCGCTTTTCCACCAGCTCCGCGAAGAGGTCCACCGCCCGTCCGGGCACCTTCTCCGGCAGCTCCAGGACTATCTTCCCCCCCAGCGCCGGCAGCACCACCAGCCGGTGCCGCACCCGGTCGGCGTCCCGCCGCAGCCACAGCACCAGGAGCGAGACCAGCACCAGCCCCACCCCCAGCACCATCCGCCACAGGTTGGCCAGCGGCACCAGCCACAGGACGGCGGTCAGGGCCACCAGCACCAGCATGGCCGCCACCAGCCGCCACGGGCCGACGACGACGCGGCTGCGCGACCGGACGGCGTGGAGCTCGTCCAGGGTCAATCGCCGCCAGCCGTCGGGCAGGCCGAAGAGGTGCAGCTCGTTCCCGGCGAGGACGGCGTCGGGCTCGTCGGGGGCCAGGCGCTCGTCGGGGCCGTAGTCGCGCCGCAGGCTCACCGCCGCGGCCGGGAAATTTTCGGGAAATTTCGGAGGTTCCACGGGGGCGAGTATAGCGCCGGGTTTTTTTCGGGGCAAGGGTAGGGGGCGCCCCTATAGGTTGGATTCGCGGTGAATAGACGTAGGGGCGGGTGTTCACACCCGCCCGCCCCCCTTCCCAACCTTCCCCCTAGAGGGGGGAGGAGGCACCGCAAAATGTAGGGCGGGGATTACCTTCGGTCGCAGATATTAATCCCCGCCGCGTTTTTTTCTAAGGTGTCCCTCACCCCCATCCCCTCTCCCCAAGGGAGAGGGGGGCCGCCGCAACCCTTACCCGGGTATTTTCCTAAATGTAGGGCGGGGATTTTAATCCCCGCCGCTTGCGATGACGTAGGGCGGCCCCGTAGGACGAGTCCTCTGCGGGCCGCCGCGTTTACGCTCACCTGGCCCTTACCCTCACCCTAACCCTCTCCCTGGAAGGGAGAGGGGATCGTCGCGCCCCCCTTCCCAACCTTCCCCCCAGAGGGGGGAAGGGGCCGCTGCACCCATCACCCCGGCTTGTTGGCGTATTGCGTAAATGTAGGGCGGGGATTCTATCCCCGCCGTATAAACGCACATACCCCGACCCTCACCCCGTTCCCGATGATAACGTAGGGGCCGACCTTTAGGTCGGCCCGTTTTTTCAAATGTAGCCCTCACCCCTAACCCCTCTCCCACAGGGAGAGGGGGACCGCTACGGGCCTAGACCTCCGAGATGTCGGCTATCTTCTCCTCCAGGAGGCCGTCGATTTCCGCCGTCTGCTCGTCGGTCATCTTCTGGACCACGTCCAGGAGCCGGTCGCGCTCGTCCTCGCTGATGTCGCCGTCCTTGGCGGCCTCCTTGAGCGCCTCGTTGGCGTCGCGGCGGACGTTGCGGATGGAGACCTTGCCCTCCTCGGACAGGCGGTGGGCCACCTTCACCAGCTCCTTGCGCCGGTCCTCGGTCAGCGGCGGGAAGGGGAGGCGGATGACCACGCCGTCGGTGGAGGGGGTGATGCCGAGGTCCGAGGACTGGATGGCCTTGACGATGGCCTCGACGGCGGTCCTGTCCCAGGGCTGGACGACGACCATGCGCGGTTCGGGGACGCCGATGGTGGCCATCTGGTTCAGCGGGGTCTGGGAGCCGTAGTAGTCCACGCGGATGGAGTCCAGGATGGCGGGGTTGGCGCGTCCGGTGCGGATGGCGCGCAGGTCGCGCTTGGTGGCCTCCACGGCCTTCTCCATGTTCTCGTGGGTCTCTCTGAGCCTCGGTTCGACCATTTTACCCCTCCCGCGTCGGCGCCGGTGGGCGCGTCGGGAAATATGTCAGTTTTTACGGGCCGATGACGGTGGCGAAGCCCGGCTCGGTGAGAGCCTTTACGGGTCCGTCCGCCGCCTCGCCGGAGAAGACGAGTATTTCAATTCCGCCCCGGCGGCAGAGCTCCACCGCGGCCAGGTCCATCACGCCCAGGTGCCGCTCGAGCACCTCGTCGTAGGAGAGCCGGTCGAAGCGTTTGGCCGCGGGGTCGGTCTTGGGGTCGGCGGAGTAGACGCCGTCCACCTGGGTGGCCTTGAGGATTGCCCCGGCGCCGAGCTCCAGGGCCCGCAGGGCGGCGGCGGTGTCCGTGGTGACGAAGGGCGCGCCGGTCCCCCCGCCGAAGACGCCGACGCCCCCGGAATCCAGGAACTCCCGCACCGCCTCCGGGCGGTACACGGCCACGTGGCCCGGCATGGCGATGACGGAGTAGGCCCGGGCCTGGGTTCCGGCCGCGGTCAGCGCGTCGGCCAGCGCCAGGGCGTTGACGACGGTGGCCAGCATCCCGGCGATGTCGGCGGCGACGCGGTCGGTGAACGTGCTGTCGCGCCCGCGCAACAGGTTCCCCGCCCCGCAGACGACCCCGACCCCGTACCCCGCGCCGGTGAGCCCGGCGATGTCCGCCGCCGCCCGGGAGAGCGATCCCGCCTCCAGGGGCGAAAAACCCCCCGGTCCGCGGCCGCCCAGCCGTTCGCCGGAGAGTTTCAGTATTACCCGACCTGGATTCAAGTCTGGGACTCCTCGAACGCCGACAGGGGTGTCTGCGTCAATCCGCCTTCACCCGGCCCGGATTCAAGCCTAGGACTCCTCGCCCAGTTGGAAACGGACGAAACGCGACACCTGGATGTTCTCGCCCAGCTTGGCCACGTGCTCCTTGATGTAGTCCTGGACCGTCCGGTCCTTCTGTTCCGGCTGGTTCTTCACGAAGAGCTGGTTCAGGAGGGCGTTTTCCTTGAGGAACTTCTGTATTTTACCCTCGACGATTTTTTCGACGACCTGGGGCGGCTTGCCGGATTCGGCGGCCTGTTCGGCGTACACGCGGCGCTCGGCCTCGAGCGCCTCGGGGGGGAAGCCGTCCGCGTCCACGGCCAGGGGTGCCATGGCGGCCACCTGCATGCAGAGGTCCTTGGCCAGGGCCTTGAAATCCTCGGTGCGGGCCACGAAGTCCGTCTCGCAGCGTAGCTCGAGCATGACGCCCAGCTTGCCGCCGGCGTGGACGTAGGTGTGGATGAGCCCCTCGTCGGCGCAGCGGCCGGACTTCTTGTCGGCGGAGGCCAGTCCCTTGACCCGCAGAAACTCGACGGCCTTCGCCTCGTCCCCGCCGGATTCGGTGAGGGCCTTCTTGCAGTCCACGATGCCGGCGCCGGTCTTCTTCCGCAGCGCCATGACCTCTTGGGCGGAAATCTCTGCCATGATTACCTCGGATGCCTCGCTGGTTTTAAAAAAACGGGTCAGGCGACGGGCGCCTCGTTGACGATTCTGCCGCCGGTGGCGATGGCGCCTCCCTCGACGACGGCGTCGGCGATGGCCTTGCTGATGAGCCCGATGCCCCGGATGGCGTCGTCGTTGCCGGGGATGAGGTAGGTCAGCTCGTCGGGGTCCGCGTTGGTGTCGGCGATGGCCACGATGGGGATCCCCAGGGTGTTGGCCTCCTTGACGGCGATGTGCTCCCGCTTGGGGTCCACCACGTAGAGCGCCTGGGGCGGGGTCTTCATCCCCCGGATGCCCGCCAGGAGCGCGGAGAGCTTCTGGTGCTTCTTGGTGAGCATGGTGCGCTCCTTCTTCGAGAGTCCCTCGAAGCTCTCGGAGCCCAGAAGATGCTCCAGCTTGTCCAGGCGGTCCAGGCTGCCCTTGATGGTCTGGAAGTTTGTCAGGGTCCCGCCGAGCCAGCGCTTGGTGACGAAGAACATGCCGGCGCGCTCGGCCTCCCGGGCGATGATGGGCTGAGCCTGGCGCTTGGTGCCGACGAAGATGATCTTCCCGCCGCGCGCCACGGTCTGGGTGACGAAGTCGCAGGCCCGGCGCAGGTGCTGCACCGACTGCTGCAGGTCGATAATGTAAATGCCGTTGCGTTCCCCGTAGATGTAGGGCTTCATCTTGGGGTTCCAACGGCGGGTCTGGTGGCCGAAGTGGATGCCGGCCTCCAGCATGGATCGCATGGAGAATTCGGGCATGGTTCCTCGTTTCATCCTCCGCCTTCTCAACCCCCCCATCCCCCCCAGTCTTGGGGGGGCAGGCTCGCGGGGCGCGTCATCGAAGATTCGTCAGATTATCTCCGCGTGCGCGCACCGTCGGGAAACCGATGTTTCCGGGGCAACGAGTATATTGAAGGCGTGCGTATTGACCCGTGAGGGCCGGTTTTTGAGTCCGGGGGGACTCGGGTTATCTCTTGGAGAACTGGAAGCGGGCGCGGGCGCCGCGCTGGCCGTATTTCTTGCGCTCCTTGATCCGGGCGTCGCGGCGGAGGAGCCCGGCCCCCTTGAGGGTGTGCCGCAGCTCGGGGTCGTACTTCTCCAGGGCCCGGGCGATGCCCAGGCTCAGGGCGTCCGCCTGGCCGGTGAGGCCGCCTCCCGTGATGGTGGCGTGCACGTCGAAGCGGTCGGCGGCGTTGGCCGTCTCGAGGGGCTGACGCACCCTCCTGCGCCACACCTCCCGGGGGAAGTATTCCTCCACGTCGCGCCGGTTGACCAGGACCTTGCCTTCGCCGGACACGAGGCGCACCCGGGCGATGGCGGTCTTGCGGCGGCCGGTGGCCCAGATGGAGCCCTTTTCTGCCATGTCGCTCCTCAACCCTCGAGGTCGTAGGCCGCGGGTTTTTGAGCCTGATGCCTGTGCTCGGGTCCCGCGTAGACCCGCAGGCGCTTGAGCATTTTCCGCCCGAGGCGGGTCTTGGGCACCATCCCCGCCACGGCCCAGTGCACGGCGAGGTCGGGGTGATGCTCCATGATTTCGGCGTAGGGGGTGGACTTCAGCCCGCCGGGGTAGCCCGAGTGGTGACGGTGAAACTTCTGCTCGAGCTTTCGGCCGGTGAGCTTGACCCGGGCGGCGTTGACCACGACGACGAAATCGCCGGTGTCGAGGTGCGGCGCCCAGTACGTCTTGTGCTTGCCGCGCAACAGGCCGGCCACGCGGGTCGCCAGGCGGCCCAGGGGCGCGTCGGCGGCGTCCACCACGTGCCAGCCGCGTTCCACGTCGGCGAGTTTCTTCTGAAAGGTGCCCATTCTTGTGTACTCTCCCGGGGCCCGGTGAATCGCCGGTCCCAATCCGGCGGCGCGACGGTCTTCCCGCGCGGGCGGCAAGTATAGAAAAGGCCGGCGGCGGATGTCAAGAAAAGCCCGTCGTCCGGGCCGGTTTTTCGCGTCCCCCCGCCGGTGCGTCGGCGCGTTGCTCCGAAATGTAGGGCGTGGCTTCCACGCCCCGCCGCTTCCGGTTGCGATGCCGTGGGGGCCGACCGACGGCGCGCCGTTCAGGTCGGCCCGTTTTTTTATAAGGTGTCCCTCACCCCCATCCCCTCTCCCCAAGGGAGAGGGGGGCCGCGGGACGCCGCTTTTGCATTCCCGACCCTTACCCTCGCCCCAGCCCTCTCCCTTAAAGGGAGAGGGGGCCGCTGCACCCCCCTCCCCGACCCTCACCTCGCAAATTGCGGTGACGTAGGGGCGGGTCTCCTGACCCGCCCGCGGGCGACCGTGGACGGTCGCCCCTACGTGCAATTGCGCGATTCTAAACGTAGGGCGGGGCTTCTACGCCCCGCCGCTTTGTGAACGGACTCGAGAGTGCGTTCTCCACGCAAAATCGTGGAGCGCGGGTTCTCCAACCCGCGGGCCGACTTTTTAGAACACCGACAGGTTCAGGTAGCGCCGGGGGTCGTCGATGATGTTGTCCAGGAGCGTCTTGGCCTTCTCGAGGGTCTCGGTGAAGTCCACGTAGGCCTCGTCGGAGTAGATGAGCTTCCCGACGGTCCCCTCGCCCGAGGCTATCTGGGCGACGATGGCGTTGATGTGGTCCACGGCCTGTGCGGCGCCGGAGGCGGCCTCCTCGATGCTGACCACCGTGCTCTCGATTTGGGGGAGCGAGCGTGACAGGGTCCCCTCGAAATCCTGGGTTATCCGGGAGGCGCCGGCGGTTATCTGGGCCACGTCGTCGGTTATCCGCCGCAGGTTCCTCACGGTGGCGGTGAGCTCGTCCGTCGAGGACCGGATCAGCTCGTCCAGGTCGGTGGCCATGGAGTCTATGTGGGCTATGGTGTCCTTTATCTGGGCCACCGTTTCCTCGTCGAAGAGGTTGGAGAGGTCGGCCAGGGCGTCCCCTATCTTGACCACGATGTTGCCCGCCGACTCGAAGAGCTCGTCCATGCCCAGGGAGCGCTCACCCCGGACGGTGGAGCCGGGCGGGACCACGGGGGAGTCGGTCGTGCCCGGGGTGATGTCCACGTACTTGTCGGCCATCAGCCCCTTGAGGCGGATGGCGATGACCGAGTTCTCCCGCACCACGACTTCTTCGTCCAGGTTGAGGACCACCTTGACCATGGGGGACTCGGAGCCCTCGGGCTTGAACCACTCGACGGATTCGACGCTGCCGGCGCGCACGCCGGCGTAGAGGACCTTGGCCTCGGGGACCAGGCCTCCCGCGGAGTCGAAGATGACCGTGAGCTTGTAGCCCTTGCGGAAGAGGTCGCACTCGCCCGTGGAGAAGATGAGCGCGACGAATATCGCCAGGGCGACGACGACGGTTATCCCGACCTTGAGCTCGGCGGTACGTTTCATTTCGATGTCCGAAGGTGCCGGTTCATTCTACCAGAAAAGAGCCGTCTTGGCCGCCGCCCTATTTGAAGAGCGGGTCTATGGGCCCCCGGGCGCGGCCCTGGATGAACTGCTGCACGTAGGGGTTCTCGGTGGCGCGGATCTGTTCGGCGGTGCCGTCGAAGATTATTCTCCCCTCGTGCATCATGGCGATGCGGTCGGCGGTCTTGTAGGCCGAGGCCATGTCGTGGGTGATGATGACAGTGGTCGCCCGCGTGAGCTCCTTGGTCTCGTTGATGAGGTCGTTGATGGCGGCGGAGGTTATGGGGTCCAGGCCCGAGGTGGGCTCGTCGTAGAGGATTATCTCGGGCTCGCCCACCAGGGCGCGCGCCAGGCCCGCCCGTTTCTTCATCCCTCCCGACAGCTCGGCCGGCATCAGGTGCGCCGTCTCCGGGAGGCCCACCTGCGCCAGCTTTTCGTCCACGATGCGGTCCACCTCGTCGGACGGGGTGTCGGTGTTGTTGTCCAGGAAGAAGCCCACGTTCTCGCGGATGGAAAGGGAGTCGAACAGGGCGGCGAACTGGAAGACGTAGCCCGACCGGGAGCGGATTTCGTACAACTCGGTCAGGTCGGCCCCGTTCACCTGGATCCCCAGGCACCACACGTCGCCCTCGGTCGGCATCAACAGGCCCAGCACGTGCTTGAGGAGCACGCTCTTGCCCACGCCGGAGCGCCCGATGATGGCGATGGACTCCCCGCGGTGGATTTCCAGGTCCACCCCGTCGAGCACCACCGTCTCGCCGAAGTCCTTGCGAAGGTTCCGGGTCCGGATGACCGTCTCGGGGTCCACGGCTCCCTCTAGTCGAAGGCGATGAAGAAGAGCGTGGTCAAGAGCACGTCCACGATGAGGATGTTCACGGCGCTTACGACGACGGCGTTGGTGGTGGTCCGGCCGACCCCCTCGGCCCCGCCGAATGTCGAGAAGCCGTAGTAGCAACTGATGAGCGTGAGGACCTGGCCGAAGGCGAAGGCCTTGATGAGGCCGCTGACGATGTCCCAGGTATCGGAGAAGGCGTCGAGCTCGGCGATGTACACCCCGGGGTCCACGTCGGCCAGGATGGTGCAGACGAAGAAGGAGCCCACCTGGGCCACGCCCATGGCCAGGGCGGTCAAGACCGGCGCCATGAGGGCCATGGCGATGATCCTGGGGGCCACGAGGTAGCGGAGGGGGTCGCTGGCCAGGGTCTCCAGGGCGTCGATCTGCTCGGTGACGCGCATGGTGCCGAGCTCGGCGGCCATGGCCGCCCCCACGCGGCCGGCGAGCATGATGGCCGTGAGCACCGGCCCCAGCTCCCGGGCGAAGAGGACCGACACCATGCCGCCCACGTACGCCTCGGCCCCGAAGACCTTGAGCGAGTTCACCGACTGGAGCGCGATGACCATCCCGGTGAAGAGCGCGGTCATGGTCACCACGCCGATGGACTCCACCCCGAGGCGCATCATCTGGTCGTAGACGAGCTTGCCCCGGGGCCGCCTCCGGGCGATGCGGGCCGCGGTCCGGCCGTAGAAGACGAACATGCCCCCCACGGTCTGGGTCTTCCCCAGGAGCCAGTCGCCGATGCGCTCGAAGGTGTTCATCTTTTTCGTACCCGCTCGCGGCACGGCTCACTCCGTCCGGAGGTAGTGCCGGGGGACGCGCTCCGACAGAGCGCAGGTGACCTCGTAGGGGATGGCGTCCATCCAGCGGGCCACCTCCTCGACCTCTATCTTCTCGCCGGAGTAGTCCCGGCCCAGAAGGGTGACCACCTCGCCCGGGGCCACCTCGCCCAGCCCCCCCAGGTCCACCATGCACATGTCCATGCAGATGTTGCCGATGAGGGGCCTCCTCTTTCCCCGCACCAGCGCCTCGGCCCGGCCCGAGAGGCTCCGGCGCCAGCCGTCGGCGTAGCCCAGCGGCAGGACGCCCACGGGGGTATCGCGCTCCAGCCGGTGGAGGCGGCCGTAGCTCACCGTGGAGCCGGCGGGGAGGGTCTTGACCGTGGCGATGCGGGCCCGCAGGGCGATGGCCGTCCGGATGCCCAGGTTGCGGGTCACGTGGGGGCTGGAGTAGCTTCCGTACAGGGCCAACCCGGGCCGGACCATGTCCAGGTAGCTCTCGGGGGGGGCGGCGACGGCGGCGGAGTTGGCCGCGTGGCACAGCTCCGGCTTCAGCCCCCTCTTCTCCAGCTCCCGGCGGACTTTGGAAAAGCGGGCGAGCTGCTCCCCCGCGAAGGCCTTGTCCTCGCCGTCGGCCAGGGGGAAGTGGGTCATGAGCCCGGTGACGTGGACCCCGGGGACGGCCTCGATGCGCGCCACGGTTTCGGGCGCCTCGGCGTGCCACACCCCCAGCCGTCCCATGCCGGTGTCCACCTTGACGTGGACGTCGAAGTCGCGGCGGTAGGCGTCCAGCCAGCCCATCCGCGCCAGGCGCTCGCCCAGGTGAACGGCCAGCTCCGCGTCGGACAGCACCGGGGTCAGCCGGTACTTGACCACCGCGTCCAGCTCGTCGGGCAGCGGGGTGACCATGCACAGGATCGGCTGGTCGAAACCGGCCTGACGCAGCTCCACACCCTCGTCCACGAAGCTGACGCCGAACCAGTCGGCGTAGGGGTCCAGGGCCCGGGCGACCTCGAGCTTGCCGTGGCCGTAGGCGTCGGACTTGACCACGGCCATGACCTTCACGCCGCGGCCGACCCGCTCGCGGACGGCGAAGAGGTTGTCGCGGATGGCCGAGAGGTCCACCTCGGCCCAGATGGGTCGGTTGGGGTACATCGTCTGGACGGCCGGCCCTGACCGGCTCTATCACGCCGTGTTAGGCTAATCCAGCGCGTCCGAGATGTCAAGGCGGGCCCTAGAACGGAGGGGCTTCCCCGGAGGCCGCCGGCCTGGCCGGGGTGCGGAAGGAGCGGTCCAGGCTCTCGAAGCGCATGAACCTCTTGCGGAACACGAGGTACACGGAGCCCACGGGTCCGTTGCGCTGCTTGGCGACGATGACCTGGCTGATGCCGGGCATCCGGGACAGGTCGTCGGTGATGCCGCCTCCGTTGCCGTAGTCCGGCGTCTCCTCCGCCGCCTCGGCCGTCTCCCCGGGGCTGGAAATCTGGTAGTACTCCTCGCGGTGCAGGAACATCACCACGTCGGCGTCCTGCTCGATGGCGCCCGACTCGCGCAGGTCCGACAAAAGCGGCAGCTTGGACCGGGGGCGGTTCACCGGCTGGCGGTTGAGCTGGGCGATGGCCAGGATGGGGACCTCGAGCTCCTTGGCCAGCGCCTTGAGGGAGCGGGATATCTCGGCCACCTCCACCTGGCGGCTCTCCGCGCGGCGGTGGGGGGCGGTCATGAGCTGGAGGTAGTCCACCACGATGAGCCCGACGCCCTTCTGCTTGACCAGCCGGCGCGCCTTGGCCCGCAGCTCCAGCACCGACAGGGCCGGCGTGTCGTCCAGGTAGAACGGGGCGTTGGACAGCCGGGCCACCTTGCCGATGAACTTCTCCATGTCGCCCTCGGACACCAGCCCCCGGCGCACCTTCTGGGAATCCACCCGCGCCTCGGCGCACAGCATCCGCCGCACCAGCTCCTCCGCCGACATCTCCAGCGAGAAGAACCCCACCCCGATGCCCTGGTCGATGGCGATGCGCTGGGAGATGTTGAGCCCCAGGGCCGTCTTGCCCATGCCGGGACGGCTGGCCAAAACGATGAGGTTGCTCCGGTGGAGCCCGGAGAGGATTTCGTCGAGGTCGAAGAAGCCGGTCGTGATTTCGTTCTTGGCGGAGCGCCCCTCGTGGAGGGCGCGCATCTCCTCCAGGGCGCCCTCCACCAGGTCGGAGAGCGGCTGCACCTCGCGGCGCATCCGCCTCTCGGCGATTTCCAGAATCAGCCCCTCGGCCTTCTCCAGGACGCATGCCGGGGGCTCGGCGTCGGCCCGGGCCGACTCGTTTATCACCGCCGCCGCCTTCACCAGCGAGCGCAGGACCGCCTTGTCCCGGATGATTTCCAGGTGCGACGCCATCCCCGCCGTGGACGCCGTGGACTCCTTCACCTCCACCAGGTAGCCCAGCTCTGCGTCGGTGAGCCCCTCGGGGGTGCGCCGCAGCTCGTCGGAGACGGTCACCAGGTCGATGGCGCCGTCCCGCCGGGAGTAGAGGTTCATGACGGCGGTGTAGATCCGCCCGTGGAGCGGCTTCAAAAAGTCGTCGGGCCGCAGGTTGGCCTCGATGCAGCGGTGCACCGCCTCGGGGTATCGCAGCGCCGCGCCCAGTGTCAGGCGTTCGGCATCCAGGCTACTCGGCAGGCCGAGGTCGCGCTCCAGCTCGTCCATCGGGAGTCCTTACGGGTTTTCGGGGGTCGCGGTAGCGGGGCATTTTAGTTTAACTCACCGCCGGGAAGGTGGCAACGTGGGGGACGGGTATTTTCCAAAAAACATCACCCGGCGGGGCCGGTGGACGCGCCGCGGCCGCCGTGCTAATATCGCCCAAAATCACCCGAGGGGGCGCGTGGAGCACTTCACCCTGGGCGTCGAGGAGGAGTTCGGGCTGGTGGACCCGGCCACGGGCCGGCTCGTCCCGAAAATCACCCAGACCCTCTCCACGCTCTCGGAGGCCGAGCGGGTGGAAATCAAGCCCGACGTCCACCAGGCGACGCTGGAGGTCGCCACCCCGGTGTGCCTGAACCTGGACGAGGTGCGGGCGGAGCTGCGGCGGCTGCGGCACCTGGCGCGCCGGGCGGCGAACCGGGCCGGCGTGGAGCTCCTCCCCGTGGGGGCGCACCCGAACTGCCGCTGGCGCGAGCAGCCCGTGGTGGAATATCCGCGCTACCACCGCCTGGCGGAGTACCAGGGCGATAAATGGCTCAAGTGCCTCTTCTGGGGCCTCCACGTCCACCTGGGCGTGCCCGAGGAGGCCGAGCGCATCGAAATCGCCAACGGCCTGCGCCCGTACCTGCCGCTCTTCATCGCCTTCGCCGCCGACTCCCCCTTCTGGGAGGGGGCTCGTCACCCGGCCGCCGACGCGCGCCTGGACGTCTACTCCCAGCTCAAGACCGTGGGCGCGCCGCCTTTGTTGAAAAGCTTCGCCGACGTGGACGCCGCGATTGCGGCCCTGGCCTCCCAGGGCGCCACCGTCGAGAAGGACCTGTACTGGGACATCCGCCCCCGCCGGATGCTCCCCACCGTGGAGGTGCGCGTCTGTGACATGCAGACCACGGTGGAGGACTCGACGGCCGTGGCGGGGCTCATCGTCCTGGCCGCCCTGGCGGTGCGCTGGGGTGACGGGCGGCTCCACGCCGCCGAGGAGGAGATTGCGCCCAACCGCGCCGCCGCCATCGCCGACGGTCTCGACGCCCGCATCAGCCTCGACGGTGAAATTACCACCGTCGCCGACGCCGTGCTGGGCTTCCTGGACCGCTCCCGGGACCTGGCCGACTCCGCCGGTCTGGCCGACGTCCACGCCCTCATCAGCGACCGGGTGTCGCGGCGCTTTTCCGCCGGACGCCGCCTGTTGGACCTCCACGACAAGTTCTCCGGCGATGAGCAAAAGGTCGTCGCCGGGCTCGTCTCCCTTTTATAAAAAATGGAATCCCGCCGCCACCCCTTCTGGACCCTCTTCACCGGCACCCTGCGCGAGGCCGGGCGCATCGCCCTGGGCGCCATCCGCTCCAACAAGCTGCGGAGCTTTTTAACGGTCCTGGGAATCGTCATCGGGGTCACGGTCATCATCACCCTGGTGAGCCTCATCGAGGGCCTGTCGAACAGCGTGGCGGAGCATATCGGCTCGCTCGGCTCGAACTACATCTACGTGAGCACCATGCCCGCCGTCCAGACGGGGCGGCCCGACCCGAAAATCTGGTTCCGCCCGGACCTCACCCTGGAGGACTCCGAGGCCATCGCGCAGTACTGCCCCGACGTGGCGGCGGTCACGCCGATGTACTTCACCTCGGCCCGCGTCACCTACGGCGGCTCCTCCACGGAGATGGTGATGGTCAACGGCGGCAACGAGGATTTCTGCCTGGTCAACGCGCTGGACGTGGATATCGGTCGTGACCTGACCCGGGCCGACATACGGGCGCGGCGCCGGGTGACCGTCATCGGCTCCGACATCGCCGAAGCGCTCTTCGGTCCCCGCGACCCCGTGGGACGCGAGGTCCGCATCGGGCGCTACCGGTTCACCGTCATCGGGGTGCTGGAGCGGCGGGGGGATTTTCTGGGCCAGAGCCAGGACACCTACGTCATCGTCCCCCACACGCTCTTCAAGACCATCTTCGAGCCGACGAAGATGGGCCGGAGCTCGCTGTTCATCGTCGCGACCAGCACGTCGCCCGCCACGGTCCTGCGCGCCGCCGACCAGATAGAGAGCCTCCTGCGCCGCCGCCGCGGCGTCGGGCCCAACGAGGACAACGACTTCGAGGTCTCCACCCAGGGCGGCCTCCTGGAGGTCTTCAAGGAGATGGAGACCGTCCTCTACGCCGTCCTGGTGGGCGTGGCCTCCATGTCGCTCCTGGTCGGCGGTATCGGCATCATGAACATCATGCTGGTGGCCGTCACCGAGCGCACCCGGGAGATCGGCGTGCGCAAGGCCATCGGCGCTCGCCGCCGCGACATCGTCGCCCAGTTCGTCACCGAGTCCGTCGTCCTGACCCTCTTCGGCGGCGTGGTCGGCGTGGGCCTGGGGTGGGGGATGGCGGCGATTCTGGCCGCCGCCCTCGAACTCCCCAACGCCATCACCTGGTGGTCCATCCTTCTGGGCCTCTCCTTCAGCGTCATCGTCGGCCTCTTCTTCGGCACCTATCCCGCCGTCAAGGCCTCCCGCCTGGACCCCATCGAGGCCCTGCGGTACGAGTGAAAAAATCACGCATGCGGGGTAAAAGGTTCCATTAAAATACTATTGAATATTCATAATATAACACGCCGAAGCGCGGTGCAGGCGTGTTTTTTACGTTTCTCCCAAATTGGCATGAAAGATGCTATAATTTCAAATGAAACTGGG
>Ga0180429_10001326_pt1 | contig 21114 bp, 21 predicted proteins | sample SS_ome_FD_132428 | JGI IMG/M metagenome (GOLD analysis project Ga0180429, IMG submission 132428) | Hypersaline lake sediment archaeal communities from the Salton Sea, California, USA - SS_1_S_1 metaG | ecosystem: Environmental > Aquatic > Non-marine Saline and Alkaline > Hypersaline > Sediment ...
GACCTCGCGCGTGTGGATGGCCAGGATCTCACGACGACCGGCCTCGGTCGGCATACCGACCTGCACCTGTCGATCAAAGCGTCCGGGCCGAAGCAATGCTCTGTCCAGCACCTCCGGACGGTTGGTCGCAGCCATGATCACAACACCCTGATTGGCTTCGAATCCGTCCATCTCCGAGAGGAGCTGATTTAGCGTCTGCTCGCGCTCATCGTTGGAGCCGATCGAGCCCACCGTGGACCGGCTTTGCCCCAGTGCGTCGATCTCGTCGATGAAGACAATGCACGGCGACTTGGCCTTCGCCTGCTCGAAGAGGTCGCGAACGCGGGAGGCCCCCACGCCCACGAACATCTCCACGAATTCTGATCCACTGATAGAAAAGAAGGGCACGTTGGCCTCACCGGCGGTGGCTTTGGCCAGCAACGTCTTGCCCGTCCCAGGAGGCCCAACCAGGAGCACGCCCTTGGGCAGTTTGGCGCCCAGCCGCGTGAACTTGTCGGGGTTCTTGAGGAACTCGATGATCTCCTTCAGCTCCACCGCTACTTCGTCAGCCCCGCCGACGTCGGCGAACTTGATTCCGGTCAATTCACCGGGGATCTCCTTGGCGTTGCTTCTGCCGATGGACATCACGCCCGAGGCTCCCTGGCCCATACGCCGCATCATGAAGTACCAGATGGCGACGAGTGGCAGGAGTGGGATGATCCAGCCCAGAATGGTGGGAAGGAGGGCGTTCGATGGCGGCTCGCCCGAGAACTCAACGCCGGACGCGACCAGTCGCTCGATCAGGTCCTGGTCGTCGACCCGGACTACGTTGTAGGCCCTGCTGTCGTCCTCCTCTGACACCAACTCGTACAGAAGCCGGTCTTCGGTGAGTTGGACGGCCTCGATCTTGCCGGAATCCAGCTCTGCCACGAACTGGCTGTAAGGAACCTCGCTCCACCGGATGACCAGGGGGCGGAAGATCAGGGTCTGGAACAACCACGCTACCACCAACGCGATGAGCAGGTAGGCGGTTGAGAACTGGAACTGTTTTTTTTGACGTTTGTCCATGATTTCCTCTGGCGATCAACGCCGCTTTGCGCTAACGCGGCGCATATGGCGCCGCCACACTATAGTATAGCGGGTGAGTATTGGATGGGCGTTAGAAGGGTGCGGGGATAGGGGACGGGAGACAAGGGACTGGGAGCAACCCCGGAGCCCCACTGGGTGGGGACTAGCGGATGCCGGGGACCTTCATCAGCTCGCGGAGGAGCATGGTGGCGAACGAGCCCTTGGGGGCGAAGAAACTGACGACGAGGCAGTTGTCGTCCTTGAGTTCCCACGTCAGGCTCTCGGGGTTGTAGCGCATGGGGCGTCGGAGCCCCTTAGCTTTGACCGCGCGGAAGTCGTCTGGGGCGATGCCGGCCTCAGCGAGGATGCGTGCCTCGATCTCGCCGGCGTCGGCCTGCGCCTGCATCATCTTGTAGCCGTAGATGGGGCCGGTGGGCGAAATCCCCCAGGTGTCGGCTCGGGGCGCCTCGACGTCTGCGTTCTCGATGGTGAAGATGCCGCCGGTATCCTCTTTCTTGGCCACATCGCCGGTGATGACCGTGTCGAGCGTGCCGGCTGTGATGCGGGCGGCCACGACCTGGTTGAAGAGCGCGGACTGCAGTGCACTGACGTAGAAGTTGGCCATCCGTCCACGAGGACGTCGGACACCTATCTCCCTGAGGGCGTTGTAGTCGTGCCGCAGCAGATGGTAGCCGACGATGTGATTGTCGCCACGGTTGCCGAAGCGTTGTGGGCCGTAGGCGTTGGGGACGCCGCGTCGAGCCAGGGTTGGGAGGACAACGCCGGCGTTCGCCATGGCGTCCGGCGCAGTGTCGCGGATGCGGATGGTGAACCGGTTGCCGCGCAGGTGTCCTATGCGCAGCTTGTTGCGGTGGCGTGATACCCACAGGACCCTGGCCTGGGTCAGCTCCAGCGCCTCGATGGTGTCTTGTGGGACGTTGTGGACGCAGAAGGTCTGGCGGGCGACGGCTCGGGCATCTTTGAGGCCGGCGAAGCTGACATCGCGTGACCGAAGGCTCAGCGCGCGGGCGATCTCGTTCGCCACGTCCATCGTGTTGACGCCGCGCTTCTCGATGCCGAAGTAGGTGTGCTCACCCTCGCCGCATGGTTCGTATGCAGGGACCTCGTCGACGATGAAGTCGTCGATCTCGACGCGGATGGTGCCACCGATGCCAGGAGTGTCGGCGGTGAGATAGGGGACGGCCCAGGCAAGTTGACTGGCTAGGCTATTGGCAGTCATATTTGTCCTCAAGCTCCAGATTCGTCCACGCGGAAGGGCTCAAAGCCTGGGGAAAGGTCTTGAGCACGGAGGGAGTCATTCCGAGAGCAAGTAGGCGAGGATGAGGCGGGCGGTGGCGAGAAGCGAATCCTCGTGGGTGCGCTCATACGTATGCGATGAATCGATGCCGGGACCGATAAGGGCCACGGCGAGATCCGCACCGGCGCGCCAAGCCGCCTCACCGTCGGATCCGTAGTAGGGATAGATGTCGGTCTGATAGGGTATCTTGTGATCCTCGGCCAGTTGCTCCAACCGTCGCCGCAGCCCCAGGTGGTAGGGACCGCCGGAGTCCTTGGCGCAGATGCCGACGGAGAACTCGTCGGAGTTCTGATCTTCCCCCGCCGCAGCCATATCCACAGTGACGAGCTCCTCGGTATCGTCAGGGATCCCCACGGAGCCGCCGTGTCCCACTTCCTCGTAGTTGGAGATGAGTACGTCGAGCCGGTATCGAGGCGCGAGCCCGGCCCCGTTCAGCGCCCTGAGGGCGCCGAAGATGGTGGCCACGCCGGCCTTGTCGTCCAGATACCTCGATCGGACAAAGCCGTTGGCGGTCTCCACACGAGGGTCGATGTAGACGTAGTCTCCTACGTTGATGCCCAGCGCCTGGGTGGTGTTCTCACCGCACGTGTTCGCGTCGAGCCGCACCTCGTAGTTCTCGGGCAACCGCTTCAGGTCTCGTGCGTCGGCGCCATAGATGTGGGTCGAGGCCTTAGTCGGCAGTATGCTGCCGCGCACGGTCTCGCCGCTGCGGGTCATCACCGTGCAGCCCTCGGTCTCTATCGAGGCCCAGTAGTAGCCGCCGATAGGGGTCAGCATCAGCCGGCCGTTGGGCTTGATCCTGCGGACCATAGCGCCCAGCGTATCCGTATGGGCGGTCAAGGCCCGTGGGTGAGTCTCGTCGCCGGACCAGGTCAACACCAGACCGCCCTTGCGCGTGCGACTGGCGGTGAGGGGCAGGCCCGTGGTGGCCTCCAGAACGTAGGCCATCGCCTTCTCAGCGTCGCCGGTTGGGCTGGGGGTGTTGAGCAGGCCGACCAGGAAATCGACCATCTGGGTGAGGGGAATTTTGGGGAGCTGCATATCTGTCTCCTATCCTATCTTGGCGGCGAGTATAGTCTCCCGAGCAGATTGCACAAGGGGGCGGGCAGTGCTATGCTAGCCGGCAGCGAGGCTGACCATGGACCCACTGAGGCTGCGACCAGCGACTGCGTTCTCCCACCGGCGTCTGAGCGAGCTTCTCAATCAGGCCTACGCCGATTACTTCGCCCCCGTCACCTTCGACGCCTACCAGTTCTCCATGATGTGTGATGATATGGATGTCGACCTGGCGCGCTCTGTCGTGGCGGTGATCCCCGGGGAGGCGACGGGATGGCCCACCGACACCCCAGTGGGGATGGCGCTGGAGTCAGTTCGCGGTCTCCAGGGATGGATCAGCGGGGTCGGTGTGCTGCCCGAGTGGCGCCGTAAGGGCGTCGCCAAGGCTATCCTCGAGCGGATGCTGCAGGAAGCCCGCGACGCACGCCTCGAGCTGCTGCGTCTGGAGGTGTTGATCCAGAACCAGGCAGGCATCCGCCTCTACCGGTCGCTCGGCTTCGAGATCGAGCGAGAGCTCTTGGTACTGAAGCTAATGCCGGGCACTGATCAGGTGGGGTTGCATCCGCGACCCGACATCAGGTCGGTCAGTCCTCGCGAGCTGCTGCGATACCATACCCTCTTCCACGATGTCGATCCCTCCTGGCAGCGGGCACTGGGATCGCTGCAGAAGCGGGCGACCTGGCTTCAGGCGCAGGCGCTCTACCACGGGCGCGATCACCTCGCGGCCTATGTGCTTTACCAGATGCGCACCGATGTCATCCACATCCTGGATCTGGCCGTCGCCCCCGGGCTATCTGACCGGCAAGCCGTGGCCCAGATCCTTCTCCGGTCGCTGCACGCCTCGCAGCCCGATTTGGGCGGCTACATCGTCAATGTGCCGGCGGAGGACCCGCTCGCGGAGGCGTTCGCGGCTCTGGGGTACCGCGCGCACCAACGTCAGCACGAGATGACGTGGTTCAGAGGGTCTATCCAGTGACCTCACCACGTCGATCAGACGCCCCCGACATCGCAGGGGAACAGCGTAGGGTCGGCCTCGACTCAGATCGACCCGCGACATCGCTCGTTGAAACTCCCCCGGGCCGCATGCACTGCGGCAGCTGTGGCCGGTTCGTGGGCCCGTATGAGGGCTGCCCCTATTGCGGCGCCGAGATGGCAGGACGCTTGAGTGTGCGCATCGTCAAGATCGCGGCCATTGTCCTGGCGACCGTGGGTCTGGCGTTGGTCTGGTGGTCGGCGCGGGGAGTTCCGATACCGGAGATCACGCTTGGCGAGGCCGGCGGTACGATGAACCTGGCCTACGTGCGGGTGCGTGGACGTCTGTCGCGAGGGCTCACGTACGATCCTGAGAGCGCGTATCTGGGGTTCTGGCTCTCGGACGAGACGGGCGAGATCCACGTCAACTGCTACGAAGGGGTCACGCAGGCCTTGATGGCGGAGGGCCGGATGCCCGCCGTCGGCGACGAGATCACCATCGCCGGTACTCTGCGCATCCGCGAGGATTTCGTCTCGCTCACCCTCGATGTGCCGGGCCATCTGGAGATCGACCGCCCCGATCCCGTGCCGCTGGAGGTCGGACGGGTCACCATCCTGGACGAGGGCCTGCGGGTCCGCGTGAGAGGCGAGATATGGCAGGTTCGCGAGCCCTATGAGGGGCTGACGCTGATTGATCTCCGGGACGAGAACGGTGAGATCACAGTCGCCGTCGACGAATCCGTCGAGGCGATGACCGGTGCGTTGCCGGCGCTGTCGGCGGGGCAGGAGATCACGGCCGTGGGAGCGGTGGGCCTCTACAGGACCACGCCTCAGATTGTGCCGGCGGACGTCGCGGATCTCCAGGTCTCGCCTCTGATCTCGCAGGCAGCCACAGAGGTCGATCAGATCGAGGCTGCCGGAACGCCTGAGCCCGTGCCGCTGGTTGTCTTGAGCAAGATCACAGAGGACGATCTGGGACGGACGGTGCGGACGGCGGGCCGCGTCACGATGCTGGAAGGGCTCGCAGGTGGCGTCAAGATCTCGCTTGATGATGGGACAGCCCAGCGCGTGCTGCTGCTGTGGGAGGACGTCTACGAGGCCTTTGCCGACCCATCCGCCCTGGACGTCGGAGCCCAAGTTGCCGTCACGGGCACGGTGCAAGTCTATCGTGGAACTGTGGAAGTCATCCCCCGTTCGGCCGGCGAGGTGGTGATCGTTGAGCCCGCCTCCCCGCCGCGATGGGTCCAGATCGGTGACCTGACAGACGTGGATGTGGGGTCCGTCGTGCGTGCGCGCGGCGTCCTGAGGGAGCCCCAAGGCTTCTCCGCCGGTGTGAAGGTGCGCTTGAGCGATGGCACCGGCGAGATCACCCTGCTGCTGTGGTCTCAGTTCTACGAGGCATTGTCACCAAGGCCGCAGAAGGGCCAGCAGGTCGAGGTGGTCGGCCTGGTGGACGTGTACCGAGATGAACTGGAGTTGGTCCCGCGGACACGACACGACTGGCACGTCAGGCTGATGGAGGACTGACGTGCCCCTCAACCTGGTCTTGTGGGCGCTCGCGGGCACGGTCCTGGCCTCGGCGCTGGCCTTGATCCCGGCGCTGCACGTCTACAACGTGGCGGGACTGGTACTCCTGTTGGTCAATGCCGGGACGCTGTACCTGGCGCCGGCGGCGATGGCGTTCCTCTTTCTGGGGATGGTCATCGGCTACGCGATGTCCAACACCATCCCCAGTATCTTCCTGTCGACGCCCGACGAGAGCATGGTCTTCATCGTGCTGCCGGGGCAGACCTATATGCGCCGGCGTCGGGGATACGAGGCCGTTGTGCTCGCCGGCCTGGGAGGGCTGGGCGGTCTAGTGGTCCTGGCCGCCCTGACCCCCGTGGCACCTCGGTGGCTGCCTGTGTTGCGGGAGATCCTCCAGCCCCATCTGGGGTGGATTCTGTGGACTGTGATCGCCTACGTCCTGCTCTCGGAGTGGCCGAAGGGCACCGGGCGGGCGCCGGCGGGGTGGCGCCGGTGGTGGGATGGCTGGAAGTCGCTGACGGCGGGGCTGGTCACCTTTCTCCTTTCCGGGATTCTGGGCATCATCCTGATGTACCGACCGCCGGTGCCGGTTGGGGTAGCCTATCAGAGCTTCCTGCCCGCTTTCGTGGGTCTTTTCGCCATGCCCTGGGTGTTGGTCAACCTCCTGGGGCGGACTGCGCTGCCGCGACAGCACGTCGCCGGTGACATCGACGCGCCGCTCTCAGTGATCGTGCGAGGCTCGATCACTGGGGCGTTGGGTGGGCTCTTTGCCGCCCTCTTCCCGGTGGTCACGGGCGGCATGGGGGGACTGCTGGCCGGACACGCCACCTCTCAGAGAGACTCCCGTGCCTTTATCGTGTCGCAGGGCGCCGCCAAGATCGTCTACTACGTGGGTGGCCTGCTTCTCTTCTTTGTTCCAGGCCTGCACCTGACGCGTGGGGGTATGGCCTGGATGGTCAGCACAAGGTATACTGCCCATGCGCCGGCGGACTACGTGATGGCGTTGGGCGTCTCGTTGCTGTGTGGCGGCTTTGCCTTTTTGATCTCGCTTGTCCTGGCTCGGGGTATGGCCAGGGTCGCGAGACACGTCGATGCGCGCGTGATCAGTTGGGTGACGTTGGGGATTCTGATGGTCGTGGTGGGTATGACCACGGGCCTGCCTGGGCTGGCAGTGTGCGCCGTCGCGACAGGCATCGGTCTGATTCCCGTGCTGTGGGGTTCTCGACGCACGAATGCGATGGGTGTGTTGCTCCTGCCCATCGCGCTGAACATGTCCGGCGCTGGGCCGTGGCTTGCCGGGATCATGGGGCTGTGACGTGACTGCTGATCCGTATCTGTCAGACCTGATGCGTGCTTACGGGTTCTCCATACAGTCGGTGGAGACCAGGTCTGACGCGGCTGCTCACTGGGGCAACTCGCGAAGCGGCAGCGGCTTCGACGGCACCGGCCGCCGGCGAGAGGTCAGCCTGGAGGTCCGGCGTGAACTCGTGTGTGAGGCATGCCGAGAGCCCTTCTCCTACACATTCGAGGTGATCGCGGGCAGCATCATCAGCCGGGGCGGGCGCTCTCTGGACAGCGCGGCGATGGTGCCGGCTCTGGAGCGTCAGCTCCGTCACCGTGTGTTTTGCCCCCACTGCCGGGCACTCCAGCGGGGGGCTAGAAGGACGTTTCGCCGGAGAGAGCGGCGCCATGGGATGGTCGGCCTGCTCTCTATCGGCGGGACCGCGATCGGGACCGGTCTCCTGAGTTCGGGTGGGTATCTGGTCGCCGGTGGTTGGGGGCTCGTCATCGGGTTGGGGGGCTCCGCACTGTTGGGCCTCTGGCTGACGCGGTGGATGCTGGTCCGTTTGTTGGAGCCGGTCGCAGGCAATTAGGCCCCCGACTTGCTGCCAGCGGCGAGCGTGCTACAAAAAAGGCCACCTCTTCCCAACGACAGCGTCCACCGACGCTGTCTTCCGTTGTAGGTGTCATCACATTGAGGTCGTTGCTCCCGTATGCCTGACTCGAATCGCGATTATCTCTCGCTGTTGCTTGACCAGGTCTGGTTTGCCCCGCCCGTGGCCCTGTGGCGGGCGATCGAGCTCCGCGTGCTTTCGGGGGAGTCTTTCCCACGTCCCATACTGGACTTGGGGTGTGGCGATGGCTTGATCGCCCAGGTGCTCTTCGCCTCTGATCCGCCGATTGAGGTGGGTTTCGATCCCTGGCTGGAGCAGGTCCGGAAGGCACCGGCGACCGGTGTCTACGGCAGTGTGCAGCAAGCACAGGGCGCGGCGATGCCCTATCCCAGTGAGAGCTTCGGTTCGGTGCTCGGCAACTCTGTCGTGGAACACATCCCCGACCTGGATCCGGTGTTGGCCGAGGCCGCTCGCGTGCTCCGTCCTGGGGGGCGACTGCTTCTCACGGTGCCCAGTGATGCGTTTCGCCGCTTGCTGTCGGGCTACCGAGATCACGTGGCCGTGGGCGATCTGCTCGGTGCGGAGGCCTATGCCAAGGGCATCGATGCGTGGTTGGAGCACCATCGGTATCCCTCGCCGGCCGAGTGGTCGACGATGTTGAACCGCGTGGGGCTGACGCTCGTGCGCGCTGTCTACTATGTGACACCCGAGGCTATGGTGCTCTGGGACCGCGGCAACGCCGCGTATGGTGTCCGGGACACCGGACAGTTCGCGCCTTTCCGGTGGCTGGCCTCGCCTCGGCTCCGACCGCTGGGCTTCCAGCCACTGGTCAGACGAAGGGTAACGCGGTCACTTGGCCGGAGATGGCGCGAGGCATATGCGGCCGACGTGCCCGCGGATGGCGTCGGCGGCGGGCTGCTCATCGTCGGTGAGAAGGCTGCCTAGGCAGATGGGGGGCCAGGCGGTCGGTCGCTCTCATCCTCACGCGGCGTGGAACGCCCTGGTCGCCGGGCACCCGTCCGGCAATCTGCTGCAGACCACGCAGTGGGGACAACTCAAGTCCGAGTTTGGTTGGGAGTGGGATCTAGTCACGGTCGGGGGTCCGGAGGGCGTCCGGGCCGGCGCCGTCGTGCTGTACCGGCGGCTTCCGCTGGGTCTGGGCACGATCGCGTATGTGCCCCGCGGTCCCTTGGTGGATTGGACGGACAAACCCCTTGTGGACGAGCTCCTCGATTGTGTCCATAGGACCGCGCGTCGCAGGCGGGCGTGGGCGTGCTGGCTCGAGCCGGAGGCGATGGACGTATCTCCGGCCGCGGCGGCGCTGACGGAACAGGGCTACCGGCATTCCTCCCGCACGATCCAGCCCCGCAGCACGGTGCTGGTCGACCTCGCCCCGGATGAGGATGCGATCCTCAAGGCGATGAAATCCAAGACCCGCTACAACATCCGCCTGGCGGCGCGCAAGGGTGTCACCACCAGGATAGGGACGGTAGACGACATCGCTACGTTCTCAGCCCTGATGGCCGAGACAGGGGAGCGCGACGAGTTTGGCGTGCATAGCCGGGCCTACTACCGGCGATCGCTGGAGCTCTTCGAGGCACAAGGGCAGGTGGCCCTGGTTCTGGCCGAGTTCGACGGCGAGCCGCTGGCCGGTGTGCTGGTCTTTGCCGTGGGGGAGAAGTCCTGGTACATCGCAGGCGCGTCATCCAACCGACGCCGCAACCTGATGCCGGCCTACGCGGTGCAGTGGACGGCGATGCAGTGGGCCAAGGAGCGTGGGTGCTCGGTCTATGACCTCTGGGGTATTCCGGACGCCGACGAGGAGACGCTTGAGGCATCGTTCACGGAGCGCAGCGATGGCCTGTGGGGGGTCTATCGCTTCAAGCGTGGATTTGGCGGGCAGGTCACGCGGTACATCGGGATGTGGGAGCGGGCGCTCTCGCCGCTCTATCACCTGGCGGCTCGTCTCTATGATCGTGTCGGTTAGCTGATCGCAGGGAGCAGCGTGGACCTCGTGGCGAAGGCGCTGATTGGCGCCGTGGTCGTCGTGGTCATCCAGCTGGTGGCGAGATCCCCCAGACCCTATCTGGCAGGGCTGGTCCCGCTCTTCCCCACGTTCACGCTGATCTCGCACTACATCGTCGGTTCGCAGCGGCCCGTCAGCGACCTCAAGGCGACGATCCGCTTTGGGATGGCGTCGCTTCTGCCGTACTGCGCGTATATGATCGTGCTCTATGCCCTGGTGGACCGCGTGCCACTGTCGCTGGCACTGGTCGGGGCTACACTTGCCTGGGTGGTGGCCGCCGTCGTGCTGGTCCGCCTCTGGACTCATCCTTAGTATCGACTGCGAGGGACCCGTTATGCCGTTCACATTCGAGAGACTTTCAATCCCTGATGTCGTGCTCGTCAAGCCCCGTGTCTTTGGCGATGACCGTGGGTTCTTCCTAGAGACCTACAAGCAGACTGACTTCGTCGAGATCTGTGGGCCATTGTCTTTTGTGCAGGTCAACCACTCACGGTCGGAGTACGGTGTCTTGCGGGGGCTCCATTACCAGAGGCCGCCGATGGCGCAGGGCAAGCTCTTGACCACAGTTCGGGGGACGATCTTTGACGTGGCTGTCGACATTCGTTGGGGATCACCCACATACGGCATGTGGGTAGGTGAGGAGCTTTCGGATGAAAACCACCACGCACTCTACGTCCCGCCGGGCTTCGCGCACGGTTTCTGCGTATTGAGCGATGTGGTTGACCTTGTCTATATGGTGACGGAGGTCTACGCGCCGGACTGTGACAGTGGGGTGCGGTGGAACGATGCGGAGATCGGCGTTGCATGGCCGATAGAGGACCCCAAGCTGTCGTCGAAGGATCAGGTCCAGCCGCTGCTGCGTGACGCGCCACGCGACTTCGTGGTCTAGCAGGGGCTCGGGCCAATCTCAGCCGGGTTGACTGACGCCGGCCCCCGGCTCCCGTGTGCGGTGACTAGGGACTGCCCTGTGGCCAGTAGTCCGCTTTCCACTCATCGAGCAGCTCGGCCGTCGAGGAGAGCAGGCGCCAGCCGTCGTCAGTCAGCGCTGTGTCCCACTCCACGTTCCAGAGCCTGCCGATGATGACGCCCCCCTGATTATCCCAAGCGCGGACCATCGCGGAGACACCCGCGCGTGACGCGCCGGTCTCCGCGGGGATCGTGTGCACGTCCCCGGCCCGAACCTGAAGTGTGGTGGCATAGCCCACGGCCCAATCCTCGTACTGGGGCTGTCCTTGCGGCAACATCAGGCCATAGGCCCCCGGTAGGTCGCGTTCGTCGAGGGCCAGGTAGAAGGCGATGACGGCCAGGTCGGGCTGGTGGGTGGGATAGCTCTGCGGGCGGTCATCGTAGGTCCAGCTGTAGGTATCCGATGTCCAGCCGTAGGTGTTCTGTTCCCAGGTGTAGACCACGTGCCAAGTGATGGTGGGCGCGGCCTTCATCCGGTAACCCTCCCAAATCTCCTCCTCCAGGTCGCCGTCCTCATCGTGGAACGCCACGCCGGCGTTTCCCGAAAAGACGCCGATTCGGCGGTACTCGGTGTCGTCCCACGCGAATAGGTGGAGCAGTGTCCGGTTGCCGGTAGCGTGGCCGAAGACAGCGATCTCGGTGATCCCGTCGGCATTGACGTCGCGGACCTCGAACTCGCACGTCGCGTACTCCCCCAGCCCGATATCGGGTGTGCCGGGTTTGGGAGAGGCCGCGGGGAGTGTGTGGACGACGCCATCGTCCAGGACAACCCCATCCAGCCGCGGGGCTGCGCTGCCCTGGCGCTGTGCCAGCGCCAGCCACTCCGGTGTGCCGTCGGCGTCCGTGTCCTCGTAGCGCACGCACAAGACCTGGGCTGGACCGACCTGGGCGTGAATGGCCGCCAGACCCGTGTCCGTGAGCGCCACGAACCTCTCCGGGTCGAGGGGCGGCTCCGCGGTCGAGGTCTGTGTCGCCACCACTGAGGGTGTCGCCGTGGGTGTGAGCGTGGCGACAGGGACCGGTGTGGCTGTGGCCGCCTCAGCGGGTACGGTTGACTGGGGTGTGGGGGTGACGATCCGCGGCGTGGGCGTCGCAAGACCTGCGCAGCCCGCGATCAGGCCTATCCCCAGCACGACTAGCACCGGTACCGGTCGCCGGACGGCCCACGTGACCTGGCTCAAGATGGCGCCGCGTCTCTGGTCCTGCTTCATCGGCTGTGATCTCCCGGTGATACGGAAGTGGGGCACCGCACGCGGTGCCCCACTCAACGGTATTGAACTGTCTGCGGGCTAGGTCGTGGCGCGCAGCCTTCTGGCAAGTACCATCACGGCGACCAGCAGGGCGGCCCCGCCGACCAGTAGCCACTCTCCCAGGCCTGTCTGTGACAGCTCTGTGCTGGAACCACTGCCATAGGACGTGCCGCTCTCAGCCGTGTTGGGCCGGGGCGTCGCTGTGGGGCGCGGCGTCGCTGTCGGCGTCGCCGTGCGCCGGGGCGGTCGCGTGGCCGTGGGTTCGGCTTCCTCGCCACCGGTCTCGCCCTCCACGGCCTCTCCGGATTCAGCATCATCCGCAGAAGGTGTGGCCGTGGGGCCCAGCAGCGGTGTCGCGGTCGGCTCTGGCATCTCGGTGGGTGCTGTAGTCTCCACGGGAGCATCGGCGATGGGATCTTCCTCGATCGCCTCAACGGTGATGGCCGCGGAAATCTCGGCGGGCGGCGGTGCGGCCTGTCGTGGCTTGTTCAGGACCAGTGCCCACACGCCAAACGACACCAGGGCACACAAGAGAAGGCCTCCCATTACGGCAACGGCGATGATGAACGTGCGGTTTTGCCCCTCACCTTCGGGCTGTTGTTGTTCCTCTTCCTCTTCCGCGAAGATGTCGTCGCCACCAAAGGCATCGAATACGTCGTCTGACATGATGAGAACCTCCTCACCTTAGTACCCATCGAGCATTGAGAGCCACGTTGGCTGGGATGTACGGGCACTGTATGGACATTGTATACAAAACTGGTCGAGCGCGCAAGTTATCGTTCATCCAAGCGCGGTCGGTTGACTCAAGTTCTTGTGTCTCTCAGCGTCAGCATGGGTCCCTCGCCCTCCGCTTCGTCGCCGGCCGTCGCGGCGGCCTTGCGGGTCGCGGATACGTCATCCGTGAGGAAGCGCGTGATCGCGCGAAGCGCCGCTTTCAGGATGGCCTCCCCCAAGGGCACCATCTTGATGTCGATGAACAGGTTCTCCTCGGGAACCTGTTCGTCCAGCGTCGCCATCTCCTCGCGAAAGATGGCAAGGAGGTCGTCCTCGTGATCCTGGAGGAAGAAGGCCAGATCTTTGCGCGCCAGGCGAAACGCGCTCTCACGCATCGCTCTACGAAATGGCATAGGCTATGGTCCTTCGCTAGAAGAGCCGCTCGAGGTTGGCGAACGGTATCTGCACCAGGCTATCCTCGCCGAGATCGACGGCGGCCCCAGGCACCTGAGCACCGGTTTCCAAGGCCACAGCCCTGGTGGGCAGCCCCTCGATCGTACCGGACCGGCCTCTGAAGGCGCCGCGCAGTACGCGAACCCGTTCTCCGATAGCCGGCGGATGGTCAGGCTGAATCGCTTGTCCTACCTGCGTCGGCATGGGGACGACGATGTAGGGACGCTTGCGGTGCCAGCGATCGCCGATGTCGCCGGAGACAGCGGCCTCGCGGCCATCCAGCGAGCGCAACAGGTCAAAGAAGGCCTGGTTCATGGGTGTGGTGCCAATGCCTTCGGTGGCGATCACCGGGAAACTGGCGTCCTGTAGGTCCGGGATCAGGCTTGCCGGCACGCTGCCGACGATCATGCCGCGGGCGCGCATATCCCTGGCCTGCTGGACCGTCTCGGCGTCCACTGTGGAGCCCCCGATCAGGATGGATCCCTGTGAGGACGCGTTGATGTGTGTGGAGCGGATGGGGTTAGCTGCATCGCGGACGACAACGCGCAGTACACCGAATGCCTCGTAGCCATTGCCCCAGAGCGCCTCGATCAGCGCTCCCACGGTCTCGATAACGATGCTCTCGCCGGGCTCGATCTCAACAACATAGCCAGGCACAAGGGCATTAACGTGCACCGTCTCCGGCGTGGCCTGCAGCAGTAGCCGCCCGCGCCCGACGCCGGCCACTTTGCCGTCGAGAGGAGACTTGCAGGTGCGCGAGCTTAGCCCGCCCTTCGACGCCAGGACGTCGCCCACGGAGATGGCCTGACCGCGCTCGACCTTGAGATGTGCGTTCGCGTTGTTGGGGGGGACGTCCAAGTCCTGCGCGACCTCCACGATGCGGAAGTCCGGCGGAACCACGGTCTGCGCGACGACCTGTGAGGATTCGACAGCGTCGCCGATGCGCATCAGCACCTTGCCGGGGTGGGGAAGCTCGCGTCGCTTGCGAATCGTGGTGAGTGGGTTGGCGATGCAGTGCTGGATGATCATACTAGCCTCCGACGTCCCAGATCCAGCGGTTGATCATCCGCCGGCGTCGCTCCGCGTCGCGAGGCAGCCTCAGGGGACGTCCGCGTGCGTCAACTACGAGGCCCACGAGACCACCGAGGACCTCGACGCGCCCACCTTGACCGGGACCCATCCCGATGTCGATTCGCCTGCCGGGGCGAATCTCCAGGGTCGCGCGCTGTTCGTCCAACAATGGCCAGACCTCGATCTCGCCATTGTGGGCCTCAACATTCAGCTCTCCGCCACCCTCGTACGAGATGCTCATCCGCATCACCACCTCGCCGGGCCTGGCAGGGCCCACCGGTGAGATGACGGTGCCCAGAGAGACGAAGGCGCCGGAGTCCAGTGCGGAGGCGGCTGCCAGCGGCTTGATCCCGGCCACCGCCCCAATGGCGGGTGCCGCGCGGCTGCTGTCGAGCAGGAGTGTTGTGATACCGGCAGGTTGCAGACCATCGAGGGCCGCCAACAGGGTCTGGCCTGGTCGAGGGCTCAACACGATGCCGCCGCCCGAGATCAGAATGGGGTCGGTCCGCGGCATCGCTCGGGCAGCTTGCATGGCCGCGCTGCCGACATCCCAGGTCGGTCTGGCTGTGCCCAGGGCCGTCCGCAGCATCTCACGCACAATGGCGAGCTCCACCCAGAGCTCGCGAGGTGTCTGGGGGATCGCGCTCGGCTGCAGTTCCATGTTGTAGAGCAGGGCCTGGAGCTCCTCCGGCTCCACCTCGTCGGGTACCCAGCGCATGATGCGGTCCATTCCATGGCGCTCAACCCACTCGATCAGGCCATTGGCCACACCGTGCTCGTAGACGGTGGTGTAGGATCGTCCCTCGAAGGTTGCGGCCAGTGTGGTCGTCGCGGCGCCGACATCGACACCCAGGACGCCCCTGTCCGCATTACCCTCACGGTGCCAGAGGAAGTCGACCACGCGTGAGAACGCTGTGGAGACGGGCACGAGGGGGAGACGGCTCCATGCACTCAGATTGCCGATCCCCGGCGCGGCCCGTAGACGCTCCTCCACGTGGAGTTCCTCGAGCGCCGATTGTGCAGGCCCAAGATGCTCGGTGTCCGTTGTGGGGCGGACGTTGTCGACCGCCACCACTCTGGTGATGTCGCCAAGGAGTTTGGTCACCTGGGATCTGATCGCGGCGTTGCCGGCATAGATCACGGTCGGGCGCCGCTCTTCCTCGAGCATTGAGGAGCCCAGCGCCACGGCCTCCGCCAACTCCAGCACGGGGCGTCGGGCGCCCCCGTCGACACCACCGACCAGCAGGACGGCATCGGGGGCCATGTTGCGGACGGTTCGGGCCCAGGTCTCCTGCGGCGCGGTCAGGTTCCCCTCGCGGGTGAGTGTCGCCTCGACTGTCGCGTAGGTCCCGCCCACGGCGCGCCGACCACTCTCGAGGCTCATCTCTTTGACCAGTCCGGCCAGCACGACTTTGAGCGGCTCGACGGCGCTGAGAACCACGACCAGCGCATCCACCCCTTCCTGCCCGTGCCTGGGGACCACGATGTGGCCTCTCGAGTAGAGCGTTCGTCCAGTGATGGCCTCCAGCTCCTGGACGCCCTGGACTACGCCGTTGCTCAAGTCGTTCCACGGCGGCTTCCCCGTGGTCAACGTCTCGGCCTGTGCCACGAACTGGTAGCTGCCGCCGACGCGCTCAAGAAGCAGGAGTTTGGTGACAACCGTGCCGCAGTCGGCGACCAGGATGGATTCGATGTTGCGCGCTTCTGCCACGGCTATCCCCCCACCGAAGACACCAACCAGTTGATCAGGTCACCCAGTTGGCCAACTCGGATCACCATTGCGGTCAGTGCCGACGAGATTGCCCCGGCGAAGGCCGCGCCCAATCCCACGACAAGGAAGAACCTGCCGACTTGACTGAGGATGGTCAACCACTGACCGGATCCCTCCTCCTCGGCTTCCTGCGACTTGGGCTTCGCTGTGAAGAGCACGAGGACGGTCACCGTGCCGATCAGCACAACCAGCCCTTGCAGCAGCTCGATGATGTCGCCATCCATCGCGATGCCCTGGCCGGTGGCGAGCACCTGGGGGATGAGGGAGCCTGTCAATGCCCCTGAGACCGCGACCCCTGCGCCGGTGCCCACCAGGATCCCAAGCGGTATGTTGCCCAGTACTGCCAGCCTTCCCACGGCGCGCGATGTGGGGAGCGCCTTCAACATGAGCACGACGCCCAGTCCTAGGGGGATGAGGGTCCCCAACTGGGTGATCAGGTCCGCGGGTGTCAGGGCCTTTAGTGCCCATTCGTTCCAGATATACTGAATCGCGATGCCGGTGGTGTAGCCAATCGCCGTGCCGACCAGCAGGGCCAGGGCCCAACGGTAGAGCACATTGTCACCGAGAAGGTAGCTGAAGATCAGTAGGGTGACGACGGCGCCGACGATCAAACCAAGGATGTCGCCCATAGCTCTACCGCCCTCCTTTCTTCCCGGCAAGAAGGCTGACGGGGAGGCCGATGATCAGCAGGACGGCCGCGGCCCAGTGTGCCATCATCAGAATATCGAGCTCCCGCGCGGCGGCGGTGTCCGTCACTCCGCGGAGTTCGCTATAGGCGAGGGCGTCGGGTATCCCGACCATCCAGCCCTGTACCTGAGAGGTCGTGTAGTAGGGCGCTGAGACGGGGCCGGTTGACGCGCTGAGCCCGATGCCCAGGGAAATGTCAGGGGACGCACCCTCGTTGACCAGATCGATCTGTTCGATCCACCATCGCAAGCGCTCCGGCTGCGAGGATAGGACCAGGACTGATGTGGGGCGGGGTGGCTGTGGATCGGCCAGGTAAGCTGCTATCCCGGCGGCATTGCCGGCAAGGTAGGCGGTGGCGGGCTGGGCCAGTCCGGCGTCGGAAGCCAACAGGGCGCCCAGGACCACGCCCTCAGGCAGGGAGCTCACCAAGGTAACGTCGGCCTGCTGTGTGGCCAGGTGCCCCAGGAGGGGCGCAGCGATCTGCGTCATCTCTTCGGCAAAGGCCGCGCTGTACTCGACTGCGACGACGACGCGATCACCTGCCTGTACACCGCTCAGGTGTGTGAGCATGGCCGGCGCGCCCGGCGCGACGATCCGCTGCTCAACGGCGAGCGGCGCCATCTCAGGCAGCGTGAGCGACACCACAAGGATGCCGATCATGAGGATCGCGGCAACAAGGACTCGCACGATCGCGGTGCCGGCCCTGCCGCGTGGCTGCCCGTGGGCGACCACGCGCTCGGCGCTTCGCGGCTGCTCCAGCAGGGATTGCCACAGCTGGGCCTGCGCTGTCACGGGTTCCGGGATCGAGACATCCATCGTCGGCTTGATTTCCGCGGGCGCGTCAATGCCGGAGAGCGGCTGCAACACGCCGGGGATGCCCTGCAGGGGGCCCTCCGGCTCTGCCGGTGTGGGCAGGCTGACGCGGCGGGTCGGGGCTTCTCCAGGCTCACCGGCCGCGGGACGCAGGGCCTGCAGCCATTCAGGAATCTCGGCTCCGGCCAGGTCCCCGGACGCACCGGCGACATCGATCTCGCCGTTGATGGCAGGCGAGGTCTGGGGTCTGAGATTCTGAAGCCAGGAAGGAAGCTCCGCACGCGCCGGCGAGTCGCCCTCGAAGAGCCCTGGCGCATCCAGGGACTGGGGTGTCGTAGCCACCGCATCGAAGCCGGCGAGCCAGGCCGGTGTCTCCTCCGGTCCCTCCAGCTCGTCCGCTGTCACAGGCTCGTCCTGGTCATCGTTAGTCGGCGGGACAAAGGCCGGGGCGGCAGGTTCGGAAGGCGCCCTTTCGGCGGCCAGCTCGATGCCATCCATCCAGCCCGGGCCGTCGGATGGCTTTGTTTCGTAATCTAGTGGTGTGGGCTGCTCAAGCAGCAGACCCTCGGGGCTCCCACCGGGAACAGGCTCGGCCTCGGCGAGACCGGTCAGCCAATCCGGTATGTCGGCGGGCTCCGGCGCGGTCGCGGCATCCAACGCTCTTTCGTCGGCCAACGCTGCCGCATCGCCCTCCACGATCGCCGCGTCCAGCGACTCCGCAAGGTCATCACTCCCTACGACATCTTCAGGGGCGGATCCTTCATCACTTCCGGCGGACTCCCCTGACGGCACTGACTGGAGCCAATCGGGCAGTGCCAGATCATCGTCCTCTTCGGCGTCGACGTCTGCGAGCCAGTCTGGGAGGTCTTCCGCTGCCGGTTTGACATCGCCGCCAGTCGCAGGCTCTTCACCTTCAGCCAACCAGTCCGGCAGCTCCGACTCCGAGAAGATGCCTGGTTCGGCGCTCGCCTCAGCCGATTCGTCAACCGTCTCGCCAGGCGGCTGGAGTGCATCGGATACTGCCTCGTACCAGTCGGGCGTCTCCGCTTCTTCCTCGGCCGCTGTTGGCCCGTGCACGACGGCATCGGCACCCATCTCGGCGGACCCAAGGAGCCAATCGGGTAGATCGGCCGCCGCGGGTGTCTCGCCGACGTTATCCTCGGCGGTTGTCGCCAGCCAATCCGGTAGGTCGACCGGCGCCGCCGGCTCGGGGGCGTCCGCGGCGTCTGCGGTTGCCGCCAGCCAGTCGGGTAGATCGGTCAAGCTGTCGATGACGGTCTCATCTCCTCCGGTCTCGTCAGAGCCTGCCTCGCTGGTGAACCAATCGGGCAGGGCGTCGGGCTCGAAGGAGAGTCCCTCATCCTCTTCCGCATCCGCGATCTCTATCTCGCTGCTCTCTGGAAGAAGGCCGGCGAGCCAATCCGCATCGCCGGTGTCGTCCCCGGTGGCCTCGGCTGTATCCGAGCGGCCTTCGGACTCCTCGGCCAGGCCCCGGAGCCAATCCGGCAGATCGACCTGTTCCCCGATGGGCGCATCTCCGGCCTCGTCGAGATTGCGAGCAGGTAGCGATATACCCTTGACCAACGCGTTGTCCGCCGGCTCGTCCGACGCGGACGGGAAGTCGGAGGGGATCACGCCTCCGGAAAGGGGCAATCGTGTATTGCACCGGTCACAGAAGAGATTGCCCACCGGATTGGCGGTACCGCACCTGGGGCAAGGGGTAGATGCCTGTGGCAAGGTAGCGCCGCAGTTGCTGCAGGATTCACGACCGTCCGGATTCAATGTGTCACAAGAGGGACAGCGGATCATAGTCACTCCCTCACCCTAGCCGCCACTGTGAGGGCGGTCGATGCCCAGGATAATCCGCAGTCCTGTGACAACCGTGCCCAGCACGACGCCGAGCAGCAGTCCGCGCATGCCGCCGATGGCGGCCGCGTCGACAAACTCCAGAATGATCTGCAGGACGCGCGGGAAGACGACGGGGATGGCACTGAACAGGGAGAGCGCGGCCACGGCAATGAAGAGCACGCTGTTCACGTGTTTCCTGGTACTGAGGAGCCTCATCCCCGTCAGCACGAGCGTCACGGCGGTGATCGCCAGAAGGGCGGATTCACCGGGGATGAGCACCGATCGGACGATGGTCTGCACCACGGCGCCGTCCGCACCCATCACGAGCACCAGGGCGAGACTTGCTGCCGCGGAGGCGAGTAACACCACACTGGCGATGCGGTTCTTGGCTTGCTGTTGGAAGATCCTAGACAGGTGCACCTTGATGACGTTGCCATACGCGAGCACCAGCGCGAACGATCCCAAGACCGCGGCCCCACGCACCAGCGGGGTGCGGATGGTCACCAGTATGGGGATCGGCAGTAGATATCCCAGGAGCACGGTCAGTCCGCAGACGACGGCGAGCACGGTGGGGATGAACCAACGGAACATAGACTCAGCCTCCTAGACCCAGAAGGGAGGCCCCGGCGGCAGCCACGATGCCGGCGATCACCAGCCAACGCAGCAGGTCCTCGACACTCAGGCTGGCCCACAGCGCCGGGCGGTCGGTCACCTCGGCGCCGCCTGCAAAGAGGCGCTCGCCGAGGGCCAGTTGATCATCCGCGATGTCAGGGTAGAGCGAGGCTGCGCCCACGGCCGTGGTCGCGCCGCCGTAGAGCTTGGCCCCCTTGCTTTGAGCCGCATTGGTGAGCAGACTCACCTCTTGGCCGAAGGCGCCGAGGGCCACACTGGTCCCCACGGGCTCATCGCCGGAGAGCGTGGCTGCCATCGCAGCATAGAGTACGGGATCCGGCGCCATATAGCGAACTGCGCCCGAGCGGTAGTTGCGCAGGTTGCCGAGCTTGGCATAGGCGTCGCGCATCTGATTCTCGGCGATGAGCAGCGTGCCGGGATCGCTGGTGGTGATGAAGGGTGGGGTATCGTAGGCCGCGGCGAGATCCGTGAGCGCGACGAGGCCTTGAAGTGAGGCTATGGTCGCGATCCCTTCCTCTTGGAGGACGCTACCGTTGCCCAGAGCCACGTGGATTGTGGCGCCTTCCTCGGCTACACGGCCCACCTCGTTGGCCAGGCCGCTGAAGGCCGGCACCACCGTTGTGCCTCGGGGCTTCTTGCGTTTGGCACGCAGTCCATAGAAGGTCAGTGCGAGGGCGCCGAGCACGACCAGGGCAAGCGCTGCGAGTTGCGGGCTCATCCAGACGCTCCTTCAGTGATGCGTGCGTGTAGAGCTTCCAGGGCGTGGGGATCTTCGAGTGTTTCGGCGAGCGGGGTCACGGTCGCATCGCCCACGAAGGGCGCCAGCATCCAAAGGAGTTGGCTGCCGGCGAACCCCCAGATCTGAAGTAAGTTGACGAAGAGATGCGCTACATCATCGAGCTTGCGCAGGCGCAGGGCATCGACCCATTGCTCGAGTGGCGCCGGGAGGGAGGCTTCACGTTCCACTGGGAGTTCCTGTTTAGATCGTCAATAATGCGAGACCCGTGCCTTGCTATTGCAGAATCTAACTACTTTTTCAGTATAGCACGGTTTGAGAACCGTGTAAA
>Ga0180429_10001327_pt1 | contig 21111 bp, 17 predicted proteins | sample SS_ome_FD_132428 | JGI IMG/M metagenome (GOLD analysis project Ga0180429, IMG submission 132428) | Hypersaline lake sediment archaeal communities from the Salton Sea, California, USA - SS_1_S_1 metaG | ecosystem: Environmental > Aquatic > Non-marine Saline and Alkaline > Hypersaline > Sediment ...
CCTTTGGTAATAGACTGCCGAGCCTCCCAATCCGCGGCGCCCGAAAAAATAATTAATCTCCAGGAAAAGCGGTGTTACAGGGTCGGCCACCGTCGGGTCCGTGCTGAAAAGAAAATCAAAACCGGCCAGGTTGATACCGGTGTGGCGGCAAAAGGTGCTCGTGGCGGCTTCGGCGGCGGCGATCAGGTGGTGATCGCTGGTCCGGTCAATGGTGCCCCCCTTTGACAGGCTGGCGATCAGCGGGGAATCGGACGGCATGACACGCCAGTAGGAATGCAGCTGGTGACCGGTTACCACCACGCGCAGTGAGCGGGCGTCGGCGGGGATCCACTGTTGCAGAATAAAACCTTTTTGGCCGGTGGTTTCAAAGCCCTGCAGGCGCTTCAGGACGGCGGCCATATCCCGGTCATGCATGATCGGAAAAACCCCATCACCCTCGCCACCCCAGTCCAGTTTGAAAACCGCCGGCGGTGATAAAGGACTGTCACCGGTGGGGTGTCGCTGCAAAAAGGTGGCGGTATCAGGGTAGCGAAAACTCTGCGGATGGGGCACATTGGCTTGCTGAAAAAGCCGGCTTTGACCCCGTTTGCCCGGATAGGCAAACCGCGCCGCGTAGTTTGGAAAGACCCGTTTACAATAACGGGTAGCCGCCCGATAAAGCGAAGCCCGGCAGCCCTGGGGGAGGATCACGGCCGTGGCGCCCTTAATGGCGGCCAGATCCTCGGCATCCGGGTCTCGTCCGGCACAGAGGCGATGATGATCGCCTTCGTAAATAGGATGAAATGAAACAATCATAGCCGTGGTCAATAACCGAATTTACGCAGGGCGCGGGTATCCCGTGTCCAGTTTTTTTGAACCCGGACGAACAATTCTAAATAAACCTTTGTGTAGAGCAACTTTTCGATATCCTCGCGCGCGGCCAAGCCGATCTGTTTCAGTTTTTTACCGCCCCGGCCAATGACCATGCCCTTTTGTGAATCCCGTTCCACATGAATGGTCGCGCCGATCCGCATCATCTTGCCTTTTTGGGTTTCCGTGAAGGTGTCCACGGTGACGGCGGTGGCATAGGGGATTTCATCGCCGGTGAGGCGGAAAACCTTCTCCCGGATCATTTCCGCCACGATAAAGCGTTCCGCACTGTCGGTCAGCATGTCGGGGGCATAAAAGGGCGGCCCCTCGGGCAGCATGGCCTCCATCACCCCTAGCAGGTCGTCAACTTGGGTGCCCTGGAGGGCGGAGATCGGAACGATCTGTTGGAAAGCAAACCGCCGCGACCATTGATCCAGGCTTTCGATCAATTGCTCCGGGGTAATGCGGTCCATTTTATTGACGGCCAGAACGACGGGCTTTTGATTGTCGGCCAACCGGCCCAGCAGGAAGTTTTCCGCGTCTCGATCGGGGCGCAGCGGGTCGGCCATCAGCAGGACGAGATCCACGTCACCCAGGGCGGAAAGCGCGGTGTCCACGATACGGACGTTCAACGGCTGGTGGGCACGATGGACGCCGGGCGTATCGATAAAAACGAGCTGGGCGCTCGGTCGGTGAACAATCCCCAGAATGCGGTTGCGCGTTGTCTGGGGTTTGCGCGACGTAATGGAAATTTTTTCCCCCAGCATCCGGTTCAAGAGGGTTGACTTTCCGGCATTGGGCGGCCCCACAAGGGCGACGAAGCCGGAATGAAAACCCGCAAAAGCGGTGGGATCGATAGGCGTCATTACGGTATGCTAATCATTGCTTCAAGGGCGCGCCACAAAGGCGCCAGCCCCTGGCCGGTTTTGGCGGAAAACAACAGAAGGTTTTCAGGCGCGCATGCGAACTGATCGGCAATCACGCGCAAGGGGCGCACCTGCTTGTTGCGTGAAAGCTTATCCGCTTTGGTGACCACGATCCGGTAGGGCCGCCGGTGGTTGTCTAACCAGCGCAGCAGGTCGTGTTCTTCCTGCCGGGGCGTGCGGCGAATGTCCACCAGCAGCACGACGCCCATCAGCGTCTCCCGGGAGGCCAGGTAGGTTTCGATCATGGGCCCCCACTGCTTTTGAATGGCGGCCGGGACCCTTGCATAGCCATACCCGGGCAGGTCCACGAAAGACATGTTGTTGTTGATCAGGAAGAAATTGATCAGTTGGGTGCGGCCGGGCGTGTTGCTGGTTTTTACCAGCCGCTTGCGGTTGACGAGCGTGTTGATGAGGGATGACTTGCCGACGTTGGAACGCCCTGCAAAGGCGATTTCCGGGTATTCCGGCGGGGGATAGTGTTGGGGTTTGACGGCACTGGTGACGAATTCGGCGCTTTTGATGATCATGGCAAGCCTGTCGGTTGATTTCCGGCGGCAAGAACCCAGGGTCGACACCGCCCTCCGGCAAGTCGTGCCCGAGCGTTTCGGACGCTATCCATGCCGGGTCAGGTAGCGTTCCAGGCGGTCCATGCCCTCGGCGATGTTTTCCAGCGAATTGGCGTAGGAGAAGCGGAGGTAGCCTTCCGCGTTGGGGCCGAAGTCGATACCGGGCGTAACGCCCACCCGCGCGTTCTCGAGAATGTCAAATGCCAAGCGGTAGGAATCATGGGAAATATGCCGCGCATTGGCGAAAACATAGAACGCCCCGGTGGGTTCCACGGTGATGCCGAAACCCATTTCGCGCAGGCGGCGGATCATAAATAACCGGCGTTCATTGTACGTCGTCCGCATGCGGGCCGTGTCGTCATCCGTTTGGGTAAGCGCAGCGACACCGGCTTTTTGCACCATGGTATTGGCGGAAATAAAGAAGTTTTGCACCAGCTTTTGAATCGGCCGGATAAACGCCGGCGGCGCGATCAGATACCCCAGGCGGAAGCCGGTCATGGCATACAGCTTGGAGAATCCGTTCAAGACGAAGGCCTGATCGCTGAATTCCAGAATGCTGTGCTCCTGTCCTGCATACACCAGGCCGTGGTAGATCTCGTCGGAAACGACATGCGGGCCCATGGCGCTGATGGCTTGCATGCGTGCCGCCGAAAGGAGGTTGCCGGTGGGATTGGAGGGCGAGTTGATGAAAATCGCCCGGGTCCGGTCCGTGATCTTGGCGGCGATGGCGTCCGGTCGATACTGGAAACCGTCTTCCTCGTAGACGGGGACCGTGACCACCCGGCCCTGGACAAACTTTATGAAATTGGGGTAGCAGGCGTAGTGCGGGTCGGAGATGATGACTTCGTCGCCCGGTTCCAGCAGCGCGGCAAAGAGCAGCAGCATGGCCGGTGAGGTGCCGGGCGTAATGATAATATGATCGGGATCCACCGCTACCGCGTAGGTGCGCTGATAATAGTCACTGATCGCGCGCCGCAGCTCAGGCAGCCCCAGACTGTGGCAATAGTGAGTATGCCCTTCATCCATGGCCCGGCAGAGGGCATCCTTGATGCTTTGCGGGGTGTCGAAATCCGGCTCGCCGACCTCGAGATGGATAACGTCCTGGCCGCATGCTTCCATCTCGCAGGCCCGCTCGAGCACATCCATGACGATGAAAGAGCTGATTTCTTCGGTGCGCTTGGCAACCATGGGCGGACCCTTTCCGGTTCCTTTCAGTAAAGGGGGCTTCTTTTATCGACCGATGACCAGAACCGTCTATACCACTTTGTTAAGCGGGTATTCAATAATGCCTTCCGCCCCGTTTTTCAGAAGCTCCGGAATCAGGTCCCGCACCGTATTGGCGTCCACCACGGTTTCCACGGAAAACCAGGACGACTGGTAGAGTGAGGCCACGGTCGGAGCGTTCAGGCTGGGCAGCAGGGTAACGATGGTATCCAGGCGGTCCTGGGGCACGTTCATTTTCAACCCCACCAGCTTGTCCCCCAGCAGGGCGCCCTTGAGCAGCAGCGCGATCTGCTCGATTTTTTCGCGTTTGAAGGGATCCTGCCAGGCGGTGTGGTTGGCAATGAGGCGGGTGTTGGTCTGCATGAGTTCCTGGATGATGCGCAACCCGTGGGCCTTGATGGTGCTCTCCGTCTCGGTCACCTCGACGATGGCGTCGGCCAGTTTGGAAACCACCTTGGCTTCGGTTGCCCCCCAGGAAAATTCGATATCGACGTCGATGCCGCGTTCTTCAAAATAGCGCCGCGTGAAGGCCACCAACTCGGTGGATATTTTTTTGCCCTGGAGGTCTTCGATGGTTTTTATATCGGAATCATATGGCACGGCCAGCACCCAGCGCGCCGGTCGGGCGCTGACTTTCGAGTAGACCAGGTCGCTGACCACATGGATGTCCGAAGCGTTTTCCGCAATCCAGTCTTTACCGGTCAGGCCGGCGTCCAGGGTGCCGTTTTCGACATAGCGCGACATTTCCTGGGCCCGACAGATGGCGCAGTCGATCGAACTGTCGTTGATTTCCGGGAAGTAGCTTCGGCCGTTGACGTTGATTTTCCAGCCGGACCGTTTGAACAGGGCGATGGTGGCATCCTGCAGGCTTCCCTTGGGGATGCCCAGTTTAAGCATATCCGTCATTTTATTTATAAACCTCCTTGGGATCAAAAACGGGTTTTCCCACGACGTGAACGCCGTCCGCTCCGATTTCATGAAAAAAGCAGCTTCGATAGCCGGTGTGACAGGCGGCCCCTCCGATTTGGTCCACTTTAACCAGGATGGCATCGCGGTCGCAGTCGAAGTAAACGGCCTTGACCATCTGCAGATGGCCGGAGGTCTTCCCCTTGACCCACAGTTCGTTGCGGCTGCGGCTATAAAAGGTGGCATGTCCTGTGTCCAAAGTGGCCTGGAAGGCTTCGGCATTCATATAAGCCAGCATCAGGACATCACCGCTGGCCTCGTCTTGAACGATGGCCGGGATAAGGCCCCCCATTTTCACAAAATCCAGTTCAACCATGGTTTTCCCTTTGTATTGCGCTGCTCAAACCCGAACGGCAACGCCAACAGTCACGTCATCACCCGATGATGGCGCTTGTAAATAAAACGATTAACCTAACGATATCTAACGTATAAGTCAATCGTTTTCCGATATGGCATGCTTGCTTTATAAAAGGTCTTCTGGTAAATTTGTGTTTTTGCCGATGAGCTGCAACCCATCGACCGATGGCTGACCCCATCGTTACCTGAAACGTTTGCCTAGCAGGAACCCTATATCATGACCGAGGAAAACAAGCGCACCCGCGCCATGGAAAAACGGGCACGCCAAACTTCCGGCGGCTGGGGCCGCCGCCTTTTGCTCTGGTTGTTCGGGCTCGTATTGATGGCCGGTGTGGTCGGCGCACTTGCCGCCATCGGTTTTTTTTTCTATCTGGTCGAGGATCTCCCCAAAATTTCTTCTCTGGCCGATTATCGACCCGCCACAGTCACCACGGTCTATGCCGACGATGAACAGAAAATAGCGGAATTCTACAAAGAACGCCGCCTGGTCATGCCACTGGAAGACATCCCCCCCATACTGGTGGAGGCGTTTATCGCCGCTGAAGATTCGCGGTTTTATGAGCACAGCGGCATTGATTTTAAAAGTATCTTGCGCGCGTTTTTCAAGAATCTCGAAGCCGGCACCATTGTCCAGGGTGGCAGTACCATTACCCAGCAGGTCACCAAATCATTTTTTCTGACACCGGAAAGAAGCTACAAACGCAAGCTCAAGGAAGCGGTGCTGGCCTACCGCATCAGCGAAACGTTTTCCAAAGAAGAAGTCCTTTTCCTCTATCTGAACCAGATCTATCTCGGGCACGGCGCCTATGGTGTGCAGGCGGCGGCCCAGAACTATTTTGGCAAGTCCGTTCAGGAATTGACCCTGGCGGAATGTGCCATTCTGGCAGGGCTGCCCCAGGCCCCCAGCCGCTATTCCCCCCACCGGTTTCCGGAACGCGCCCGACAGCGGCAGTTGTATGTTCTCACCCGGATGGAGGAGGAGGGCTACATCACGTCCCAGCAGGCGGAAGAGGCCCGCAACGAAACCTGGGGCATCAAGCCGCGACGCAACTGGTACGTCGAGCAGGCGCCGTTTTACACCGAGCACGTCCGGCGCTATGTGGAACAGAAATACGGCGAAGAGGCGCTTTACCAGGAAGGCCTCAACATTTATACGGCGGTCAACGTGGCGATGCAGACCGCGGCCCGGGAGGAGATCCAAAAGGGGCTGCGGGAATTGGATAAACGCCAGGGCTATCGCGGCCCCCTGGATCACATCGCCCCGGAGGAACGCGAGGCCTTTTTGACGACGCTGGCCCAGGCGCAGGCCGAAAGCCTGGTTCCCGACGCCATTGTCGAGGGCCTTGTGGTGACGGTTGATGATAAAAAGGACCGTGTAACGGTAAATCTGGGGGTGGCTGTCGGCGTGCTATTGCTGGACGACATGACGTGGGCCCGCAAACCCAATCCGGAAGTCATCTACTGGTCGGCCAAAGTGGCGCATCCGAGTCGGGTGCTCAAGGCGGGTGACGTTATTCAGGTGCGCCTCAAAGAAAAGATCGCCGATGATGAAAGCTGGCAGCTAGCGCTGGAGCAGACGCCCAAGGCCCAGTCCGCTCTGCTGAGCATCGAGGCGGAGACCGGTTACGTGAAGGCCATGATCGGCGGCCGCGATTTCCAGGACAGCCAGTTCAACCGTGCCATCCAGTCCCGGCGGCAACCGGGTTCCGCCTTTAAGCCCATCATCTATGCCGCGGCCATTGACCACGGTTATACACCGGCCACCATGATTCTGGACGCCCCCATTGTTTTTGAAGACATCGAACGGGACTTCACCTGGAAACCTAAAAACTACGCGGAAAAGTTCTACGGGCCCACCTTGCTGCGCCAGGCGCTGGCCAAATCCCGCAATGTGGTCACGGTCAAGATTCTTAAAGATATCGGCATCGATTATGCGATTGAATACGCCCGCAAGGTCGGCATTCATTCCCACCTGAACCGTGATTTGTCCATTGCACTGGGGTCGTCGGGTGTTTCCCTGCTGGAAATCGTGAATGCCTATTCGGTTTTTGCCAATCAGGGGTATCGGGTCGCCCCGATTTTTATTACCCGCATCACGGACCGTGACGGCCGCGTGCTGGAGGAGAATCGACCCGAGCGGGAAAAAGTGATCGAAGAGACCACGGCTTTTATGGTGAACAGTCTTTTGGAAAGTGTTGTCAAAAGCGGCACCGGCCAGCGGGTGCGTGCCTTGAACCGCCCGGTGGCGGGCAAGACCGGCACCACGAACAACCTCTATGATGCCTGGTTCGTGGGTTATACACCGGATATGATCACCGGTGTCTGGGTGGGCTTTGATGAGGAAGGCTCGCTGGGTCGCGGCGAAACCGGGTCCCGGGCGGCCAGCCCGATCTGGCTGGGGTTCATGCAGCGGGCGATGGCCGATCGGCCGGTCAAGGTGTTCGAAGTCCCCGAGGGCATTGTTTTCAGTCGGATCGATGCGGAAACCGGGCTGCTGCCGATTCCCGAATCCAAGGAAACCATTTTCGAATGTTTCAAGGATGGAACGGTGCCCACCGAAACCACCAAACCTCCTGACGCGATTGCCGATCAGGAGGATTTCTTCAAGGTGGGCATGTAGGTGTCCCTCCAGGAAGGGCATCTTTCGGCCCCTGGCGGCGTTCTCACCTCCCGTCGGTCCTCGGCGTAGCGGGGCTACGCCTGCGGGCGCCGGTCGGCTGCGGCCTTGCCAGGAACCGAAATCTACCCTTCCTGGAAGGACACGCTTCGGCTCCCATCCGGCGCCATACGGTTCAGGTTTTTTGAACACCGTTATCCGGCATCACTCCGCAGGTAATAAAAAGCCTTCTATAATATTAAAAAAGCCGCTGCTCTTTTGAGCAGCGGCTTTTTTGGGGAGATGCGTTGGGTACGTGCGACGAACCCTGTGGATCGGGCATGCGCGGTTTATTCCGGCAGGCGCACCGACAACACCGGGATTTTCGATCGGCGCAGCACCCGGCTGGTGGTGCTGCCCATCATGGTGTCCATCAGAGCGCCCCGGCCATGGGTCCCCATGACGATCAGATCGCACCGTTTTTCTTCCGCGGTGGTGAGGATCTGGACGACGGGATTGCCGCTTTTGATGACGGTTTCGTCCATGGCGGCCTCGTGGTCGTTGGTGCCGGGACGCAGGTTCTGGCAGAAGCGGTCCAGTACCTCGTGGATCATGGCATTGTCGCGCTTTTTACCAATCAACACTTCCCGGGCCTCGTCCATGTTGCGTTTCTTGATGTCTTCCCACTGGTCGGCCCCGATGTACCCGACCACATGCTGATCGACGAAATCGGGGGTCTCGTCGATGACGTGCAGAATGGTGATCTGGGCGCAATAGGTGTTGGCCAGGCTCACGGCGTAGGCCATGGCATAGCGCGCGTTTTCCGACAAGTCGGTGGCATACAGGATGCGTTTGATGTCTACTACCGGTAGATCGACGTTCATGGTTTGGATTCCTTCGTTTTTAGGAATGTGCCTTATTTTTCCGCTGCGACCGTCTTGCTACCAAAGAGGCTCCGGATGTGTTTAATCCAGATGCCGCTCAGAAGATAGGCATAAATATAGGTGCCGATGAGGATCAGGACATAGGCCTTGGCAATGTCCATCGTACTGCCGGTCATCGAGAAGCCCGGCACGTAGCCGAACAGAAAGGGCCCCAGGTAGAGGAACTTGGCGAACTTGAAGGACGCAAAAGCGGTTCGCCACATATTGGCCTTAGCGATGGTGGCGCCGGCAAAAGCCGCGATACAGACGGGAGGTGTGATGTTGGAGTCCTGGGAGAGCCAGTAGACGATCATGTGGGCGGCCAACTCATTGACACCCAGATGGAGCAGGGCCGGCACCGCCACCACGGCCGTAATCAGGTAGGCCGCCGTGACCGGCACGCCCATACCCAAGATGAGGGAGGCCAGCGCGATAAACAAGATCGTCAAGGGCAGTGAACCGGCGGCCAGTTCGATCACGATGTCGGCGAAGGTCAGAATGAGACCGCTGTATGTCAATACCCCGATAATGACCCCGATGACGCCCACGGTGGCGCCGATTTTGAGACTGTTTACGGTGCCGGCACGCGCGGCCTCGACGAAGTGGATCGCTTCCTGTTTTAAGTCCGCACCTTTAGAGCGCCGCCACAGGGATACGCCGATGGAAACGATAATGCCGTAAAACAGCATCACGCGGGGCCGCATGAAGGGGTAAAGGCTATCGGCGATGGCCCCTCCCGAGATGGCGCCAATACCTTTGAGCGCCCACGTGCCCAACAGCACCAAAACCATGATCCAAGCGGCGGTCAACTCGATGCGGGTTTCTTCGGTTTTGTGGCTGATCGCCACACAGGTGGCCAGGCCTATTATGGCGGAATAGCCCGGAGAGAAGCCGGCCAGCATGAAGATGGTAATGACCACCAGGGGCAGGGTGTAAATCCACTCCCGCTTCAAAATGGTCATGGCACTTTCTCCAAAACGTTCCCCGATGACGTTATAGGCCTTGGCCTCCCAGTGCACCATCATGTAGACACTGTAAAAGTACATGCAAGCCGGGAAAATGGCCACCAGCATGATGCGGGAATAAGGCAGGCCCGTCAGTTCGGCCATGATGAAGCCGCCTGCCCCCATAATCGGCGGCATGAACATCCCGCCGATGGAGGCCGCCGGCTCGATGCCGCCGGCGATGTGGGGCCGGAAACCGGCTTTTTTCATCATGGGAATGGTGAAGGTCCCGGTGGACACCGTGTTGGCGATGGCACTGCCGGAAATGGAGCCGAACAGGCCGCTGGCGATGACCGACACCTTGGCCGGTCCGCCGATCTTGTGGCCGACGGCCGCTAAGGGCCAGTCGATGAAGAACTTCTGGGCGCCGCATTTCTCGAGATAGGCCCCGAACAGGACAAAGAGCAGCACGTAAGTGGCCAGCACGTTGGCCATGATGCCGAAAACGCCGTCCGGTTTATAGAAGAGGCTTGTGCAAAGACCGGGCAGGGTGTCGCCCGCATGGGCCAGCATATCGGGCATGTGTGCGCCGTACATCCCATAAAAAAGAAAAAGGGTACCCAGGATAACAAAGACGTTGCCCACCACGCGACGGGCCAACTCGATGCCGATCAAAACGCCGACCACGGCCATCCACTGATCAACCATATTTTCAGCACCGGTACGGTAGTTGATCGCTTCAAAATTCATCATCCAGTAGCCCACCGAAACGATGGAGAGGACGATCAGAAGGTAATCAACCACTCGCATGATGGTGCTTTTTGACTGATAGAGCAGAAAGCACAGGATATACGTGATGATCACGTAAATGCCGCGATGATATTGAAGATTGGCGGGTTCGATCACGGCCGACCATGCGTAGAACAAGACCAGTAATAGTGCAAGAGCGTCAAATATGACTTTTTCGAAAGGCTTTAGTTTATTGTACACAGTGGCTTACCTATTCAAAGGGGTGGCAGGTGAATTCCGGGCGGCAGTCCGCTGCCGCCCGGGCTTTTTAAGAGTTTATTTGAGAACGCCCATTTCTTTCCAGAATTTTTCGGCACCAGGATGCAGCGGTGTCGCAACGCCTTTGATACCCTTCTCAACCGACATGGCCTTGAATGTTTTTTTCTGTGAGACCATATAGGCCAGGCCTTCGGGGGTGTAGATGGCCTTCAGCATGCCGTAGACCAGATCCTCAGGTGTATTGGTGTTGGCCACCAGGAGGGTGGTGTCGACAAACGATCCCACATCCTCTGTGATGCCACGATACTTGCCGTCACTGGTGGGGATCGGTTTGGGCTCGAAGTTTTTAAATTTCTCATAGAACCCGTTGCTTCGGGCATCCGCATCCAGGTCCACCAGGGCGATGTCGTTCATGGTGGCCGCCTGAATCACGGCGCTGTTGGGGTAGGCGGTGAAAAGCCACAGAGCGTCCACCTGGTTGTTGCTGAAGGCGTCGGCGCCCGCATTGTAGGAAACGGCGTTACGCTCGATCTTGTCCCAAATGCCCGCATGGGTGAAAAACATTTCACAATAAGAGAAGGCGCCGGAACCGGCGGGACCGACCGCCACCTTTTTACCAACCAGATCCATAACACTCTTGATGCCGGAATCCTTACCCACGACTAGCTGGGCCGGGGCTTCATAAAGGTAGTTGACGGCCATAACGTTTTCATACTTCTTGGGGTCGTTGACCATGAGGCCATTGCGGCCGGCAAAGACGTGACCCGAGTAGACGGTGCCGAAATGAGCCTTGCCCGAGTTGACCGTTCGCAAGTTTTCGGTGGAACCGCCGGAAGACTGGACTTTTATGTTATAGTCCGTCATCGCTTTTACCGGCTTGTAGGTCGCGATCGCCTGTCCAACGATCTGGAAAGTCCCACCGGCCGGACCGCCGGCAAAAATGATCAGCTTCTTGGCGGCAACATTGCCCGCAAACGTCATCGAAAGAATCAGCATGATGCTGACAGCCAGAACAACGGGAAACAATTTTTTCTTCATCGAGGGTCTCCTTGAAAGAAATGAAGTTAACACAACCAACAAATGCTGCGAGCTTCCGCTCTCACCCGATTCTCAGCATCGGAAGGCCGCTGGTTGGATCGAAGGTAGCCGTTGGTTGTCGGAACGCTAAACCGCGCTCGCTTGCTAGGTTCGGGTCAGAGTGTAGGCACCCTAACAATCACAAGGTCAACGGTCAATCAGGGGATCTCGGATTTTTTTGTAAGGATTTTTCTTACAAATTCAACGCGTGACCATCGTGCCTCATGGTTCTATGAGGCGATTCTGAAGGGCAAACCGGATCAATTCGGCGTTATTGCGCAGGTCCAGTTTTTTCAACAGACGCGCCCGATAGGTATCCACCGTTTTAATACTGAGACTATAGGCATGGGCAATTTCCCGGTTGGTGTGACCCATGGCCAGGCGCCGCAGGACCTGAAGTTCGCGCATGGACAGGGAGTCCAGCGGCGTTTTGTCCCGGGTGCCCCGGGCAATCCGCAGGGCCAGGGCCTCCGTAGCGTCGTCGGTTATGTACCGTTGACCGCTGTAAACGCGTCGGATGGCGGTCACCAGCTGCTCCGGTGCCGATTGTTTGGTAAGGTAGCCCATGGCGCCGGCTTCGATGGCGCGCACAATGTATTGCGCTTCTTCATGCATGGTCAAAATAAGGACCGGCAGTCCGGGATGGCTGTCTTTCAGGCGGCTGACCACTTCCAGTCCGTCGATGCCGGGCATTGAAATATCCACCACGGCGACATCCGGTGGCAGTGCTTCAACCTGCTTGAGCGCTTCACGCCCATCAGCGGCTTCGGCCACCACTTCCAGATCACCGCTTTCTTCGACGATGCGCCGCAGTCCTTCGCGGACAATGCTGTGATCATCGGCGAGGAGGACCTTGATCATATTCTCACACTCCCGTCTTCCGGTAGAGGGACTTCCAGTTGAATTTCCGTTCCCTGCCCCATCGTTGACCGAACGCGCAGACGCCCCCCGACAAGGTTGGCCCGCTCCTTCATGCCGGCGACGCCGATGCCTTCGGATTCGGGAACGGCATGGATGTCGAACCCCCGGCCGTCATCGGTTACTTTCAGTACCAGTTGATGGTGGACCACCCGTAATTCCACCTTGACGCTGACGGCCCGGGCATGGCGGACGGCATTGGTCAGGGCTTCCTGGGCAATGCGATAGGCGGCGGTGGCCACGGCATCGCTAATGGAAGGGATGGGCTGGTGTTCGAAGCTGCAGAGTATTTCAGAGCGGCGCTCGATGTCGGTGGTGTACCATTCAAGGGCCGCGACGAGACCGAGATCATCGAGAACACCGGGGCGCAGACGGATGGCCATCCCCCTTACGTCTTCGATATTCTTGTCGATCAAGCGGCACATTTCCCGGGCCCGCTGGGCGGCCCGGGGGTCGCGATCGGCAAGCCGCTGGGACATCCAGACCGAGTCCATCCGCAGCGCGGTGAGGACCTGTCCCAGCTCGTCGTGCAATTCGCGCGCAATGGCGGCCCGTTCTTTCTCCTGACTGGCCATAATGCTGGCGGAAAGCCGGCGCAGCTGGTTCTGGGCTTTTTTTACATCGGTAATATCGGTTGAGATCTCACAGACGCCGCTGGACTCGCCGTCCTCGCTGAAAAAAGGAAATTTGACCGAAAGATAATGATGAATCGTCCCGTCCCGGTGGGGCATCTGTTCTTCGAACTGGAAAGACCGCCTTTCGCGCAGCACTTTCAGATCGTTTTCCCGAAACTGGCGGGCGACCTCCGGCGGAAAAAGATCGGCATCGCTTTTTCCGCAAACCGCCTCGTTGGAGCGGCCCAAAATCTGCTCAAGGCAGGCATTGATCAGGGTATAGCACCCATCCTGGTTTTTGATGGAAACCACATCAGGGGTGTAGCGCAGGATGCTGGAGATTTCGCGCGTGCGCTCTTCAACCTGTTTTTCAAGCCCCCGGGTATAGCGGCCAAGCTCCTCCTGGGCCATTTGAAGGGCGCGCTGGGCGCGGTTGCGTTCGGTGACATCGATGGAAACCGCCAGGGAGCGCACAGGAAGTCCGGCATGGTCCTTTTCCGCCACGGCTGAAAGCAGAATGTCAATAACGTCGCCGCCGGCCGTCTGAAACTGATAGGGGATGTCCTTGCAAACGCCGGTACGGAAAAACTCTGGAAAAACAATATCTTCAGCGTATTCCCGCGAGGATTCGGTGAAAAAGTCCGTCAAGGTTCTCCCGATGACGTCTTCACGCCGATACCCCATGACTTCCAGCCAATAATCACTGACGCTGACGATGCGGCCTTCGCGATCAATGGAATGCAGCATGGCCGGGGTGTGGTTGTAAAGGGAGCGATAGCGCGTTTCACTTTCCGCGAGGGCCTTTTGCACGGTTTTGCGCTTCAGGATTTCCTGACTGGCTTTCTGGTATAGAAAAAAAACGCCCAGCCCCACCAGGACGCTGATGGTAAACACCACCGGGGCCGTAATCCGCAGCAAGGGTTCGGAAACCACTTTGGCGATGGTCTCCAGCGGCCTCAGATGAATGATATTCCACCCGGGATAATGGTCGATCTGGGTCCGGTTCATCAGGTAGCGCTGGCCTTCCTGATCGACCAGGTATTTATCATCCCAAAGTTTCATGCCGGTCCAGCGCCAGGGTCCGGGGCCGAACTGCCGGGAGGCGGCGATGCGTTCGATTTCCTCTCGGCTGAGATCCCACAGCAGATTGTTGCGCCAGTCTTCACGGGTGGAGATGAAGATCACCCCCACGGGATTGGTGACCAGCAGAATGTCTTCAGGGCCCAGGCCGAGCTCCTTTTCCACCTGATCGATGGAGGCTTTGATGACCACAACCCCGATCGCTGTATCAGTGCCCCGGGCATATACCGGACTGCTGCAATAGGCGCCGCGTTTGCCCGATGTCGTCCCCAATGCCAGATAAGATGTCGGCTGGTGATTCATGGCGCCCTTGAAATAGGGTCGAAAGCTGAAGTTGTACCCCACAAAGCTGTCGGGGTCCCGGCGGTTGCTGGAGGCGATCGTAAGGCCGTCTTGATTCATCAAATAGCAGACGTCCGCCCCGAGGTTGGCCTGGAAGTGATCGAGGATGGCATTGGCCTGGGCCATGGTGGACGGATCAGCGTTATACAATACATTGATTATACTTGGTATGCCCGCCAGAACGCGTGCGGGCTGAACGTTGGCTGAAATCATGGTGGAAAGATTGATCCTGAGCATTTCAACCCGAATTTCAGCCTGTTGGGTGGCTTCCTGGAAGGCCGAGTCCTTCAAAGAATAGTAATAGAGATAGCCGCCAATCGCCGTCGATAGAAACGCCAAAAGGGAGAGAACGAGGAGGATCAGGCGTAATTTCATTGACAATATCTCCGAAAAATACGGATTTTTCTAATGGTCGTCGTCCATTGGGGTGGCAAGAGGACGCTCTATTTAAGTGCTATAGGGGGTGGTGCAATGTCAACTTCCAAATGGTGGGGCGTGACGCCTACATCCGCTTGAATCGACAGGCTTTCGAGATGAAAGCGGGATTTCAAACGGGACAGATTCTCACGGCCGGTGCCGATCATGCGGGAAAGGTGCCGCGGGTGAACCCATAGGCTTAAGGCGTGGGACCCACAGGGCGTTTGCATTAGCGCCGCTTCGGCCAGTCGGTAGAAAAGGTGGCTGTGGACCCGTTCCCCGAAAGCCGGATGATAGGGTCCCGCCAGTATGGCACCAGGGGCCGCCAGCGCTTCGTCCGCCTGCAATCCCATACGAATCACCGGGATGCGGGCGGACGCAAACACCCGTACCAGGCGGCTGACCAGGGCAATTGTCTCGTGCAGGCCGGCCGGGAGATACGTGCCGGTCCGAAACGCTTCGGCCAGCCGGCTTTGCCGCAGCACCAGGGTCGGGTAAATTCGCACAAAGTCCGGCTTCAGCGAAACGAGCTTCCGAGCGGTCTGGATCGCCTGCCGGGGGGTGTCGCCGGGCAATCCCGTCATCATCTGGAGGCCCAGTGCATACCCTGCCGAGGTCACCATACGGGCGGCGTTGACCGTGCATTGGGCGTTGTGACCCCGGTTGGCGCGCGTCAGGACGCGATCATCCATGGACTGCACCCCAAGCTCGATGGTGTGCACCGGGCAATTCCGGATCGCGGCCAGGCGGCTTTCCGTAATCGTGTCCGGCCGGGTGGAGAAACGGATGCTCGCGACGTCGCCGCAGGTGACATGGGCCGTGGCGATCGCCAACAGGTCGTGCAGCTGTTGTTCGGGCAGGCCGAGAAAATTGCCCCCGTAAAACGCGATTTGCACCGACCGGCCCCGGTCCCGCACAAAGGGCAGCAAGGTATCGATGGCGTGTGTGACGGCCGACGGTGAGACCCCGTGGGGCTTGACGCCCGTGATGGCGGTTTGATTGCAGAAGGCACACCGGTGCGGGCATCCGGACATGGGAATGAACACGGGTATGATGAAAGGGCGCGCGCCTGTTTGCCCGCCGGCGGGCAGACCATCGATGGTCGCGATGATCCGGCGGTTGGTCTGCCGGATCGTATAGCCTTCAGTCATGGTGGGCCAGACGCTCGAGCGCCTTCCGGGCGGCCTGCTGTTCCGCCGCTTTTTTGTTGCGGCCAATCCCGATGGCATTCAGTTCCTGCAGCGTAATTTCAACCGTAAACGTCTTGTCGTGGTCGGGGCCGCTTTCGCTCACCACGCGATACAGAGGCACCGGTTGGCCATTCGTTTGCAGCCGTTCCTGCAGCCGACTTTTATAGTCGGTGATTTCAGCCGGTGTTCCCACGGTTTCGAAAGGGAAGTCCAGGCGGTTGCCGATGATGTCGAATACGACTTGAAACCCGCCATCCAAATAGATGGCGGCGATAACCGCCTCCAATGTATCCGACAGAATCGAAGGCTTGTCCTGCCCGCCCGTCATGGCTTCGCCTCGGCCAAGTTGGATGCAGGGTCCCAGCGACAGAGTACGGGCAACCTGGGCCAGGTAGGTTTCATTAACCATATGGGCGCGGGTGCGTGACAGGTCGCCCTCGGTCATATCGGGGAAGGTCTGCATTAGAACATGGCTCACAACGAGGTTCAGCACGGCATCGCCCAGGAATTCGAGCCGCTCGTTGTCGCGGCCGACGGTCTCGGGGTGTTCGTTGACAAACGAACGGTGGCGCAGGGCTTCTGCCAACAGCTGCGGGTTGTGAAAATGGTAGGCCAGTGATTTTTCCAGCTTCCGATAACAGGTCGTGGTGACGATTGTCGGCAAATCGACCCCTTCCCGTATGCCCTGTAGCAGGCAAACGCGTTTAAAGCTGCCTAAGCAACTTCTCGTAGACGTTGAACGGGACCATGAAAGACCCCTCCGCACAGCCCATCTCGATACCCGGCTTGATGGCCCCGTGAAAGTCGGTGCCGCCGGTGGCGATCAGGCCATGGCGCCGGGCCAATTCGTGGAAATGCCGGGTTTGCGCTTCGGAATGTTGCGGATAATAGACCTCCAGCCCCTGCAGACCAGCGCTTTGGAGCACATCCAGCAGATCCTCCAAGGCCCAGGGGCGGGTCGGGTGAATTAGCGCCGGGTGGGCCAGGACCGCGATGCCGCCGGCCTGGCGAATAAGCCGGATAGCGTGGTAGCATTTAATGCGATATTTATCGACATAGGCCGGTTTGCCGTTGCCGAGAAAGCGGTCGAAGGCCTCATCAAAAGAGGCCGCGACGCCCTTTTCCACCAATAGTTTGGCGATATGGGGGCGACCGGTCTGCCTCTGGGCACCGGGCGTTTCCAATTCTGCAACAGTGATGTCGATGCCAAGCGCCTGCAGCTTGGCAATGATTTTGGGGTTGCGATTACGGCGGGCATCCTGCAGGGTGTGCAGCTGATGGGCCAGATCCGGGTCGTCGTAACGGAAGCCATAGCCTAGCAGGTGCAGACTGCCCTGGCAGGGAAACCCGGGCGGTGGGGCGGTACTCAGTTCCACACCGGATAAAAAATGGATGTCTTGGGGGAAGCCGTTTTTCAGGATTTGGTGGACGCCATCCACGGTGTCGTGATCGGTGATGGCAATGGCCGCCAGCCCGAGGCTGCACGCATGGGCGACGATTTCGGCCGGCGTCAGTGTGCCGTCGGAGGCCGTGGAGTGAAGGTGGAGATCAATGCTCCCATGCGACTTATAACCCAAGGGCTTTTTCTTGGGCCTCTTCCTTGGTTTTGCAGTCGATGCACTGGGTGGTCACCGGGCGGGCTTTGAGGCGCTCTATGGAGATATCCTCCCCACAGGTATCGCAGATGCCGAAGGTTCCCTCTTCGATGCGATCCAAGGTTTTTTTGATTTTTTTGATCAGTTTGTGCTCCCGGTCCCGGATGCGAAGCATAAAGTTGCGATCGGCTTCAAGCGAGGCCCGATCGGTCGGGTCCGGAAAATTTTCCTTCTGCGCCGTCATGCCGGAAACGGTGCTGTCCGCCTGGCTGAGCAATTCTTCCAACTGTTCAGACAAAAACGTTTTGAAATAATCAAGATCTTTCTTTTTCATAAGGCAGCCCTTATCATCTATAGAGTAATGCTAGGATAGAAAAAGGAAGCAGATAACACAACCACTTTATTCTGTAAAGCATTATCTGGTAAAGTCCCATGACCCCAGCGGGCTGTGCTTATTTTAATAACCCAAAGCTGTGAACGCAATCAAGGAGCCAGGAAAAATGGAGCAACTGAATCAAATCGCGGGGATCGTTGCTTTGAGCATGGGTACGGCCTGGGCCAGCGGCATCAATCTCTATGCGGCCATTCTCACCTTGGGCCTGCTCGGCGCAACCGGTCAGATGGCCTTACCGCCCAATCTGGCGATCGTCACCCAGCCGATCGTCATCCTGGCGGCCGGCGTGATGTTCTGCATCGAATTTTTTGCCGACAAAGTCCCCGGTGTTGACACGGGATGGGACACGATTCACAGTTTTATCCGCATTCCGGGGGGCGCGCTGCTCGCGGCGGCGGCCGTTGGTGATGTGAATCCGGCGGTCATGCTGGCCGCGGGCATATTAGGGGGCGGATTGGCCGCCGGAACTCACGCGGCCAAAGCCGGCAGCCGTGTTTTGATCAACACCTCGCCGGAACCCTTTTCCAACTGGTTGGCATCCATCGGCGAAGATTTGGCCGTCATTACCGGGGTGTGGGTCGCACTGGCCCACCCCTGGCTGTTTCTGGGATTCATGGTGGTTTTTGTTTTCCTCTTGATCTGGCTCCTGCCGAAATTGTGGCGGGGCATTAAAGCGGTTTTCGCTAAAATCGCATCCTTGTTCCGTCGAACAGACCGGCCGGAGACGGCCGTTAAAGCCCTTGAGAATCGCGAGGCATCGGACCGGGGATAGGGGCTCGCGCAAAAACAACGTCACATTTTAGACGCGCATGCATCCCGCCGGTCTGCGTTGCGCAAGCTCGGAATATGCCGGATATTCCTGCGCTTGCACGCCTTGCCCGCCGGGCCCCTGAGCATTCATAATTGCGAACTAATTTTTGTGCAAACCCTAAGTGCGTGTCGGTGACAATTCGCGTTGCATTCTGATGCAGGGTATATTATTGAACCGGTCTGTTGCTGTGGTGCTTCTCGCAAGGCGGGGGGTGAAAAGGGAATACGGTGTAAATCCGTAGCGTTGGACCGGCGCTGTGAGCAGGGACCGACGTCGCACAACGCCACTGCCCTGGTAAAAGCGGGGTGGGAAGGCGCGGCGTTTGGTATGATCTGCAAGTCAGAAGACCTGCCCGGCAACAAAGTTAGGAAGGATGGTGTCCGCTGAATTCCGTGTATCGCGCCCGGGCGTGATGCGCGGTTTTTTTTGGCCGCGAGCCCCGGTTGCGCGTTTGATGGTTTAATGCGTGTGAATCAGGGAGGTTATGGCATGCAGACGCAACTGGAACTAGCCAAAGCGGGCCGCCTTACGCTCCAAATCGAATCCGTGGCCGCGCAGGAGGATCAGGAACCGGAGGTCATTCGCCGCCGGGTCGCCGCCGGTAAAATTGTTATCCCGGCCCATCCCGGCCGGCCGGACCAAATGGTCGTGGGGATCGGGAAAGGCCTGCGCACCAAAGTCAACGCATCGATCGGCACCTCGTCCGACATTGTCGATATTGATCTCGAAATCCGGAAAGCGAGGATTGCGGCGGAGGAAGGGGCCGACACCCTGATGGAGCTTTCCACCGGGGGGGATCTCAACCGCATCCGGCGTGACATTCTTGCGCACAGCCGTCTGCCCGTCGGCAATGTGCCGCTCTACCAGGCCTTTTGTGAAGCCGCCCGGCGTTATCGCAACCCCAACCGTCTGGATCCCGAATTTCTTTTCGATCTGATCGAGCAACAGCTCGAAGACGGTATTTCCTTCATGGCGATTCACTGCGGCATCAATCGCTACACTTTAGAGCGGCTGCGCAACCAGGGCTACCGCTACGGGGGGTTGGTGTCCAAGGGAGGAACCTTCATGGTGTCCTGGATGGAATACAACCGCCGTGAAAACCCCCTGTATGAGCAATTTGACCGGGTGTGTGCCTTGCTGAAACGCTATGATGCGGTCTTGTCGCTGGGCAACGGCATCCGGGCCGGCGCCATCCACGACAGCCATGACCGGGCCCAGATGGCGGAAATGATCATCAACTGCGAGCTGGCCGAACGCGGACGCGCCATGGGGTGCCAGACCATGGTGGAGGGGCCGGGCCACGTCCCCCTGAATGAGATCGAAGGCAATATCATGCTGGAAAAACGTATGAGCGGAGACGCCCCCTATTACGTCCTGGGGCCGCTGCCGGCCGACAGCGGGGCCGGTTACGACCATATCACGGCGGCCATTGGGGCCGCCAACTCGGCCCGCTACGGGGCGGACCTCATCTGTTACATAACGCCGGCGGAGCATCTCGCCCTGCCGAACGAAGACGACGTGCGCGAAGGGGTGCGGGTGACGCGCCTGGCCGCCCGCATCGGGGATATCGCCAAATACCCGGAGCGGCGGGAATTGGAAAAACAAGTGGCCCTGGCCCGTCGCGACATGCGCTGGGAAGACCACTTCGAGCTGCTCATGTTTCCTGCCCATGCGCGCGAAATCCGTGCCAGCCGAACACCGGAAAACCTGAAGACATGCACCATGTGCGGCGATTTCTGTGCCATGGAAAGGGGTGCGGCGCTTTTTGAGGCGTCGATCAGCCCTGAGAAACGCGCCCCTGGTGCATCCGATCAGCTGCAAGGCAAATAGAAAGGAGTTGCGATGAACCGTTTAAACGAGGCCCTCGATCGAATGACCCCGCCAAGCGTCGAATGGCGGGAAAACGCCTATGAGCGGCTGCGTCAGCAGGCACGACCTGCGGGAAGCCTGGGAGTGCTGGAAGAGGTGGGTGCCCGGTTGGCCGGTATCGCCCGGACGCTTGATGTTCGCCTGACGCGGAAAGTGATCGTTACCTGCGCGGGCGATCACGGGGTTTGTGCCGAAGGTGTCAGTCTCTTTCCCACCGAGGTCACGCCGCAGATGGTCTATAATTTCGTCAAGGGCGGGGCTTCCATCAATGTTCTGGCGCGTCATGCCGGGGCTGAGGTCAAAGTGGCCGATCTGGGGGTCAACTGGGACTTCGAGCCGGAGTTACCGATTTTTCACAAAAAAATCCGTAAGGGGACTGACAATTTGGCCCGGGGACCCGCCATGACGCGGGACGCGGCCCTCCAAAGCATCGAAGCGGGCATCG
>Ga0180429_10001329_pt1 | contig 21104 bp, 23 predicted proteins | sample SS_ome_FD_132428 | JGI IMG/M metagenome (GOLD analysis project Ga0180429, IMG submission 132428) | Hypersaline lake sediment archaeal communities from the Salton Sea, California, USA - SS_1_S_1 metaG | ecosystem: Environmental > Aquatic > Non-marine Saline and Alkaline > Hypersaline > Sediment ...
GAATTCAAGCAAAAGATAAAAGTCCTTTTTGTGCCCAGCACACTGGAATACCTGAAAAAGGGAGGAAGGATCGGAAAGGCCAAGGGTCTTATAGCTTCCCTTCTGGAGATAAAACCAATACTTACCATAAATGCGGGAGAGGTATCTCAGTTCAAGACCACCCGCAGGTGGAACCAGGCAAAGATAGAGCTGGTAAATTCTATGGAACCCATGATAAGCGAACCCAAAAATCTTACCGTGTCCATCGGTGATTCTGATGCAAAAGAAGATGCTGAGGAGATGGCAGCCAGGATAAAGGAAAGGTTTGGCCCCAAAGAGATAATAAGGGTAAATATCGGTGCGGTAGTGGGGACCCATCTCGGGCCTGGAGGCATAGGCATAACCTTTTATGAAGAATGACAGTTCCGGCAGGGATATAAAAAGCGTCAAAAGCAGCATAAGAAAAGATATCCAGGATAATAGAGACAGCCTTGACAAGAGCTCCAGACAGGAAAAGAGCTTTCTTATAGCAGGCAGGCTGATGGGTCTGGACAAGTACCGGGAATCATCAAATCTACTGGCGTATTATCCCTTCAGAAGCGAGATCGACACCAGGATGATCATAAAAGATGCCCTTGGCTGCGGAAAGGAAGTGGCCCTTCCCCGGGTAGGTGCGAAAGGCCTTGACCTTTATTACATAAAAGACCTGTCAAAAGACCTGGAACCCGGCAGCTATGATATCATGGAACCGATACCTTCCAGGTGCAGGCCGGCTGAACCCCATAAAATGGACATGGTTATAGTCCCCGGGGTCGGTTTTGACCGGAAACATAACCGGCTTGGCTATGGCGGAGGTTTCTACGACAGGCTTCTGGCAGGTATCCCCCGGTCTGTCCCCCGGATAGCACTTGCCTTTGACCTCCAGGTGCTGGATGAAATACCGGTGTCGGGACATGACCTTAAGATCGATATCCTTATAACCGAATCACAGACCATTTGAGCATGCACTTAAGGAGATTATGACGAAAGATGACCAAATAGCAATAATGATCCCTGCCTATAATGAGGAAAAATATATAGAAGGTGTCATAAAAGAATGCTTTTCCTACGGCCTGGACATGATAGTCATAGATGACGGTTCAGCTGATAATACGGCCGGTATTGTAAACTCCCTCATACCGTCTATGGGAGGCAGGCTTAAGCTTATGGCCCATCCGGTCAACAGGGGCAAGGGCCATGCACTTATAACCGGTTTTGAGCATGTGGTAAAGAACGGATACAAAGGTGTCATAACCCTGGATGCTGACGGACAGCATGATACAGGCGAGATAGCTGATTTCCTGAAAGCAGTAAACAGAGATGACCCCGATATCATAATAGGTAACAGGCTGGGAAATACAAAAGGCATGCCTTTTATCAGGCTGGCTACCAATGTATTTACTTCATGGATCATATCCAGGATAGCAGGCAGGAAGGTCAGGGACGTACAGTCGGGATACAGATATCTGAAAACTGAAGCATTAAAGAAAATAAGGCTTGAGACCGGCAACTTTGATACCGAACCAGAGATGATATTGTGGGCCGGCTGGCATGGTATGGACATAGTAAATGTCCCTATAAGGACAATATATCATGAGGGTTTTACCAGTTATGTCAATCCGGTTAAAGATACTATAAAATTCTTCCGTCTGGTATTTAACAGCCTCGCCTGGAAAAAACAGTTTAAAAGGGAGAACCTCTAGAATAGCTGCCATACCTCATACAGGGCAGCCGACAGGTACAGTATGAATATGATACAGGATGAGACCACAGGGACCAGTCTTGATCTTAGCCCGTATTTGCTTAAATATTCTCCCGTACTCACTGCCAGGACCCTGTACACCATCTCCATTGAGATAAGAAGGATGACTTCCAGGGGTATGGTCCGGGTGTCGTGTCTTATGATACCGGAAAACAGGAACACGGAGATAAAGAGACCGGTTATAAGACTTACGGGAAGACTGAGTCTTCCGTATCCCAGTCCCATATAACAAAGGGTAGATATAAGGTTTCCCAGGAGTATGGTGATGACGACCCAGGTAACAGTCATGCCTTCGCTATACTGGCTGATGCCAAAAAAAGACTGCAGTATCTTGAACTTATCTATGATAACCGCGCTCTGGCTGCTGAAAAAATAATAAAACACATATCCAAGTGCTGCACCGGCCAGCAGGGACCCCAGGCTTTTCAGGAATATATAGACCAGGTTCCTCCTATGGCTTATATTTGCGGCAGCATGCCTGGGCGGGGCTCCCCTGTTCCAGAATCCTTTCATATCCTGCTAAACCGCCTGTTCCTGTTCTTCCTGTATTATGCCTATCATAGTCCCGGCTATCCGGGGATCGAACTGGGTCCCGGAATTGTTTTTAAGCTCTATTATAGCTTCATTATCAGAAAGAGCCCTGCGGTAAGGCCGGTCTGTGGTCATGGCATCATATGAATCGGCTGTAATAAGGATCCTGGCGAATATAGAAAGCTCATCGCCTTTCAGCCCGCCCGGATATCCCTTGCCGTCCATCCTTTCGTGGTGATGAAGGATAGCTGTCGCCTCACTCTGTAAAAAAGTTATTTCCTTGACTATATTGTACCCTATCTGAGGATGTTTCTTTACTTCTTCCCAGTCTGCCTTATTGAAGCTTCCCGGTTTATTGAGTACTGAAAGGTCCACCTGTATTTTACCCAGGTCATGCAGGTTGGCCAGGTTTACCAGCAGTTCGATATCATATTCATTCATCTTAAGCTTCCTGGCAATTTTTTCACTGTATTCGGCCACCCTTACAGAATGGCCGGCCGTATAGGGATCCTTGGCCTCAACTATCTTTACGATCTGCAGTATACTGGCCAGGAGGGCTCTTCTTTCCTTTACCCTGAGGAGATATGTGTACTGGGCTATCATAAGAGGAAGTGATGTGAACAGCAGCGTGAAAGGGTTGTATTGTATATAGAGAAAAGAGATGGCTATGGCCATGGCAGCCAGGAAAAGCTGGAAAGGTATGAGCCAGGCATAATTGAAAACCCACACATTGCCAAGATTGATGCCTTCGCTTAATGAGATAGCGCCCGCAGTAAGCATGGTATTAAGAAAGAAGAAAATATAGGCAGCCATAAGTATGAAACCGATATTCCGGGGATCAAAAAAACTAGCCTGCTCTGCCCTGTAAAGGATATCGAATATAATACTTGCCACACCCATGGCAACAAGATATTGTCCGGCATTGAAAAGATGCCGGTAATAGGGGATCCTTTTTGCAAATTCACGTATGTTGAAAATGGATATAAAGGTCACGATAATGGCTGTAGGAGGACCAAAGATTATGAGGCTGGCAAGCGATATGCCGAAATTTACTGATACGCTGCCTGTCCTGGGAAGAGGTGCTGAAAGGTTCTCAGCTGCAAATATAAGTATGCCGAACAGCACCACTCCTAAAAGTGAGATCTCCCTGTTGCTTAATAAGATATAGACAGAAACTGCCAGACCCGCTACAAAAACAAGGTATACATATATATTTAGAATTAGAGTTCTATTTTTTTGCACAATCTTTAATCTTCGACACCATTAAAATATAATGCATTATACCAAAAAAGCATAATTTGTTATATTTCCTACCATCTTACTGTAGCGCATATACCGATAAGCGAACCCAGTATCATAAGTATCCTGTAAAGCTTCTTCATCTTTTCCACCTCCTCTTATTATTTGCCCGGATTTTCATTTTGGTACCAATCCATGAATATCCCTATATATTCTTCCAGCTGATCTTTGAATATCAGTACCAGTATTAATATTATTAAGACCGCAATTACTGCTATGGCTGTCTTCTCCCATACCGTAAGGCTCCTTTTTTCTCCTTCTCCGGTCATGATCTCCTGGTCCTGCTTTCGATGAAATCATCCAGACTGTCAGAAGGTATCCGCCAGGAACTTCTTCCTTCCCTTATCTTGAAACCCTTGAGTTTTCCTGTTTTTAGCAGGTTCCATATATTGTCAATAGAAAGCTTCAATATCTTTGCCACCTGCTCCGCCGTGTACAGGACCCGGTCTGGTGATGCTTTTTCCTGCTCCTGTTCCCCCACAAAACTGTCCAGGAAATCCTCCAGCTCCTCTTCCTTTATCCTTATAGCTTTCCCCACCCTTATTGCTTTTAGCTTCTTGAGCATGACCACTCTTATTATCTCTGTCTCACTTATACCGGTCAGTTCTGAAACCTCGCTTATGGTATAAAGTTTTTTTTCATCTCCCATATCAAAAAACCCTGCTTATAAGACCGTCCATGCTGTCTTGAAGGTCTATTATCCCTGCAGGCCTTCCGCTGCTGATCAAATATTTCCTTTTTGCCTCGCATATAAAGGGAATCTTTTCACAAAGAGCGATGCCGGTCATATCCTCCAGTTCATCAGCGGTAAGCCGGTTTGTATCATCAGCCCTGTTTAAGACAGCCAGTTTTTTCTGTCTGCCGGGAAGGAATTTATTAAATGCCTTTATCCTCTGGATCATGTCTATGTCCTGCGATATCACCAGCACTGAAGTGGTGGATATGTTTATCATCTCCAGTGAGATATTGTCATATCTGAAGGGCAGGTCAGCAACTATCATGTCGTATTCATTACGGGCAGAATAGACCAGGTCGTCCAGCATATCGATACTGAACTTTTCACCCCTGTAAAGGGAAACGGGCGGGCATAATACATCAACCCCCTCAAAGCTGGATATATCCTTCCAGACATCTTCATCACCCGCCAGGACATCTTCTGCAAAATGGTCCAGGCTGCGCGGATTTTTCATGCCAAGAGCCAGATGCATATCCGATGGCCCCTCACAAAAATTAAGGTCTATTACCAGGACCTTTCCCATATCCCTGTCATTGAATCTTCTGGCCATATTGAAAGCCATGGATGTCCTGCCGGTCCCTCCCTGTACGGAGTAGAAAGAGACGACCTCCTGTTTCAGGAACCTGTATTGCCCGGCATCATTTTTTTCTGCAGGTCCAATCCTGTCTATGGCCTGTAGTATATCCTGGAAACCCATCTTTGTGTCGGGACATCCTGTGCATGCAGCTCCCGGGAGTATATCGTTATTCCTGCTGCTTCCTGTTATTATTAGCTTTGAATCCGAATTTAGAGTAATAAAATCAGAGATCTCCCTGAATTCCTCTATTTCATCTGATAGTAAGATATAATCCGGCATATATTCTTCTATATAATGCCTGTAATTATATTGGAGGTTTAGTGCAGTCAATCTGTGGCCTCTGGAGTGGAAGCTGCCTATATTATCAGATATTTCCCTGTTATTTCCTATATAAAGTATCATTCCCATGCTGCAAATATTATTATAATTTATTATTACTTTTATTAATATTTTATTATTATATTTTTATTTATAATAGTATTTATAGATGTGATAATATTAAACAATTTTTAACCATATCTGATATATATTTTATATATATTTGACATTTCTATAATAAATCTATTATACCGCTATGTCAAATCTTTTTGTTATTATCTGGTATATGGCGTGGTTTTCCGGTTATGGCCGGTATTTACTGGCAAAATTGCAGTTGATGGTGAATAAATAGCTGATGTTTTCGGCAGAAGCTGTTATTTCTGTGATTATTGGCCGGGAGCCTTTTAATTACCGGATTTTCTGGCTGTTTTTTAGCAGGACACCTGAATAATCTATCGACTGGTCTCCTTCAACCTGTATCTTCTTGTAATTTGATGCAGCGCCAGATATTATCCTTATCTTTTTCTTTGCTACTCCGGTGATCTCCGAGATCAGACTGATAAGCTCCCGGTTTGCTTTTCCTTTTTCTGGGGCTGCTGCCACCCTTATCTTTATCCTGTCCCCGTAAAGGCCGTCTATTTTAGTCCTGGCAGCATTGGGTCTTATATAAAAGTCATAGATATCAGTCATCAGTTTTGAAGAAATCATTTATAATATCAGGATTAGCAATATCTATCTTTTTCCTGTCTTTTTTTAATTGTTCTTCATCTTCTTTATCTTCCGGTCCTGCATTATCTTCTTTTACGGGATCCGTTCCACTTTTTTCATCACTTTCGCCGTCGTCCAGCTTTTCCAGCATCTCATCCGTAAGTGCCGCCAGGTCCTTCAGGTCGTTTTCTTCCAGGCTGCTATCCCTGCCGTCTTTCCTGGCATGTTTGTAGACAACCTCTTCCCTGATGTTGCTGCTGCTGCCGGGCTGTTTTTCCCCGATTGCCGTTTCCTGGCCGCTGCTGCTGTTTTGTCTCTTGCTTTCGTTTTCCGCAGCCTCAAGGGAATCCATCAGTTTCCCGTCCCCCACCGAGGCCATCTTCTGTTTGAAATCATCGGCAAATCTTGATATCTGCTGTTTAAACTCAGAATATTCTTTCCTGAGGCTGGTAATTCCGGATTCCAGGGAGACCTTTTCATCGCGGAGCCTCCTTAATTCCTGTTCTTCCTCTATCTTCTTTTTTCCCATCATCTCTTCAGCCTCGATCTTTGCCTTCTGCTTGATGTCTTCTGCCATGCGGTGGGCGGATATGAGGGCTTCCTGTATTACTTTTTTCATCTTGGAGGATTCGGTATCGCCTTCATATTTGATGGTGTCTATTCTTTCTTCCATTTCCCTGATCTTTTTCTGCATCCCTTCAAATTCCATAGCCAGAAGATCAAGGAACTTATCTACTTCTTCAGGCTTATAGCCCTTAAAGACTATGTGGAATTCCTTTTTGTGAATACTTTCAGAACTTAAACTCATAGCTACCTCCGAAATTGGCTAATACTTATTACATATTATTGCTATATATATCTTACCGCTACATATCTTAAAAGTACTGTTATCAATTGTATCACTAAAATGGCTGCAATATAAGACAGGTCCAGATATCCCCTGCCTATCCGCACCAGCGGTATTATTTTCCTAAATAATACCAAAAATGGTTCAGTTATGTCGAACAGGAATTTATAGACTCTTCCTAAAAAACCCATTCCAGGGTTGATCCTGAACCAGGACAGTATGAGCCGGAAAAAAAGGATATAGGAATATATGCGCAGGATAAATATGATTATTTCAAAGAATACTGCCATCTAGGTCATTTCCCTTTCAAGTTCCCGTGAACGTTTAAGCGCGCTTTCTACTGCTTTTTCCACTATCTCAGGCAGCCCTTTTTCCCTGAAAGCCAGAAGAGCCCTTTCAGTGGTCCCTCCGGGGGATGCCACTTTTGATATAAGCTCTTCCATATCTATGCCCGATCTCATTATCATCTCTCCTGACCCGGTCATGGTTACCGCAGCCAGCTTCCTGGCAGTACCGGGGTCCAGCCCGTTTTTTATGGCTGCTTCTATAAGCGCCTGGCAAAAAAGGAAAAAATATGCCGGACCGCTCCCGTTTATAGCTGTGGATATGTGCTGGAGGTCCTCATCGATGATGCTGCATTTTCCCACTGATCCCATGAGCTCCATTACAAAGTCCAGTTCACTCTGAGCCGCATACTTTCCCCTGCTAATGGTTATCATACCTTTTTTATAAAGCGCGGGCGTATTCGGCATCACCCTTAAAACGGAAGTCCCCTGGCCCAGGTTTTTCTCATAATAGGAAGTGCTGATACCGGCAGCTATGCTTATTATGCAGTTATTTTCTTTCCTGAAACAATCACCCATGGTCTTTATAAGTGCGGCAATATCCTGGGGCTTTACAGCTATTATGAGATATTTTGATCTTTTTACTATAGTGCAGATGTCTGTAAAAGACTCGATCATGTATTTATTTATTATATAATCCCTCCTGGAAGCATCCTTTTCCAGGAAACCCACATCATCCGGCCCCAGGAAAGACATCTCCAGAAGACCATTGAGTATCGCCTCACCCATATTTCCGCAGCCTATAAATGAGATCTTCTTTTCTTTCAATATATATCCCCTTAAAAAGACTTGAGGAATCCTTCCTCATTCAAGATGCCGTTTTCCCCGGTATTGACTTCCACACTTGAAGGTATTATCAGGAATACCCTGTCTGCCACTTTCTTTATATCGCCTTCCAGGGCATATGTCAGTCCGCTGCAGAAATCTATTATACGCTTGGATATATTGGTGTCCACCTTCTGGAGGTTTACTATGACCGGGATATCATTCTTGAAATTATCAGCTATCCCCTGTATCTCCTCGAATTCGCCCGGCTCGGCTACAAAGACCCTGTTTTTGCCTGACTCACGGGCACTGCTTATAAGGGATACCTTTTTCCGGGGAGGTTTTCTTGAAGACATCCTCTCAGAAGCAGATATATTCTCTTTCGGTATCTTGCTTTTCTCCCGCAGTGGCAGTCTTTCTTCCTCTTCCACTTCAATTTCCTCTTCGTCTGACAGTCCGAAAAAGGATAATGTCTTTCTGAAAAAACTGCTCATAGTTCCTCCTGGCCTTAATTCCTATTTAAAAATGCTGGAACCTATCCTTATCATGGTAGCTCCTTCTTCTATGGCTGCTATAAAATCATTGCTCATCCCCATGGACAGTTCGGAAAAGTGACCGGTTATCCCCAGACCGGATATCCTGTCCTTCAACTGCCTCAACTGTTTGAAAAGGCCCCTTATAAGCTCCATATCACCGGTATAGGGGGCCATGGTCATAAGACCTATTAACCTGGTGTTCTCCACCTTTTCTGCCTTAGTAATAAAATCTATCATATTGTCAGGATTCAGTCCATATTTGGTTTCTTCGCCTGATATATTGACTTCGGCCAGGACATCCTGCACCTTGCCGCACCTGCCTGCCTGTTTCCCTATCTCTTCCAGGATCTTAAGGGAATCGATAGAGTGTATATAATCGACTTCAGGGACCACATCACGCGCTTTCCTGCTCTGCAGGTGCCCTATGAAATGCCACACTGCTTTCCTTTCTACATTGGCCTTCTTGCTCAGAAGTTCATCTGCCCGGTTTTCTCCAAAATTATCTATGCCCAGTTCACTTATCATCCTTACACCTTCGGCATCCGTATATTTGGTAGCAGCTACAATTGTCACCTCCAGGGGATCCCTTCCCGCATTCCGGCATGCGGATGCAACCTGTCCTTTAAGCCTTATTATATTATTCCTGTATTTTTCTATCATATATCCCTTAAATGATCATCTATCACAAACCATGGCCACTGCCGCCTGCCTGCCCGTGACCTTTTCCCTGCGATAGGAAAAATACTGGCTGCTGCAGCAGGTGCAGGCACCGGTATCAAAAATATTTTCCGCAGGTATGCCAAAATCCAAAGCCTGCCTCCGGTTGAGGCCGGCCAGGTCCAGAAATCTTCTTCCATTGCGGGATGCAATGCTGCCGCCTGCATACTTTTTTCCGGCAAATCCCAGCGCCAGGTCATCTCCCACCTCATAACAGCATTGCCTGATGCCCGGCCCTATAAATACCATGATGCTGTCCCTACTGGAGCCGAACCGGGTGCTGAAAGTCTCAAGGGCCCCGGCAGCCATGCTTTTCTGTGTGCCCTTCCAGCCGGCATGAACAGCGCATACAGCCCTTTTTTTGATATCTGCAAATACCATGAGCATGCAGTCTGCCCCCATCACCATTACTGGCAAGTCATTACAGCCAGTCATAAGGCCGTCTGCATCCTGCTGGATATCCCCGTCTAAATGCTTGGTGTCTTCCCTTACTTCGATCATATTATTACCGTGCACCTGGCGGGCAGAATAAAGGCAGCCGTCCAGATCCAGTATTTTCTTTAGCAAAAGGCGCCTGTTCTTTTTAACTGTTTCCCGGTCATCCCCAACATGGTATGCAAGGTTAAGTGAATCATACGGACTCTGGCTAAAGCCGGTATTCCTGGAGGTAAAACCGCAGAAAAGTCTGTACCTGCCTAAAAAAGAAAAAGCCAGAAAAGACAGTCCTGAGATCTTTTTTTCTTCCATCAACCGCATTATATGCCTATTTTTTGTCTTTTCTCAGAAAAGTGGGGATATCCAGGTAGTCGTCATCATTTATAGCGGCGAAATCGTCATCCCTGAACTTATCCCGGGCAGGTCTTTCTTCTTCCTCTACCAGCTCTTCTTCCAGCTCGTCCAGCTTCTTTCCTATTTCTTCCTTTTGCTTCCCTGCTTTTTCCTTTTTTTCTGCCTGGCCGGCTGGGGCCTTGATGCTGCCGGAGCCAAATCCGGTAGCTATAATAGTCACCTTTATATTATCATTCATCTTTTCATCTATGACAGACCCGAAAATAATATTGGCATCCTGGCTGGAAGCATTCCTTACTATCTCTGCAGCTTCATTTATCTCATAAAGCTTAAGGTCAGGGCCGCCTGATATGTTCAGGAGTATCCCGGTAGCACCATCTATGGAATCTTCGATGAGGGGACTGCTTATGGCACTCTGGGCAGCCTTTATGGCCCTGTTGTCGCCTGAAGCTGTTCCCTCGCCCAGTATGGCATTTCCTGCACCCTTTATGATAGATCTCACATCTGCGAAATCGAGATTTATAAGGCCGGGAAGGGTGATAAGGTCAGTGACTCCCCTGACACCTGCCTTAAGTACATTGTCGGCAAGCTTGAAAGCATTCAGCAGGGTCGTATTGTCATCAGCTATCTCCAGCAGCTTGTCATTTGGTATCACGATAAGTGTGTCTACCATGGACCTCAGTGCATTGATCCCTTCTTCTGCCTGGACCATCCTCTTCCTTCCTTCAAAGGTAAAAGGTTTTGTGACCACAGCCACTGTAAGGCAGCCGGCCTCGCTGGCAATCTTTGCTATTGTGGGGGCAGCCCCGGTTCCGGTACCTCCTCCTTCACCCAGAGCCAAAAATACCATGTCCGCATCCTTGACAGTCTCTCTTATCTCATCTGCTGATCTCTCGGCAGCATCTTTTCCCATTTCGGGATTAGAACCGGCTCCCAGGCCTGATTCGCCGATGAGTACTTTTTTATCTGCATTGGACATCATAAGCGCCTGGGCATCTGTATTTATTGCTACAAACTCGCAGCCGCTTAGATTGTCCTCCATCATCCTGTTTATGGCATTGCTTCCGCCGCCGCCGATTCCGAGAACCCTTATGACCGCATAATAACTTTTATCAAGATCCAGAGTCACTTTAATACCTCCTGTTTAATTTTTTATCATCCTGGAAATGAACTCCCTGAACCGGCTCAAAAACCCCTTTTCATCACTTCCATTATCAGTACCATCCATATCCGCCAGGCTTTCAAGCTGATGTGCATATTTAAGCAGGCCTACACCGGTAGAATAGAAAGGCTCGCCGATCACTTCCTGGGGCCCTTCGACTTCTTCCGGAAGCCCCAGCCTGACAGGCATATCGAATACCGATTCCGCAAGCGCTTTTATCCCTTTAAGCCTGGAAGAACCTCCCGTAAGGACCAGTCCGCACGGCAGTGAATGCATGTAGCCGTGTTCCCGGACTTTTTCTTTTACAAGTTCAAATATTTCCTTCACCCTTGAATTGACAATATTATACAGTCTGATATTAAGGGTGGTCTTATTCCTGTTTATCTTTATCTCGCCCATATTCACCTTGCTCAGGTTCTCGTAGAAATCATAGTCTACATTTGCATACTTCTTCTTTATTTCTTCCGCTTTGGCAAATGTTATATTGAGACCCACGGATATGTCATTGGTCACAAGGTTGCCGCCCACTGGAAGGCAATAGGTGAATATCATCTTCCTGTCTTTGTATATGGCAATATCGGTTGTCCCGCCCCCGATATCCAGAACCAGGGAGCCGCTTTCCTTTTCCTCCGAAGTAAGCACTGCTTCGCTGGAAGCCAGGGCTTCAAGTATTATATCCTCGACTTCTATTTTAGAGGACCTTACCGTATTTATCACATTATTTATTTGCAGTGATGACCCGTATACTGCCAGCAGCTCCACTGCCAGTTTTCTGGCTGAGAGCCCTATGGGGTCTATTATCCCATTCTCGTCATCTATGACAAACTGTTTTATAAGTGTGTGTATTATATTATTGGAAGACGGCATGTTTACCCTGTTTGCCTGGGCTATAAGCCTGTCCACATCAGCCTTCCTGATAAGGTGGTTGGGGGTATTGATGCTGATCTCGCTCCAGTTGGTTACAAATGATATATGCTTCCCGGTCACGCCGATAAATGCTTTGTCTATAAAATATTTGGTCGATCTTTCAGCTTCATCTACGGAACTAAGGACTGACCTTGTAGCTTCATTTATATCGACAATCAATCCCTTCTTCATGCCCCTGCAGGGAGAGATGCCATACCCTATTATCCTGAGGACATTGTTTTTACCTATTTCTCCTATCAGGGTAACTACTTTGGTGGTACCGATATCTATACCGACAATATAACCATCCTTGGCTGACAACAAAACCTCCGCTTAATATTTGAACACCGGGTTATCAGGGTTCTTTAAATCTATTATATTATAAATCCTATCTTCTTTTAATAATAGTTTTAGTACTTCTATCTTTTTTATAGTCTGGGTGCTGTCACCGAATATTATCTCCAGCCCCTGGCGGGTGGTAAAATATATATCGCCGCTGACATTATCCCTGATGCCGGCACCGGTTATAATTTCCCTGAGACCGTCATCAAAGCCTGCATATATGTCAGCGCAGCTTAAGACATTCTTCTTTGCAGCCACATCGCCCGGTTCAAGCCTATAGCCTTTGGTATCCCTGACTTCCAGGAGGTCTGTATATTCTTCGGGAGCGTTTCTCCCCAGATCCTCCAGCACAATTCCTTCCCCGTCCAAAAGATAGCGGATGTCGCCGCGCAGCAGTATAAGTAAAGGCTTTCTTTCTGCCAGGTTTATATCAATAGAGTCAGGAAAGATCTTTTTGAACTCCACCGACCTTATCCATACAAGCTTCTCCAGTATCGCATCCTCTGTCTCCTTCTTGTCGGCCTCGAATATATTCTTTCCCTGGATGCCGGGAAGCAGCTCCATTATGAGCTCGTCTTCATAATGCGTATTGCCATTTATGTCAATATTCTTTATCCTGAAATAATTACTATTGTAAAAGTAGTTCAACCCCCACAGGGCAGCCGCAAAAGACGCCAGCACCAAAATGGTCTTTAGTGCCATCCACATCCTCCTGGCAAAGATCTTTCTTCTCCTTGCACCTACCAGGTTTTTTGTTTTTTTTGCTTCTGCCACGTCAATAGATCTTCAGGTCAGCACAGTCAAGTATTATTTCTACCAGGTGGTCAAAACTTATGCCAGCCGCGCCGGCAGCCATTGGGACCAGGCTGGTGGAGGTCATGCCAGGCATGGTATTGATCTCAAGTATATACGGCACATTTTCCTTATCCAGGATGAAATCGGTCCTGGATATACCGCGGCAGCCGAAATCCAGGTGGCATCTAAGGGCAAGATCCATAACCCTGTCTGTTATTGCCTTATCTATTTCTGCAGGGACAATATACTCGGTAAGGTTTTTAGTATATTTTGACTCATAATCAAAAAAGCCGCTTATGGGCTTTATCTCGATCACCGGCAGAACCCTGAGTCCCTGGCCCACTCCTATGACCCCTGCCGTGAGTTCTCTTCCGCTTATATATTTTTCTATCATCACCCTGCTGTCATATTGTGAGGCCAGTCTTATGCCAGCCTCCAATTCTTCAATGCCGGAAGCCCGGCTGATTCCGATGGTGGAGCCTTCGGCGTTTGGTTTTATGACTACCGGGTAACCCATGCCCCCTGAGATCTCCCCGTCTACCTGCATTATTTTTTTAAGGGGATCCCCGGAATCCACTTCAAGAAAAGCGGGCGTGGGAAATCCTTCCTTTGACATTATCTTTTTTGACAGTATCTTATCCATTACCAGGGCGCTGGAAAGCACTCCGGACCCCGTATATGGTATCTTAAGGAGTTCCAGAAGGCCCTGCACGGTACCGTCTTCGCCATAACGCCCGTGAAGTGCCAGGAAGGCAATGCCCGTCTTCTTTATACGTTCAATAAAATCCTCTTCCCGGGGATCTATAAGCACGGCAGAATAGCCGGACCTGTGCAGGGAATCAAGAATATTATTGCCTGTCTTTATGGATATTTCTCTTTCCGAAGATATGCCTCCAGCCAGTACCCCTATTATGATGTCCTTCCTTTTTTGCCTTATCCTTAGTCCGCCAATATCCGGCATGTTTATTTCCATTTGATCATCCTATCAGTTTTACTTCATATTCGAGAAGAATCCCGTACCTTTCCTTTACCTTATCCATCATTATCCTGGATAGTACCACAATATCTTCCGGCGAGGCATCTCTTACATTCTCAATAAAATTTGCATGTATGGGTGAGACCCGGGCGCCGCCATAAGAAAAACCTTTCAGCCCGCATTCATCTATAAGGGCTCCGGCAGGACTGTCAGTATTTTCCGGATTCTTAAAGAAGCATCCGCTGGTCCTGGCACCCACAGGCTGTGTCTTTCTCCTCCTGTCCATTTCCTTTCTGATCCTTTCTGCCAGTTCATCTTCCCCGGACCTGGCAGGCTTTAATACCGCGGATACTACAGCAGTCATCCCCGGTATGCCCTGGGACCTGTAGCCGGCATGCAGATCGCTTCCGCTGCATTCTTCTAAAGTAAATCCCTTCTCCGTCTTCCGGATATAATCCAGTTTGATGATGCTGCCGCATATCCAGCTGCCGGAGGAGCCGCTGTTTCCGGCCACGGCTCCGCCCAGCGTACCCGGTATGCCGGTCATAAAAGCCAGGTCAAGTCCCCTGGCTGCAGCTTTTGTTACCAGCAGCTTCATTTCCGCGGCTGCCCCTGCGGTTATATTGCCCGATCTGTCTATTTCTATATTTTTCATCGGCTTCCCCAGCTTTATGAGAACCAGATCAAGGTACTTGCCGGTAAATACTATATTGGTGCCGCCTCCGATCATCAGGTAGCGGATATTTTCTTCTTCCAGCAGATTCAAAAGTCCTGCCAGCGAGGGGGCGGCATCTACCGTGATCAGGGCAGCAGCCTTTCCCCCTGCCCCCATAGAACATAATCTAGCCGTATTGCAGTCGGGGACAGTGTCTTTTATACCTGCCTTATCCGCTATTTTCTTTATTCTTGAATAATTCATCGGTTACCCTGGTTATGTCTCCTGCACCCATAAGCAGCAGCATGTCTCCCGACCTTATCTGGCTGTCAATATAGCCGGAAATATCTGACAGGCGCGGGATATATGCAATTTTACTGCTAAAATCATTGTCCAGTATGGAGTCTACCAGCGCCTTTCCGTTTATCCCTGGAAGGGGCTGCTCCCCGGCACCATAGACATCAGTGATGACAAGGATATCGCTTTTCTGGAAAGCGCTTCCAAATTCCCGGCTCAGGTGGGCCAGCCTGGAATACCGGTGAGGCTGGAACACCGCTATCACCCTGCCCTCTCCTTTGCCGGTAAAGGCAGCTTCCAGGGTGGCTTTTATCTCTGAAGGATGATGGGCATAGTCATCAAATACTTCGGCGCCTCTGATCTGCCCCCTTCTTTCAAATCTTCTTCTGACACCGGTAAAGCCTTCGAGGATATGGGCCGCTTTTTCCATGTCCTGGTCCAGGGCTCTGCAGGCGGCCAATGCTGCCATGCTGTTTTTTATATTATGGAGCCCGGGCACATTAAGGTTTATCCTGAGGGAACTGTTTCCGTAATCCAGGGTATAGGATGAACCCAGGCCGCGGTATCCGATATCGGAAGCAGATATATCATTGCCGGCTGAAAGGCCGAAAGTTATTATGTTCAGGTCATCCCTGCGGGGTATGCTGCCAGGGTCTGTCTCGTCGCCGTTTATCAACAGCCATCCGCCTTTTTTTATATTAAGCATAAACCTGGTAAAGCTTTCCTTTAACTGGTCCATACTGCTGTAATGGTCAAAATGGTCCGGTTCTATATTGGTTATGATCCCTATGAACGGCCGGTACTTTAAAAAGGACCCGTCGCTTTCACAGGCTTCGGCTACCACATACTGGCTATTGCCGCTTTTGGCATTTGAACCCAGCTCATTCAATTCGCCGCCCACCACTATGGTAGGATCAAGGCCAAGCCCCCTGAAGACCATGGATATCATGGAGGTAGTGGTGGTCTTTCCATGGGTACCGGCTACAGCTATGCCCTGCTTGAGATTTATTATCCATGACAGTATATCAGACCGGCTGAAAACCGGGATACCTGCTTTACCTGCCCGGAGCAGCTCTGGATTATCTGCCGGTATGGCGGCAGAATAGATGACTGCCTGGGAATCTTTAACATTTTCACCGCAGTGTCCTATGATGACAGGTATGCCTTCCTTCCGCAGGAGCAGGGTATACCTGGAATCCTTCATATCGGACCCCCTTACATCATATCCCATTCCCGCCAGCACCAGCGCTATGGCGCTCATGCCGGCTCCGCCTATGCCTACCAGGAAATATTTCCGGTATTTATCAAATCCATTATCTTGTCTCAACAAACATCCTCCATCAGTTTATTGCATATTATAGCGGAGCTGTCCATATTTGTTATGTCCTGACAGCAATCCCTCATCTTATTATATACTTTCCTTTCCCCTTTAAGCAGATATTTTATCTTGTTTTCCAGCAGTCCGGGCTTGAGGTCTTTTTCTTCTATCAATATCGACCTGCCCTGCTTTTGCATATAGCGGGCATTATATGTCTGATGATCATCTATGGCAAATGGATAGGGTATAAGGATAGAAGGGATACCTGCTGCCGCTGTCTCGAATATGGTATTCGCCCCCGCCCTGGCGATTACCAGATCGGTTACACGATAGACTTTTTCTATATCATCTATGAAGGGATATACCCTGATATCTATGCGGCCGCCGGGATCCATTCCCCTGACAGCGGCCGCCACATGCTCATAAAACCTGGTGCCGGTGATAAGGAGGACCTGTATAGAGTTCTCCCCGTCCTTCATCGCTGTCAGCTCCAGCAATGAACTGTTTATCCTTTCGGCTCCCTGGCTTCCCCCGAATGCGGTTATAGTGAATTTTCCGGGCGCAAGCCCCCATTTCTTATAGTCTGGGGCCAGTTTTGCCGAATTCTTTATGCTTTTCCTTACTGGATTGCCGGAAAATATAATATTTACCCTGCCCTTTTCCAGGTATTTTTCCGTATCCCTGAAGCTGGAAAAGAAATAACTGGCTCTCCTGGAAAAAAGCCGGTTAAGCCTTCCCGGGATATAATTCTGCTCATGCAGGGCAAAACCGGTCCTGGAAACAATTGCTGCCAGAAGTACAGGGGCACAGATATAGCCCCCCATTCCCAGGACTGCATCTATGTTTTTTTTCCTGATTATCGACAGCGACTTAAAAAAACCGGGTATAAGCTCCAGCAAAAACATCAGGTATACTGCCGTTTTCCTCAGCAGGCTGCCGCCGCCGGCAAGTCCCCGTCCCCGCACGGCATGGAATTCTATTCCCATGGCTGTTATCAGCCTGCGGCCGGAGCCCCTGCCGGACCCTATAAAGGTCATGGATGTCCCCGGATAATAATCCCTGATATGTTCTATTATTGCCACTGCCGGGTAAAGGTGTCCCCCGGTCCCTCCCCCGGCTATCAGTATGTTCTTTTCATTCATCATTCACCTTGCTGTTGATATCCTTCTTTATCCTCCTGACCAGCAGGTTCTGCCTGGAAATATTGAGCAGTATGCCTGCACCAGTCATATTTATCATAAGGGATGAGCCGCCCCAACTTATAAAGGGGAGAGTAAGCCCGGTCACGGGGATCAGCCCGGTTACTACCGACATATTTATGATCGCTGGTATTGCGATCATTCCTGTGAGTCCTGCCGCCATGGCCCTGCCAAAGTCTTCTGTAGTCCTTGAGACTATCCTTATGCCAAAGAAAGCAAATAATAAAAACAGAAGGACTATTATCATTGTCCCTATAAGGCCCAGTTCCTCACCAGCAATGGCAAAGATAAAGTCAGTCTGGGCTGCAGGAAGATAGGAGTATTTCTGGACGCTGTTGCCCAGGCCCAGGCCTGTTATATTGCCCGAGCCCAGGGCTATCAGGGACTGGTTTACCTGGAAATTGGCGCTTTCCCCCCCGGCCGTACCGTTAAAAAAAGCAAGGATCCTTTCCCTCCTGTAATCCTCCAGGAATGAATATGCGGCAGCTACCAGGATCCCGAAAAGGCCAAGCCCCAGCATGTGATGGAGCCTTACCTGGCCGACATATAATACCATAAACACTATGAGCCATATGACTATTACCGTACTCAGGTCAGGCTCCAGGAATATAAGCACGGTTATCAGGCAAAGCACAAAGAAAGAAGGCCAGAGCAGCCTTTTTATCCCTGGCTGCTTCCGGTAATCCCTGTTTATCCTGTCGGCAAAAAATATTACCAGGGCAAGCTTGGCAAATTCTGAGGGCTGGGGGCTGAAAAACCATAGATCCAGCCATCTCCTGGCTCCGCCTGATTCCACGCCGAAACCAGGTATCAGGACCAGTGCCAGAAGCCCTATTATGATGAGTATTAAAAAGCTGGAGAACCGGCGGTATTTTTTATAATCTATCCTGGAGGCAGCCAGGAAGAATATAAAGGATATAAACCACCAGATGACCTGCCTCCTTATAAACCAGTAGGGGTCATTGAAAAATCTCTCACCTACTGATATGGAGGCGCTGGAGATCATTATTACCCCTATTATGGAAAGGACAAGGGTTATTATGAACAGGAAATAATATTCCAGCCCTATGCTGAATATCCTGTGTCTTTTTATATGTGGTACATCTGTCATATTTTTTGCCTGGCAAAAACAGCTTTTTTGAACCTGTTCCCCCTGTCCCTGTAGTCGGCGAACATGTCCATGCTGGCGCATCCGGGAGACAGCAGGAGGACATCCCCCCTGGAGGTGATGTCGAGACCTTTTTCCACCGCCTCTTCCATGGTGCTGCAGATATAGATGCCAATACCGGCTTCACGGCTGAATAATCTCTGCATCTTTTCCGCTGAGCTGCCTATGAGGATTATATTTTTTACCGAAGTCCTGAGTGAGGGTATGACCGCCCTGAAGTCCATTTCCTTATCCAGTCCGCCCATAATTATGGTGACTACCCTGTCGAAATCCCTTAGCGCTGCTATTATGGAACCGGGGTTGGTAGACTTGGAATCATTTATGCACCTTATGCCTGATACCAGTCCCAGGTATTCCATCCTGTGGCTGAGGGGCCTGAAATCCCTTATGGCAGCTCCGGCGCTATCCGGGTCTGCACCCATTATAAGAGCTGCAGCCGCAGAAGCTGCCGCATTGGACATATTGTGCATGCCCTTAAGCATGGCCCCTTCTATATCGATCTTTCCCTCCATGGGGGGTATCCGGTAGTGGATATGGCAGTCTTCGTACCAGACTTCGGGTTCACTGCCGGGATCCAGGCTGTATCTTATCAGCCGCGGTCCCTGTTCCCTGCCGCTTATGCAGGGTATCAGGGAAAAAGCCATGCTGTCATCCATATTTATTATGGCAAAATCCTGGCTGTCCTGGCGGGCAAAAAGCTTCATCTTTAACCGGGCATATTCACTGATGTCTCCATGCCGGTCCAAATGGTCGCTGGTGATATTCAGGAGTACTCCCGCAAAGGGCTTAAAAGTCTGTGACCTTTCCAGCTGGAAACTGCTTACTTCCACCACTCTTATAATATCATCATCAAAAGCGCATCCTGAGATCCCGTCGATCTTTATGGTATCCAGGACAGGCGACCCCACATTTCCGCATACCCTGTTTTCCAGTCCGGCACTGTCCAGTATAGCTCCTATAAGTCTTACCGCTGTGGTCTTGCCATTGGTGCCGGTGACTGCTGCCAGCCTTGACCTCTGCCCTGGATTTAGAAGCCTGAATGAAAGCTCCAGTTCATCCCATACCGGGATACCGGCTTCATCGGCCAGTGAAAGAAGCCTGTTGGCAGGAGGTATCCCGGGACTGGCTATGACCAGGTCTACTCCTTCCAGTATCCGGCTTTCAGCATCATGATCAGGCTTTAACACCACTTCTATACTTCCCTCTTTAACTGCGCCGGCAAAGAGACCCAGTTTTCCCGGATCAAGAGAGGTATTGTTGTCAAATGCGGTTATATGGTTTCCCAGGCCTGCAAGAGTCCTGGATGTGTTTATGCCTGTAAGCCCCAGGCCCATTACCAGTATCTTTTTTTTCTGGAAAATAATATCAATACTTTTCATGACAGACCTGATCAGTCAATGAATTTTAAATAATATATGAAAAAACCTGTGGCAGCAAAAATAGCGCAGACCAGCCAGAACCTTATGATAACCCTTATCTCCGGCCATCCCAGCAGTTCGAAATGATGGTGTATGGGTGCCATCTTGAACACCCTTTTTTTAAACGCCTTAAACCAGAGGACCTGTATTATTACTGAAAGAGTCTCGGCTACGAATAATCCTCCTATTACTATAAGCAGTATCTCCTGCTTCAGGACTATGGCTATGGCGGCAATAAGCCCCCCCAGGCCAAAAGAACCGGTATCACCCATAAAGATCTCCGCCGGTGATGTATTCCACCACAAAAACCCTATGCAGGCAGCTATGGCGCTGCCGCCTATGACGGCTACATCTATGCTGTATGAAAGGTCAAGTATGGTCCACTCCAGAAAAGCAATAAAACAGAAAACGGCTATGACTATCGAGGCAGAACCGGCAGCCAGACCGTCCAGTCCGTCTGTAAGGTTTACGGCATTGGTAGAAGACAGGATTATAAGTACAGCTATCACATAATACCAGTATCCAAGCTCCACGCTTATGTCTGTAAAGGGAATATTGATATATGTGCCCAGGTCCAGGATATGATGGTAGAATAATATGAAATATACGCATATGAGTACCAGCAGGAATATCTTTACCCATCCCCTGAGGCCTATGGAGCGCTGTTTCCTTAATGCCATATAGTCATCGATAAAGCCTACTATGCTGCATAAAAGCAGTATGGAGGTCACGAAAAAGCCCTCCATGCTGTAATCCTGGTATCTGTAGTACTTGATAAGGGTGACTATTATAAAGGCAGCAATGGAGGAAAGTACTATTACTATGCCGCCCATAGTCGGGGTACCGGCTTTGGCGGTATGGGTCCTGGGGCCGTCTATCCTTATCCTTTCGCCTATTGCCCTTGCCTTCTGGAACCTTATA
>Ga0180429_10001330_pt1 | contig 21103 bp, 21 predicted proteins | sample SS_ome_FD_132428 | JGI IMG/M metagenome (GOLD analysis project Ga0180429, IMG submission 132428) | Hypersaline lake sediment archaeal communities from the Salton Sea, California, USA - SS_1_S_1 metaG | ecosystem: Environmental > Aquatic > Non-marine Saline and Alkaline > Hypersaline > Sediment ...
GTAGTAGATCAGTCCCCGCATGTTGACCTCCCGTCCTAGGGTTGAATAGTAGCCGACGCGCATGCTACAGGGCAGTCGGACGACAAGTGAGACGTTCGTGGAACGAGTGTCACGAATACTCTTGCTAACGTGCGAGATCTCCCAGAGGGGTACCTCTCCATTCGCATCAGCACCCTTGGAAGGAGTCAACGATGGAGACGATTCGAATCACAGTCTTGAAGTGTCTTGAAGTGCCGGATCTAGCAGATGCCTATGCCGCAGATGGCGGCTGGGGCAAGTGCTGGCTTGAAGAAGGACAGGTCTTCGAAGTAGATGGCGGATCGGACTACCCGACTCCCGAAGGCTTCTGCTCCTGGGCATGGGCCGATATGCAGCGTGACGTTACGCTGTTGCGATACGGAGCGACATTGCCCTGGATTCGCAAGCCAAATACCGCCATCGTCTCATGCACCGATGGCCGCAAACCTGTGGTGTTCAAGATCGAGCGTGTGACGCGCGAGGGAGGTGCAGTATGAAGTCCGTACGCATCACGGTTGTCAAACGGATGGTGAACGAGGATCTGATCCAGGAGTATGCCGCCAATGGCCAATCTGTTGAGCGAATCCGACCGTGCTGCGCGCTGGCGGATGGGCAGGTCTTCTTGTCAACAGGCCTTGCGCAGCCAGAGGGGTTCTGTTCTTGGGCCTGGGCCGATATCCAGCGGGATGTAGCATGGGTTGCGCTTGGTGGGGTTCAGCAGAAGCATCGGGTTCCTGGCACGGCCATTGTCTGTTGCACGGATGGACTGAAGCCGGTGTTCTTCCGCCTTGAACCCCTGAAGGGCGCCTCTAGGTCCGATTCCTGATGCAGTGCTGCCCGATCCGGCTGTAGTTTGCGGGCACTCATACACTTGAGACCCACGGCGAAGGTCCCTACAATGTGGGGGTAGCACGGGATCTTGAATCCCAAACAGACAAAGACAGATCGCAATTGCGGCTGTCTTTTTTTGTTTGGCGGGTTCATGCGATTCCCAGGCGCCCGCGTCTCGCGGGCACGAGCAAGCAGTAGCAAGCCAGGAGGTCGAAGCATGACAGACAGAGACGCCATTCGGCAAACGATCGTGCAAGGCTACATCGAAGGGATCCATCTGGATCAGGATGAGGCAAAGGTGCGTGCCGGATTTCATCCCGAGTTTCGCATGCTTGTGCCGCGAGATGCCGAGATCAGCAAGGTCGACCCAGGCGCCTTTCTCAACATGATGAAAGAGCGGCGCGCTGCCGATCCCAGCGCTTTCGAGACCGAGCTGAGTTACGAGATCCCTCTCATCGAAGTTGAAGGAAGCGCAGGCACAGCCCGCGTCGAACTCTATAGGGGAGGCAATCACCTCTTCACGGATTTCTTGCTGCTTCTCAAGTTTCCGGATGGCTGGAAGATTGTGAGCAAGATCTTTCATCGTCAGGCATAACCGACCCGCGGAGGCGGCACCTGCCGCCTCCTTCTCACTGAGCGTGTAGGATGGTTGCATGTGCCGAATGATTGCAGTACCCCGGGGAACTCCAGGAAGTCATGTGCTTGAACCCTTTGCGCGTATGGCGCAGGGGATGAACGCGGTCAATGAGTGGAACGAAACGCTTGGCACTTGGCCCCATCCAGATGGATGGGGTGGTGTACATGCCTTTGGTACTCGGGATCGTGCGCTGCATAGCCTTGAAGCTTGTTGGGTGGATCCGCAGCTTGAGACGCTTGCCGACCAGATGGTCGTTCTCCTGCACGCACGAAAAGCATCTGTGGGCGCGGTCAACCTGGAGAACGTTCATCCATTCCAAGCGGAGATTGATGGTGCGAACTGGACCTTCAGCCACAACGGCACGGTACATCAACAGCTCGAAACGCCATGCACGCTATCAAAGCCAGAACCCACAGACTCTGAAATCGTGTTCCACAGACTCTGGCCTTACATCCGAAAGGGGCAAGTGCTGGTGGGATTCCGAGAGGTGTACGCGAGCATCCGCGACTATAGCGGTTTGAACACATTCCTGTTGGGACCCGAAGTGCTTTGGGTTGTCTGCCTGCATCGGGACACGCCCGATTACTTCACGCTGCATCTCGGCCTCGGCCCAACAGGTCCCATCGTTTCCTCGGAACCGTTGCCTGAGCTTGCATCTGCTTTCGAGCCGATTCCGAATCGCGAGATTCTGCGGATAGATCGACGCAACGGCTCGATAGACCGATACCAGTTGTAGAGGAAGCAGCCTCGATGCTCTAGCGCCAACGAGGACGCGGCAATCCGCGCGCTAGCAGGTTCCAAGACCCTCAGTCAGTCGCGAAATCGCTACAAGAGGGGGGGCTTCCCGCGTTTCTCGATCTCTGGCATGGACGGTGCAGAAGGGAGGAACCAACTTGCCGCGTGCGCGAGCAACAGACAACCCGCGGTGATCCCGAACAGGAATGCATAGGAGGTTCGCTCAAGCAACCATCCTCCGACTGCAGGCCAGATGATGACTAGACTGCTCAAGGTGTTGAACAGCCCGACATAGGTTGCGCGTTGCTTCGGTGGCGCCAGATCGACATTCAGGCTCGCGAATCCTACGAACTGGGCGGTCTGAAACACGCCAATAGACACGAATGTCCAGGCATAGAGCGGCTTCCAGAGCGCATTGGGTGCCAACAGGAAGACCAGCCCAACCAGCGGACCGGTCAGGCTGACGAGCGTGGCGATCTGCACAATCCGATGGTTGCCAGAACGCTCGCTGACGCGGGCAAACCACAACCCCGCAGCGATGCCACTCACGGTTTGCACCATCGCAAACAGTCCAAGAGAAGCTGGGGCAAACCCGAGCTGTTGCACACCGAACAGTCCAAAGAACCCCAGCGCCAGACCGTTGAAGCCTGCAAGCAAACGGACGGAAAGCAGCCTGCGAAAAGGTGCGCTCTCTCTGAGAATCGACCGGATCTCTCGTGCATACTCAGGCCAGGTCGCACGACGGGCTGCTACCGCTTCTGCGGGCTCCACAACAAAGAGCCAGGACACGAGCGAAAGGAGAAAACAGGCACCGCCGGCTGCAAAGCAGATGGTGTACGCAGCCGGGAATCCTGGTCCTGATTCGCCGAGTAGTCGGGCAATGAGCAGCCCCACGCCGATAGAAATCGCACCTCGGATTGCTGTGCTGTAGCCGAGCACACGACCACGCCGCGAGGCGGGGATCGCTTTTGCCAGAACATCCCACCAAACAATCGTGTCTACGGACATCGCAAGGTACATCATGGTGTGCAGCACGAAGAACAGGCCAACGGCGAGTGCTGGAGATCGTGCAATGCCAAACAGAAGGGCGATCGAGAACAGAAGATAGGCGGGGCGTCCGATCAGACCAGCGATGGTGAGGTACTTCTTCTTGCGCGGCTTGTGCACCAAAGCGTTCGCGAACAGCAACTGAGGAGCACGCCACGCTCCTTCGGTGAGACTGATGATCAACCCGACCAATACCGCACTTCCTGTCAGGCGGCTGACAAACTCGGGAAGAATGGTTGTTGTACTCGCGAACACGAGACCCAACCCAAACCATACGGACTCGCCGATGAATGCGACGGCGTTTCGACGCACATGTCTTGAAGCAGAATTCGTCACCAGTTGTCCCTCCGATGCAGCCCTGACAATACGAAGTTTCCTGCCGGAATCAAAGCCTGCACGCAGCGACATTGCAGCTGCAGAACGGGGTCTGTAAGATGGCGCGTCGACGCCAAGAGGTACGTCCATCTCTGTTGCGCTGCAGTCACGCGGTGCGCAATCAGTCTTGTATCAAGGAGTACCCATGGCAACATTCACATTGGATAGGGACGGACTACAGCGCTTGCTAAGCGACTGCTTTGGCGAACCCGTAGTCCTGGTGGGTATCACAGAGCTTGGCGAGAGCTCCAGAGAAACGCCCTGGCGTGTAGACTTCGAGCGCAAAGGACGCGTCGAGTCCGCACTGCTGCGGTATGGCAAGGGATGCAGTCGGAATGAGGTGATGGCCCTATGGGCCATGGAATCCACCAGCATTCCGGCCCCGCGCGTGCTGCTCTGGGATGAAGCAGGGGATGCGCTTGGGATCCCAGTCTTTCTATCGGAGTTCATCAATGGCGAACCCCTGTTGCCTGCGATGAAGCGGCAAGAAACGTGGGCGATCGATCTCTACTTGGATACCGCCTGTGAGGTACAGGACATCCAAGAGGGAGATCTTCCGCAGGGCACGGCAGACACGCTTGAGGTTGGGGAATCTGCAACCGACGTCTTGAACGCAGCGTACGAAATGATCGAGACCAAGGATGCACTTGTTGTAAGCGCGTATCAGCGATTACGCGAGATGCAACCGGACCTGCCGAGCCCACAGTTCAGCAATGGAGATCTCTGGCCAGAGAATCTCCTCGTTCAGGACCAGAAGCTGCAGGGGATCATCGATTGGCAACACGCTGGATTCAGCGATCCAATCTTTGAGTTCCTGCTCCCTTTCTTTCTGGTACCTGAGCTTCGAGGACTGGGGATTGAGGAGAGATTCTGCGAGCGCAAGGGGTTCGGGCCAGAGGTGCTGCATTGGTACCACGGCTTGGAGTTCTTTGACTCACTCCGCTGGGTGTTGAAGACTGGAAAACCCTACGAGATGCATACAGCAGACAGTCTGCGAGAGGATCTCAACGTGTGGCTTGAGAAAGGCTAGGGAGTATCTCCGGGGCGGCGTTCAGCCGCCCCACTCCTCTGCGAGCATTGCATAGCGGACCGTATCGATCCAGTCCTCCCCAGGAGCCTTCGGAACGTGGGCCTTCACGAAGTGTGCCTCTTTTCGCATGCCGAGGCGTTCCATCAGCTTCCACGAGCGTGTGTTGGTGTAGATAGTGCCCGCAAAGATGCGGTGGTAGCCGCACTCCTGAAACAGGAATTGCAGCAGCCGTGTTGCAGCCTCGGTTGCCAACCCGGTTCCTCTGTGGTCGATTCCAAAGCCCCAACCGATCTCGGCCTGCTGCTCTCCGTTGCTCACGACACTTAGCAAGCCAATGACATGACCCGTTGCCTTCAACTCCACTGCCAAATCAACGCATTTCTTGGCCTCGAACAGGGCGTGTAATGCCAGGGTTTGCACGTAGCCGGCAAGTGCTTCTCGATCCTCGCGAGGAATGTTGGTGGTCTCGCGAGAGACTGAGGGATGGGCAGTGAACGCGATGATGTCATCAAGATCCGATTCAGTGAACCGTCGAAGAATCAGTCGATCGGTCTCAAGGGGTAGAGGCAAAGGAATCTCCCTTCCAATGACGTTGCACAGCAGATCGAGTGTGATCCAATTGGCTAGTGGTTTCAAACTGCGCTTCTTGGTCCGTCATGCCCACAGAAAACAGACTAGCGTATGCGGGTTACCGGTATGGAGATGTGTTCCGCACTGCTTCGCGGATTCACGATCGTTGCTCGGGTGCTGTAGAAATCCCCCACACTGATTTCGCCATCCCCGTCTAGGTCCACCAAGGCACTGATCTCGTACCGGCGATTGGCATGGATTCGCTCCACAGGGACTTCAAGCGAGAAAGAGGGACTGGGATCGTCCCCCAGGTTGATTTGGAAGCGATGCTCCGCAATCACGAGCGCATCACGATCCGCGATCGATGTATCGAGAAGCCGGACGTACACAGTGGCTGATCCACTGTGTGCGCCCGGCGCTTGAAACTCAATGGTTCCGCTGAGCCTTACCAAGCTATCCGCTCCATCCGTTGTTCGGCTTCGTCTGCCACAGGTGCCACAGACCTCCGTCCGTTCCTCTGGCAAATACTTCAATCCTGCCGTCTTGGTTGTTCCCTACGGCATGGTCTGTGATATCTCCGCCAAGGGAGCCCCAACCAGACCATCCGTTATTCGGGGCGACCTGCCATTTGTGCCAGACGGCGTCATCTAGTCCCTCGACAAAGACCTCAAGTCTGCCATCCTGGTTGCTTACGACGACAGGACGTTTGATTCTACCACCCAAGCTGTTCCAACCCGACCATCCGTTGTTCGGTGAGGTCTGCCAGATGTGCCAAAGTGCGCCGTCGCCGCCGCGTGCGAAGACTTCAAGACGTCCATCCTTGTTGTTGCCAACGCAGGGATTCCAGACTTTCCCGCCGAGACTATGCCAGCCTGACCATCCGTTGTTTGGCGCGGTTTGCCAGATATGCCAAAGGGCTCCATTGCCGCCGCGTGCGAAGACTTCAAGACGTCCATCCTGGTTTCTGCCGATGATCGGGTGATCGATCTGGCCGCCAAGCTTGTGCCAGCCTGACCATCCATTGTTTGGAGCAGTCTGCCAGATGTGCCACAGTGCGCCATCCGCGCCCTGCACAAAGACCTCCAGCCGTCCGTCCGCGTTGTTGGCTACAACCGGGCGTCCGATCTTCCCACCTAGACTATGCCAGCCTGACCATCCGTTGTTGGGTGAAGTCTGCCAGATGTGCCAAAGTGCACCGTCTCCTCCGCGCGCAAAGACCTCTAGGCGACCATCTTTGTTGTTGCCAACGCAAGGGTCCCAGATCTTGCCCCCGAGACTATGCCAGCCAGACCAACCGTTGTTGGGTGAAGTCTGCCAGATGTGCCACAGTGCGCCGTCCCCGCCGCGCGCAAAGACCTCCAATCGGCCGTCCTGGTTGTTCCCAACGCATGGATCCCAGATCTTCCCGCCCAGCTTCCCCCACTTCCGACCATACATCGCCTGCACAGCCGCAATATCTCCGGCGCTCAGACCGCTGCGTTGTCCGATCGTCACTCCGGCTTTCTTCGGCGTGATTGTGTCCTTGTTGTTCTTGGAGAACGCCCATTTCGGGTAGTGCATGAGAGAGTCGTAGTCGTAGGGCCCGACATCATCACCATCCGTAATGTGCTGGTTGAAGTTGTGTTCCTTGCCTGCCTGGATGTTCGCGTAATGGACCGTGACATACTTGTCGCGATCCTCTCGCGATTGCTCGTGCCACAGTCCGACGGCATGGCCGATCTCGTGGATTGTGTTGCCGGTGGAGCATCCGTTCGCAAGCCCGATATCCTGCTTGCCTCCTTGGCGTCCGACGTACGACCAGCAGCCGCCTGACTTGATGAATCGGACGTAGTCTGAATGGTTGCTTCTCTTGACGAACCGGATGGGAGTCTTGTCTTCCCAATGCTTGATCGCGTCTGTCACGCGTTTCTGATCAGGCAGGCCGGAATCGATCTCATAGGGTACCACGCCACTCGGCCACCGGTACTTCTGTCCTGTGATGATGCACCCCTGGAGAACCATCTCACCTGGTTCACGATTGGAGGTGACTTCCTCGGGATCGAACTCCATCTGTGGGACATCGGCTGCCCCAGAGGCCTCCAGTTCCTCTGCCGTTCCGAGGACGATGTCGCCCTCAAACACCGCCAGGTCATCCACGACTGCGTATTCAACCGCAACAGGTTCGAGCATGACTCCAGAGATGAACCCCTTGCGAACTTCCGCTGACTCCTGAAACTCACCGCATTCCTTACACACTGCGCCTCCTTTAGCTGTGCGCCAAGCGTGGAGCGCATGGCGCCCCACGGTGCACATCAGCTAAAGGTAGCGGAAGTATTATACGAAAGACAAACACAACCCATCAGGAGTGAAATGGATGGGTGAAAGAACGAGAAGGAGAACTCAGCGCGTCATCTCCTCGAGTTGCTGGAGCAACTCCTCTGCGTTCTTCTTGGCATTGCGATTCCAGAACGGCCAATTGCCAATCTCTGCATCGAGAACTGCTTGCAGAGTGCTCTCAACAAGCTCCGCGTCCCGTACGCCCTTAAGTTTCCCGAAGTAGCTGTACTTGAAGCCCCAGTACTCGGCAAATACGACTTGGTTCGCCAGGTAGTCTGGATGATCAGAGATGGCGCTTTCCAAGAGCTCGAGTCCGGCTTCGTCATTCCCGCCAAGGATGCCTGGAGACATGATGAGTAGCGTTCCGAGTGCATTGCTTGCACTGCCTCCGAAGTAGTCTGGATCCACCGCAACGCTTCCCGAGAACAGGGCGAGTACCTCTCCCTGCTGGTTCATTGCGGAGAACGGGTTCATCAGACCCAATAGCTGTCCCCAGTTGTCTGCGGTCCAGAGTAACGCTGCTGCATCTGTCACAAAGGCCACGGCTTCCGTGAAATGGATGTCCTCCCACTCAGCAAACTGAGGATTCAGACGCAGACTCTGCAAGCCGTAAGACTTGCCCTGTTCATAGCGTTCGCGATTCGTTCGATCATCCTGCGGAGACATCAAGACCGACTCATAGTAGGTTTGCGAAAGCCTGTTCAGTACGAAAGCCTGCGACTGAACAGGAAAAGAGTCAAGTTCAGGGAGCACAGATTCGTACAGTGCGATCATCTGCTCCAAGACACCCTCTTGGTAGCGGATCGGGTACAGCGACTCTGCTTCCTCTATTACGGCTGTGAACTCCACAGATGCCCCTGCTCCATACCCCACGACGACGAGAAGAACTCCCAGGATCACAAGTGCCTGAACGCTGCGATGCATACTCCTTCTCCCCTTCCATGTTTCAGTTCGACGGGTTGCTATCAGCGATTCATCCCTCGAAGACACTGCTAGCAGTGGCTCCCGCTCTTCCTACATTGCTCTTGCAGGCAAACCTGGGGTAACAATACAGCAAACCCGAGGGACTGAACGAGACAGAACTCGAGGAGAGGAGCCCAATGAGGCATCGCCTAGTGGTGTTTGGACTTGTGCTGGCGATCGGCGCACTTCAGGGGTCTCCCCTTGCCGCGGAACAGCCGGTGTTCTCGGTTCAGGACGAAGCGATTCGAACGATCCCCGATGCGATCCTGCTTCCAGGAGATCTCTTCCGGCTGCTCTGGCAGCATCTTGTGGGACCGTCGAGTGTGTCGGACCTTGACGATCCGTCTGCAGAACATGTGGATGTCGCGTTCGAACCTAGAGCCATCCTGTACGCACAGATGCCACAGCATCCGTACATGGCTGCAAATCATAGCAACAACATGCACTGTGATAGTTCAATGAGCGATACTTATCCAGTTGCAGGACCGAGCTCGAACGAAGCGGTCGTAACCTCCCGCTCTCAAGGTTTCGGGGGCTACGGAACTGTCGCTTTTGACCAACAGGGGCGCATCGTTGCCGTCTTCAGTAACGGAAGGCGCTTCCAACTTGAGCTGATCGATCCCTACACGTTGGAGGAGTTGGCCTCCTACGACCTCCCGGCTCGTCCGTGGTATTGGTTGCTAAGCGGTATCCTCCCCTGGGAGTACATCGGCGCTGGGATGTACTTCTTTCTGGATCATCTGGACCGAGCGGTGGTACCGACGACAGAGAACACCATCCTGGTTCTTCAGACGCCAACACAGGGCAATCGGTTCAAGCTGGTTGCGGAGTTCGACCTCAGCGGTCACGTAGTAGATCTCCCATGGCCGAGACGAGACAGTGTTGCTTGGGTGTTGCCGGATTGGAGCGGAGAGGTCTATTGGTTTGCTACCACGCAAGGTGTTGTGGGGACCGTGGAGTTGGAGACAGGAACCGTTCGAACGCTACGACTTCAAGATGAAGTCATTGAAAACTCGTTCGCAGTCGATGCATCTGGTGTCTACATAGTCTCTGATCATGCGGTCTACCGCTTCCAGAACGACGTGTTCGGAGAAATTGCGACAACCTGGCGTACGCCCTACGATCGCGGTCCTGGAGTGAAGCCCGGACACATCACGCGTGGATCTGGAACCTCTGTCTCCCTGGTTGGTGTAGCGGATGGGCTAGTCCTGGTTACGGACAATGCAGAACCTCGTATCCACCTTCTGGCGATCGAAAAGGAACAGGGCTCGATTGTCTGCCAAGTGCCATTGTTTGAGGACGGGCGGAGTGGAACTGACATTAGCGTTGCCTGCTTTGAGCATGCGGATCCATGTGGCAACGGACTGGGCCTCTACTCCGTGTTGGTGGAAAACAACTGGGGGCATCATGCTTTTCCAAGATCCCGTCCAGCTTCCGGATTGGTGCGCATTGACCTCTCTCGCAAGAAGGATGGCAGCTACGACTGGGAGCATGTCTGGTCGAGTGCGCAGAAGTCCATCGGAGTGTTCAAGCTCTCGCTTGGAGATGGCTTCGTGTACATGTACTGGCGGAGCGAGTCCACTCCCATTACGACCTGGTTCTTGACGCGTGTCGACTTCGAGACCGGAGCAATTGCCGGGCGTACGCAGATCGGGACGGGCCTCGGGTTCAACAACTGGGCGGGTGCGCTATTCTTACATCCAGAGGGTGGCGCCGCGTACTCCACGACGATCTTTGGACTGGTACAAGTCCGGGATCCTGAGATCTAGCAAGCGGGAAAAGTGAGCATGAGCAGATTCCGTTCAGGGCAGAGAATCCGGTTCGAGCATCCCGTTGCATTGGGCTCCTTTCGAAGCTGGATCTGTACGACAACTGAAGGTGGAGGCATCGCTCTTCCGTATCTGCTGAAGTTTCTGTTCGTCTGCCTCTGTACGCTGTTGACAAGCCCGTTTCGTGGTTGGGAGAGGATTCGATATGGCGCACGGAAGCGTGTTGCAGATCTCCCGCTGGCGCCTGTCTTCATCATCGGACATTGGCGCAGCGGAACCACGCACCTTCACAACCTACTTGCGCAAGACGAGAAATTCTCTTTCCTGTCAACGTTCCAGGCGATGACTCCCGAATTCTGTCTCTCTGGATCGCGATGGCTGAAGCCAGTTTTAGCATGGGTTGCCAAACGCCGCTACCCTACGCGGTTGATTGACAATGTTCCGCTTGCGTTTGACGCCCCGCAGGAGGATGAGTTCGCAATGGCGTGCATGAGCTCTCAAGCGTTCATCCACGCCTTCTCTTTTCCCAAGCGAATGGCGGCGATCTTCGAACGACACGTGCTGATGGATCAGCAACCTCAATCGGTACGCGATCGCTGGGTCGGTACTTATGAACGTCTGTTGCGAACGATAGCTTTGCAGGGAACTGGCAGAACTCTGTTGCTTAAGAATTGCGCGAACTCCGGCCGCATTCGCATTCTCTTGGATCGGTTTCCAACTGCGCGCTTCATTCACATCCACCGCAACCCGTACGAGGTCTTCCTGTCGACACAGCATATGCATCGCACAGTTCTTGGAACCTCTCAGATGCAGTCGATTGAGGACCTAGACATTCGAGACAACGTGCTCCGGAACTACGAGGAGCTCATGAGACACTTGATCACTGTACGTGAGGAGATCTCCTCGAATCGCATCGTAGAGGTTCCCTTTGACGCATTAGAGCGGGAGCCGCTAGAACAGCTTGAGCGGATCTATCGTGTGCTCGAACTGGATGGATTCCGGACTGCACGGCCACAGTTTGAGCGGTATCTCAAGGCGGTTTCTGGATACCAGAAGAATGAGTACGACCTAGATGATGTATCGATCGATCTTGTCAATCGACATTGGGCATTTGCATTTGAAGCCCTTGGATACGATCGTGTCAGATCCATCCGCTAAGATGGAGCGAACACGATGAAGTGAGGGAGGATGGCATGCGGTTCAGCTGGCAGCTCTCATGGTCTCTGGGGCGGTACTTGTTCCGTCAGTCGTTTCGAGGCATCAAACGCTACCCGCTTGTACTGATGCTGGAACCGACCTTCCAGTGCAATCTTGCCTGCAATGGCTGCGGCCGAATCCGGGAGTACCGGGATATCCTCGATCAGCGATTGTCCTTTGAGGAATGCATGCAGGCTGTCGACGAGGCCGGCGCGCCGGTTGTGAGCATCACAGGAGGAGAACCACTCCTCTTGCCGGATATCCAGGACATCGTTGAGGGCATCATTGCCAAGAAGCGCTTTGTCCACCTTTGCACCAACGGCCTCTTGCTCGAGGACATGCTGTCGAAGTTCAAACCCAGTCCCTACCTAAGCTTTGTTCTTCATATCGATGGACTCGCAACATCTCATGACGAGGCCGCAGGACGGGCAGGAGTCTTTGACCAGGCAGTCTCTGCCATGCGTGCTGCGCAGAAGGCGGGATTCCGTGTGCTTGTGAACACCACGGTCTACAAGAACCGGCCGCTGCACGAGATTGAGCAGGTCCTAGCGTTGCTTCGCTCGATTCCAGTGCATGGGATCATGATGGCTCCTGCATTTGGATACGAGGCTGTCGATGCAGATGTGTTTCTTACGCGTCCTCAGGCAATCGACGTGTTTGGAGCACTATTGCGACAGCGGAAGAACACGCCCTTCTACAATACTCCGCTGTATCTCGACTTCCTAGAAGGGAAGCTCGAACTCGCATGTACTCCCTGGAGCACGATCACACGCAATCCCAAAGGCTGGAAACGGCCCTGCTACTTGATCACCGATGGGCATTGCGACTCCTTTGACGCGCTCATGTCAAACACAGCGTGGGAAAGCTATGGCCCGGGCAATGACCCCCGTTGCGAGCACTGCATGGTGCATTGCGGGTTTGAGGCGAGCGCAGTCTCAGCGATGACCAAGAGTGTCTCGAACCTCTGGCGCACGATTTCTTGGAATCTGTCTCGCAGGTAGCCACACGAAGGAGGATGGATGCTTGCCATCCTGGCAGCACTTGACGCGGAGCTTTCTTCAGTACGAACGCTTACACATGCTGTCGAGGTGTCCTCGGAGGCGAGCAGCACGATCTACGAAGGCAGCTTCCGAGGAAAGTCCGTGTTGTTGATAAAGACAGGCATAGGACGTCAGCGCGCAGAGGTCGCGGCCAAACGTCTGATTGAACGCTATCCGGTGACCCACATGCTATCGGTAGGGTTTGCTGGGGGATTGTCCGAGACGCTTCGAGGTGGCGAAGTCGTCCTCTGCACCTCACAAAGAAACTCCGAGAACCCTCTTCCGGGACGTTCGCGTTGGCTGCCAAATCCCCTCTCAGGTGGCGATGGCGTACATCCGGTAGACCGGGATCTGTGGGTGGAGGGCAGTTGTGTCACCTCCCCAACGCTTCTGACTGCCCCGAACGAGAAGCGCAGGCTGGGAGAGGCATCGGGTGCATTGATTGTAGACATGGAGAGTTACTGGATCGCCGGGATTGCCCAAGAGGCGGAGATTCCATGTTCTGTACTTCGGGCCGTCTCTGATCGGATGAATGATCGGGTGCCTCCCTTTGATCTGTGGATGACGACGGACGGGCACTGGCGAATCACAAGTGCCTGTGCCCATTTCATCCGCAAGCCTCAGGATCTCGCGGCGCTATTTCGCCTGGCCTGCAACGGGGTGCGTGCCAGGAAACGGTTGAGGGCGGCTATCGCGGCGTGGCTGGATCTTGTTGTGCCGCTAGGAGATGAGAGATGAGGGCACTGGTTACCGGGGGCACGGGATTCATTGGTGCCAATCTTGTCAGGGAACTACTTGTCCAGGGCATGGAAGTTCGCGTGCTCGTCCGCGAACACAGCGATCAAGGCAACCTCGATGGGTTGCCGGTGGAACGAGTGCTTGGAGATCTGACGGACCGCTTCTCATTGGATTGCGCAGTCGCTGGATGTGAGGTCGTGTTCCATGCAGCAGCATCCTATGTGTTCTGGTCAAGAAATCCTGCAGCTGTGTATGCAGTGAATGTCCAAGGAACTGTGAATGTGCTGGAGGCCGCGATGGAGGCCGGTGTTCGCAAGATCGTCTACACCAGCACCGAATCAACCATTGGCATTGATCCGCCTGCACTGGGAACCGAAGACCGTACTGCGACCATGGAAGAGGTGGCAGGCGACTACAAGCAGTCGAAGCTTCAGGCTGAGCAGAAGGTTGTAGAGTACATCGAACACGGTGCACCGGTGGTCATCGTCAATCCCACAATGCCCATTGGGCCTTGGGACATCAAGCCTACGCCTAGCGGACAGGTTGTCGTCGATTTCCTCAACGGCAAGATGCCGGCCTACGTCAATACCGGACTCAACATTATTGATGTTAGGGATGTGGCCAAGGGACACGCGCTAGCCTTGGAGAAAGGGCACGTGGGTGAGCGCTACATTCTTGGACATCGGAATCTCACGCTGCAACAGCTGCTTGAGATGCTGGCACGCTTGACCCAGCGAAAGGCACCTCGCATTCGGATCCCCATTGGCATTGCACTGGCAGCAGGATATGTTGATGAAACGGTTCGCGGGCGGCTGCTTGGCGTTCCACCAAGAATCCCTCTGGCTGCCGTGCGCACGGCACGCAAGTTTCGGCACTTCGATTGCAGCAAAGCCATTACAGCACTTGGGTTGCCGCAATCTCCAATAGAGGATGCGCTTCGAACTGCAATCGCCTGGTTTCAAGCGCGCGGCTACGCGTAGCAACGCTTGCGCAAGATGCCGTCTGGCTATTCAGCCATTTCTTCCAGCTGATCCAGAAGCTTTGCTGCGTTACGTTGCGCATTCCGATTCCAGAAGGGCCATCTCTCAAGCGCTTCGGACTCTAGGACGGTAGTGAGCTCCTGTGTGATCAGATCTGCATCGCGTACCCCCACGAGTGCGCCGAAGTAGTTGTAGGTGAACCCCCAGTACTCAGCCAGGATGACTCGATTCGGAAGATAGGCGGGATCGAACGCAATGGCATCGTGCAGCAGTTGAAGTCCTGCCTCATCGTCTCCCCCCATTGCCTCTGGAGACATGATTAGCAGCGAACCCAGTGAACTCATCGAGCTTCCGCCCCAGTACCCTGGGTCGATCTCTACGCTGCGGCCGAACAGCGCAAGCACCTTGTCTTGCTGGAAGATTCCCTCGATGGGGTGCAGGCCGAGAAGCTTACCCCAGTTGCTGGCGGTCCAATGGAGGGCTGCGGGATCGATGGCGTGCGACACTGCCTGGGCGAAGTCTTCCTGTTCTGCTGCTGCAAACGCGGAATTCAGCCGCAAGCTTTGCAGACCGTAGGCCTTGCCGAGATCAAACCACCCCTCATCCTCATCATTCGGATCCTCGGTCAGCGTGGTTGCTTCGTAGCACAGCTGAGCGAGCCGGTTAAGAACGAAGCTCTGTGATTGGACAGCCAGTGTGTCAAGGTCTGGCAACACGGCTTGGTACAAGTCGATGATCTGCATCATGACTTCCTGGGTGTAGCGGGTCGAATGGAGCGCCTCGGCCTGTTGGATTCTTTGAACGGCCTCTTCAGACGCAACACCCACCACCGCAATTAGCCCGACGACTCCCATGACCATCCACGCAAGCATGACTCGACGCATTCCCCGACTCCTTTCACCGTTCGGTGAGGCCATTTTCCGCGAGCACGAGGTTGGATCCAAGTAGATGTCGTGAAACCCCAGAGACGAACACGCAACGCAATGGCCCTATCGTGATGTCAGGCCGCCGGAGCGATCACGCTTCAGGCGACATCGCGGCCTTCGATTCCAACGACAAGTCAGAGGGAGGAACCATGAAGCGTATCCAGATCACGGAACACATCGTGCAGTTCGAGCAAGAGGGTCAGCAGATGCCCTGCTGCCTCACGGCCTATACCGGGAACGACGGATTGGTGCTGATCGACTCTGGGCAATCTACCCGAACTGAGGAACTCGAACAGGGGGTGCAGGAACTTGGGTTTCAAGCACCGCGGTTCATCATCAATACCCACGCGAGCTTGGCAAACGTCGGAGGCAATGGAGCCTTCGGTACTTCACCCACCATCCTTGCGCACCGTGGGACACGGACCATGATGCAATCCCCCAGCCACCTGTTGGCAGAACTCGGAGCGGATGCATTGCCGGATGTGGAGATTGATGGCCCAGTGACACTACATCGCGATGAGGAGGAGATCCGCATACTCCCCTTGTCAGGGAGCCACTCCCCAACGGATCTAGTCGTGCACTTCGTGCACGCGGGCGTTGCCTGTGTCGGGGACATCTATGGAGGACGTTTCTTCCCCTTTCCAACCTTCGGCGGGCACGCGACCGAGTTCTCACGGGTGCTGACCGAACTCCGCGAACTGCTGCCATCGAACACGAAGCTTCTCTATGGCCACCAATCCGGTGTCGGCTCGCTGCAGGACTTTCAAGAGATTCTGGACATGATGGAGGAGACCGTGCCGATCGTGAAGCAGGGCGTTGCAGCAGGCAAGGATCGAGATACGCTGATTGCGGAGGGGCTGCCGGAAAGATGGGAGCATCTGAGCCGTCCCGGTGCGACAGCAGCTGGATGGATCTACGTCCTGTACAACGATTTCACGGATCAAGGATTTGAGCAACCTGACCAGCTGGTCCCCCTGTACGAAGGGTGGAAGGCTGGCGGGGGAGATGGCGCGGTAGCTCGGATTCGAGAGGAGATTGCCGAGAACGCGGAGATCGATCCGCAATTCGAGCGCGCATTCCTCAGATTCGGATACTGGCTTCTACGGGACAAACAGTCTCCGAGCAATGCTGCGAAAGTCTTCCGGCTCTGGGCAGAGACATTCCCAGCTTCCTGGAACGCGTACGACAGCCTTGCGGAGGCGCACGTTGCGCTTGGGCAGACTGCGCTAGCAATCGAGCACTATAGAAAGTCGCTAGAACTCAATCCTGAGAACGAGAATGGCAAGACAGAATTGGCAAAGCTGGGCATGTCGTAAACGAGGTCGGTCAGCCTTCCGGTACGCTTCGTTCCAAACCTTGCCAAAGCTTGAAGGCAAGGATCGCGCCTACTACCAGCCATGCGGCGATGGAAATCCAAAGGTGCGTGTCTTGGTAGCCGATGCCAAGGCACGTGCCGGAGATGGCAACGAGTTCCAAGACGCCGCGGCGGTACTTTGGAAGGAAGCCACGTACAGGAATGAACGCGAGCACGATCCAACCGGTACCCATGAAGAAGACATCCCAGATTCGTTCCCACGAGAATCGCGATGCATAACCAAGCGAACCTGCGATGAATGTGCCAGCGGCCCATAACCCAACAATCCCAACGACGATCCAGTCGATCATATCTGTGGGTCGTCGATTGCGGTTCATCTTTGGGTCTACTGAGTTGTCCTCTTTGCGAGGTTCCATGAGGTCATTCTCCCGATCCTCAGGGGTTCCAGCAAGCCCTGGATGCGATCGATATCGACCTGCCTGACCGGCTGTATCTGCGGTTACCCGCTGTACTGATCGCGCAACATTTCACGGCGCCCCACATGTGTCGGAAATGCATCCAATCCGGGGTTGTAGAGGAAATGCTGCAGCACATCAGCATCCTTGAGCAGCTCCGCGAGTGGACTGTGATTATCAGCTTTGTCCGAGTGGTGTGTGATTGCGTCTTGGATAGCTTGAATCTCTGCTGGCGTGAACGCGTCTAGCTTGCGAAGGATGCTGCCTGCGCGTTCTGCGCTTCGAGGACCATGGTTCACGGAATCGCCGGACTCATAAGTTGCCAAATCGTGCAGCATGCCAGCAATGGCGGCGAGTTCTGTGTCGAGTCCCCGCTGCAATGCCAAGAACGCTGCGGATTGAGAAACACCATACAGATGGACAAATCCACAGCGCTTGGCATCGGGGTCATGAAGTCCAAGCAGGATGGGGTCTACGACCTCCCGGATGAGTTCTAATCGATTCATACACATAGGATAGTGCGCCTCTGTCCGACAATCCCGCGAGCTACGAGGATGAGAAGAGGCTCCCGAATCGCATCAGCATTGATAGGTCGCCTGAAACCCTGTACTGACCGGACATGTAGGCAGCTGTGCCGTCGAGCTTGCCAGAGCAGACGTCCAGCCAGATCTGCGCTGGTGCGTGAATGGTCAGTGTCGGGGAGGCATGCACCCCTTCGTACGCACCGCAGACACCTTCGCCGATCTTCAGGAAGTAGTGTCCTGGGTCTTCATCAGGGATCTCGAACTGGAAGACGGCCTCCAGATCTCCTGCAGCCTCTGCAGAGAAGACGCCCGCGAGCTGGGCGAGCAGGTCACGAACCTGATCACCGACACCATCGGAATCTATCAGCTGAGCTGGTTCCTCTGCGCTCGCAGGAACCGAGGCTCTACCCTGCGGGATATCCGCGCCTTCGGATCGCCAATGCGCATTGACTGCACCAGCATATGCGCCCGGATCCTCGGCCAGAGACCGATCGAGGATGGCTTGGGTGTCATCGCGAATGACCTCACCGCGTGCAACCTGTCTTCCTGCTTGTCTCGTTGCATCGAGGTACCACTGAATGTGCTTGCGCATTCCGGGAGTGGTAAGCATTGGCCCTGCAGCACAGCAAATCATGCCCGCAAGACCAGCACGTGGACCGGAATCCAACTGTCTGAACGTGGTTTTCAATGCCTCGAAATGATGCGTCTCCGGGAACCCAGCATTCGAAATGAGCACGAACCGAGATATACCATCCTTGTAGCGTGCCGGATGATTGTACTCGTCTCCGATCTTCTCGATCGCTGGACTGCTCAGCGGAACCATTCGGTCCATGAAGTTCTTCAAGATGCCGGTCACCATGTTTCCGTAGAGTGGGGATGCCAGCACGAGAATGTCGGACTCTCTGATGCGCAGCAACATCTCCTGCATGTCATCCCTGTGAATGCACACGCCGGGGGTCTTTGTCCAGCATGAGAAGCAGCCCGTACAAGGAGTGACCTTTAGATCACGAACGTAGACGGTTTCGGTGTCCGCGCCCTCCTCTCTCGCGCCCTCGAGAAACGTCTGAACCAGGACATCGGTGTTGCTCTCCGTCCCTTTGGGGCTGCCATTGATTGCTAGAATCTTCATGCTGAACTCCCTTGTGTAAACGCAGCTTCCAAGCCGCCCTCATAGGCGTGACTGCGAATCTTCTCTATGGCCCCCTCTAGCCATTGAAGTGAGGATCTTGCGCTCTCAATGCCATAGTCGAGCGTCAGATACCAGAAGAATTGCTCACGTTTTGGCATCTCCTTTACGAACACGGGTTGCGACACCGTGCCAGTCTCAAACAGATTGAGAACGCCACGGATCTCCTCCACCTTCTCTTCAAGCACCGCAAGGATTTCGTCATCCTCCAACTCCCCGGAGAAGAAGATCTGAACGAGAAAAGGGGATCGAATCGGAGGTTCTGCGCGGGGCTGTCCAAGCCAACTCCGAAGCTCTGCGCGGCCCTCTTCGGTGATCGTGTACTCCTTGCGATTGGGTCGATCATCCTGACGAACGAGTTTCATGGATGCCCACCCCCGTCGCTCCAAGTCCGCGAGGGTTTGATAGATCTGGGTTTGCTGGGCAGACCAGAAATGTCGGACCGATGCTGCGAATAGTCTCTTGAGGTCGTAGCCCGTGTATGCACCGCGATTGAGGAATCCAAGAACTGCATGCTGTAGAGACATCGATACCTCCGGCCTTATATTATTCCGTGACCGAAATAGTATGACGACGAAATAGAAATGTCAAGCCCGCCTCACCCAACGCAAGGGTTCGGTACACTGTGACCATGCTGCGGACGAACCCAGTCTTGGAGATCGATCTCACATCGCAACGTATGAGGCACCGAGCATTGGACTCGGCACATGCACTTGCGTTCCTTGGGGGGCGTGGCATGAACATGGCTACGCTCGCAAGAACGTTGGATCCCCAAGTTGATGCGCGGGCTCCAAGCGTGTCGTTGCTGTTCGGTGTTGGGTCCTTGGTCGGCACGGGCTTTCCATCCTGTGCACGATTTAATGTCAGCGGTCGCTCTCCGCAGACCGGGATCCTCGGGGACTCCAATGCAGGCGGGCACTTCGGTGTTGCCCTGCGCCGCGCGGGGCTTGACCAAGTCCAAATCAGAGGAAGCGCGGCATCCCCTGTCTATCTGTGGATTGACGACGATCGCATCGAGCTGCGAGACGCGGCCGAGTTCATGGGATTGGATACGGTTGAAGTCACCGAAGCTCTTGAGGACATGGCCGAAGGTGCTCCGATACGAGTTGCCGCAGTAGGACCTGCTGCGGAGCGCGGCGTTTCGTTCAGTGGCGTGTTTGCTGACCGTGTGCGTGCCGCAGCGCGTACGGGGATGGGCACGCTGATGGCGGCTAAGAGACTGAAGGCGATCGCGGTCCGAGGCACAGGTACCGTTCCGATCCACGACCCGGCTCGGTTCCGCGAGCTTGTCGTCGAAGCACGCGAGAAGATCCTCACACATGACGAGTACGACATCCGTTCTAGATTGGGCACCACCCAACTTGTATCGGCCTTGCAGCGCATGGGCGGACTTCCCACGAGGCACTTCCAATCTGGTACGTGCGAGTTTGCCGATGCCGTGTCTGGGGAGCGCATTGAGGCTGAGTACAAGGTTCGCTCGATGACCTGCGCAGCATGTCCTATTCACTGTAGTCGCTATCTAGAGGTGGATGACCCGAGATTCCCGGGTCTGAGCTTCGAGGGCCCAGAGTATGAGCCGCTTGCGGGATTCTCCATTCGAATTGGAAATCCGGACCTGCCGCTTGCCCTCGCGGCAGTCGATCGCTGCAATCGATTGGGTATGGACGCCATCACGGCTTCGGAAGTCATCGCTTGGACCATGGAGTGCACTGAGCGGGGCCTGCTGACGCGCACGCAGACGGGTGGGTTGGATATCTCCTTCGGAAACGGAGACGCTGCGCTGGATCTTCTGGAAATGATTGCCAAGCGAGAGGGTTTCGGAGACATCCTCGCGGACGGCGTGTGTGCGGCTGCCAATCGCCTGGGTGTCGGCCACGACCTTGCGATGCACAGCAAGGGATTGGAACTGTTTCAGGCTGACGTCCGCGCCATGAAGGCCTATGGCCTTGGCAATGCAGTCGCGAGTCGCGGCGCCGACCACTTGCGTTCCGAGCCATGGTTTGAGTTCTCTGGGGATCGGGAAGCTGCGGTGGCTCGCTACGGCACGCCTGAGGCCGCAGATCGACTGTCCTGGAAAGGCAAGGGGCGCGTGGTCAAGGACTACGAGGAACGCGCCGCAATCTCTGATGCGCTTGGGATCTGCAAGAACGTGTACAACAACATGGAGATTCTTGATTGGGGGCAAACGGCACATGTGCTGAACGCCGTACTGGGGACTTCCTACAACGGTGAGGATGTTCGCCTGATTGGAGAGCGCATTGTCAATATAGAGCGATTGATCAATGCGCGACTTGGTGTGGATCGTAGCTGGGATACGCTGCCGCGGCGATTCCTCGAAGAGCCTGCGGGTCCTCCAGACTCTCCTTCTGCTGGCTCTGTTCTCGAACTCGAATCGATGCTCGAGGAGTACTATGCCGTACGCGGGTGGGACCAAGGAACGGGACTCCCCAC
>Ga0180429_10001331_pt1 | contig 21102 bp, 7 predicted proteins | sample SS_ome_FD_132428 | JGI IMG/M metagenome (GOLD analysis project Ga0180429, IMG submission 132428) | Hypersaline lake sediment archaeal communities from the Salton Sea, California, USA - SS_1_S_1 metaG | ecosystem: Environmental > Aquatic > Non-marine Saline and Alkaline > Hypersaline > Sediment ...
CGCAGATAGATCGGCTCGCCGTTGCGGGTCTCCATGATCAGGTTTTCCAGGTGCGTCTTGCTGGTGAGAGCGATCTCCGGCACCATGACACGAATCGGGTAGTACTCCGTACCCTCGCGGTACTGGGTGCTCATCAGGCCTTGGACCAAGGCCCGCAGCGTGGTGGCAACCTGGTTGACGGAAATCTCCATCGCCGACGCGCGGGCACGGTCGACGTACACGCGGTATTCGGGCTTACTCATGTCCATCGAGATATTCACGCCTGACAGGCCCGGCGTCTTGCTGAGCCGGGCCGCCAACTTCTCGGAGAATTCGTAGAGCAATACGACATCGCTTCCCTTGACGTTGACCTCCACATCCTGCTCGCCCACCTTGCGCAGGCCCTTGATCTTCCTCGGCTTCACGGGCAGCTTGGCGCCGGGTTCCTGCGCCTGGATCTTTCCTACCCAGGGCCTGATCTTGTTAATGAACTGCGCCGTGGTGATATCCCGCTTGCTTCGGGGCACAAGCTGGACGTTCAGATTTCCCTCATTGCCGACCTCGAGGGTGTAAAGCCCGAAGACCCTGCCGCCGGAGAGCCGGAACATGCTTTCGATCTCGGGCAATTCCTGGAGCCGGTTCTCAACCCGCGTGAGAATCCGATCCACGTCGGCCAGGGAGACGCCGCTGGGCATCTTGAGCTTGAACATCACGCGGCCGTCGTCCAGCTTGGGCAGAAACTGCGTGCCGGCTTGGGTGGCGAGCCAGACGCCCGCGGCGAACACCGCCAACGCCAGAACCACCACCAGCCACTTGACCCGCAGGCAGCCGTCAAGCAGCCGCTCGTAGCCTCGGAGGCCGAATTCAATGATCCTGTCGAAGGCCCTGGCGACGCGGGACGTTCGCTCACTCTCGCTCCGCAGCAGTATGCCGGTCAACAGCGGCGTGAGGGTCAGCGCGATCAACAGCGCGATCGCTATGACCCCGGCTACCACAAAGACGAGCTCGCCGAGCAGGATAGCCACCATGCCCGGGACCAACATGAACGGGATGAACAGCGCGAAGAACGCGACGGTGGAGGAGATGACCGCCGAGCCGACCTCTTGAGGACCTTGAACTCGATGCAGGGTTTGCCGTTATCCTGGCGAACAGGTGTGGAATCAGCTCGACGGGCTCAACGACCTTCGCTTCGATTATCCGGGTGCGAGAGTCCCACTCGAGTCGGGGATATCACCACGATTCGCAAGTTGTGATATGGAAGGCGGGAGGGCGTGAACATGCATTTCGACCTCGGGAAATCTCCGTCGCACCGGTTGGGGACAGGGAAGAAGCCCGCAGACTGATCGATGACGTGATCGCCATGGTCAACGCGATCTGGCAACGCCGCGGTGAGATTGAGCCGAGTCTCAGGCCCAGATGTCTTCCGAGCCCCATGGATATCTACAGGCTCCTGCCGCGGACCAACTGTAAGCAGTGCGGTTTTTCGTCGTGTATGGCCTATGCCGCGCATTTGAGAGAAGGCAAAGCCGACTTATCGCAATGCCCCTACTTGTCAGACGATTCATACCTGGAAAACCGAAAGAAGTTACTACGTTTGTTTGATGACTCGGGAGGCAACGGAAATGAGTGAAAAGAGGAACCGCCTTTCTCTTCTTGTGCTCGTGCACTTTCTCGCCCGTCCTGGTCCGCGATCGGAGATGAGGACTATGAAATGTGTTGCTCTTGTCATGTTGATGGTTTTCCTTTTTGGCGTCTGGTCTGTTAGGACAAACCCGGCGGCCGATGCAGGACAGCTCGCAACGCAACAATTCACCGTTAATCCAATCGGCTGCGTCAGAAAAGCGAAAGGGAAAACGGAAGTCGTACTGGATAAGCAGTACCGGCCGGGATTGCTGGGCCTGGATGGGTTCTCGCACATCTACGTATACTGGTGGTTCGATCGGAACGACACGCCCGGGAGACGTCAGTCCCCGCATTCAGAACGGCAAGAACCTATTGGTCGACATCCAGCGACGATGCCGAGGCGAGAGACCGGTGATCGTAATGACCAGCCATGGTGGCGATTCGCCCGATTTGTCCGTGGAAACGATGAGATCCGGGGCAGTCGATTTCGTGACTAAGCCGTTTCGGACCACCGGTCACACCTTGGACCGGGCCATTCTGGACGCGCTGCAACGTGACACGTACGCGGCGTGTGGGAGTCGGGCTGGGGCGGGATCTGTGAATGAACGTCCCAGAAAGCCTGCGCCCTTCAGTGGCGGCGAGTTGGTTTTCCACCGCAGCCATGTGCAGCTTTGCGGTGTCATGATCATCACCGACGCCGGGTTCGGCCAGTCGATGAAGCTATTGGAGGAACTGCGCAAGAAGCTACCTGACGGTCAGTTCATGCCACGCAGAGGGGAGGATTTGGCTGCCGCTGTCGATGCCGACAACGGCATCAGCACGATAACGTCTTGCATGTTCCACCTGCGGCGGAACATCACGGCGAGATTGCTAGAACGCCGGAATATCCGTTGCGAGAAGTTCGATGTGATCGACCACAACGAACAGGGATACTTTCTGCGGAATTGGATCACGGTACGATCTGCGGAAGTAGAGGATGCCGACGGCGATCAGCCGGCTTCTTCAGCAAACGCTGACCTGAATTCTCGCCAGCGATGGGTTTTGGGCCAACTCAGTCAAGGAGTTCGGCTACGTCGGAGCATGCTCGATAAGCAGTTCTCGATTTCGCCGAAGACAGCCAAACGTGATTTGAAGGAGTTGGTGAGTCAAGGGCTGATTCAATACGTTCGCAGGCCAAGTCCGGGGTACTATCGATTCGTGAAGTAGATGGCAACTCGGTGCCGATGCTGGTTAATTTGCGCACCCATCTCCAGGTCCCTCGGCAGGGGGGGGCGTTGACTTTGCCGCATGGATAGATTATGGGAGTGGTATTGACCTCATCAATGTTGTGGTGGGGCCAATAGCTCTCTCCTGTTCGCGAGGTACTCGTGAAGAAGAAACACCGAACTTGCGGACGTCGCCGGTCTATCTCCCAACCTTTTTCAAATGACCGGCTCGAGTGCCACCGTTCCCGCAGACTCACTCTGGAGTTGCTTGAGGAGCGGGCCTTGTTGGACGGCGTAGGTCTGCTGCCGGGCCAAACGGCGTTTGACGACGGCGATGCCGCGGATTGGGATCCGGTGGACCATCCTTTGCAGGAGATGTTTGCCGTCCCGTCCGACGTTGCTCCAATCTCGACCTACAGGCCGGGCGAAATCCTGGTCAAGCTAACGACGCCGTCTCCAACCGTTCCGTTGGTGCTGGCCGCCTCGTCGTTGGAAGAATACTGCGAGGCTTCCACAACGATTCTGATGGGACCGCAGTTGCCGACGGAGTCCCTCCAAGGACTGCTCTATAACTACAACGTCCAGTCGTTTGAACCGGTGTTCCCAGGCGAGGCTGACGGAGCCCGGAGCCAGGCCGATTCCACACGGGCCACCTTGGCGATAGACGACGTCGAAGCGTTGGCGGCGGATCGTTCCGACCTGGCCCATTGGTATCGCGTCGAATTGCCACGGGGCGCCGACATCAATGAAGCCGTGGCAGCTTTCTGGACGGCCCCCGAGGTGCAATACGCCGAGCCGAATTATGAGTGGGGACTGACTGACGAGATCCCGCCGGTGATCGAAGGTTTGCCTGACGGAACGACCGATCCGTACTACGACGATCAGTGGTTTCACACCAATGCGAAGATACCGAACGCCTGGGACTACCTCAACCACAACGGCGTTTACCCGGGCGGTGTGCACGACATTGTCACGGCCGTAATCGACACGGGGGTGGATTACACGCACGAAGAACTGGTGGGCAACGTGTGGATCAACATCGATGAAATCCCCGGCAATGGCATCGACGACGACGGCAACGGATTCGTCGACGACATCCACGGTTGCAGTGTGGTCTCCGACGGCCGCAGCCACTCGGGCGATCCGGTGGATCTGCACGGCCACGGCACCCATGTGGCCGGGATCATTGCCGCCCAGGGCTTCAACGGGCTCGGCGGAGTGGGCGTGGCGTTCAACACCCAGATCATGGCAATCCGCGCCGCCCAATACAGCGGCGTGCTGACCACCGAGGATATCTCGGAAGGTATTCTCTACGCGGTGGACAACGGGGCGGAAGTGATCAATATGAGCTTCGGGGGCTCCGGATTCTCACAGATGGTCGTGGATGCCCTGGAGGTAGCGCTGAGTCAGGCGGTACTGGTCGCCGCCGCCGGGAACAGCGGTGGGGCGACGTCATTGTACCCGGCCGCTTTACCCTACGTGTTAGGAGTGGGGGCCTCGACGCCCAAAAACACTCCGGCCTGGTTTTCAAACGGGGCCGATATCTACGCCCCCGGTGTCTCGATTTACAGTACACTACCCGGAAACAACTACGCGAGTTGGAGTGGCACGTCGATGGCCGCACCGATCGTCTCCGGTGTGGCCGGCTTGATGCGGTCCTATTTCTGGCAGCGCGACATCTATAACTCGCGCTTCATCATGGGTTGCATCGCTGCTTCCGGCCGGGTCGTAGACGCCTACACAGCCCTTACCGAGCCGCCCACGCCGGGCGTAAGCATGTACGAGAACTGGCTCTTCGACGACACGGGAATTGATCCGGGCAACGACGACGACGGGCGGATTGATTCCGGCGAGACGATCCATCTGGCCGTCGAACTGATTAACCGATCAGGGATGGCCGAAAACGTCACTGCCACACTGGTGGCCCAGGCCGGGGGAGCCGTTTATCCAGACCCCTACGTCACGATGATTACCGACACGGCCAGTTTCGGCAACATCGGCCCGTTCGCCATGGCCGACAACGGCCTGATCTGGAACCAGGACGGCGTGATCACCGGGGTAGAGAATCCGCTGGTGTTCACCGTGAGCCCTGACTGCCCCAATGATCACGTGATCCCCTTCGTGCTGACCACCACGTTCGAGGACGGTTGGGCTGACGGCGGCGGCATGCTCACACGTGTCAGTCGCTTCAACTACATCGTCCAGCGCGGCAAGAACGTTCCCACAGTAATCAGCGAGGACACGGTGCTAACGTCGGAAGACTACTGGATCGTTTCCGGTGCGGTGCTGGTGGAATCGGGCGCCACGCTAACGATCGCAGAAGGCACGTACGTCCAGTTCGGCGCCATCAGCGACGACCCGTACAACCCCGGCCCGCACTCGGGAAGCATTTTGGTCCGCGGGTCGCTTCGAGTGGAGGGAACGGAGGAGCGGCCGGTCCACCTGTTTCCTTCGTATCTCGTTTCCGGGCAGACGGTGAAGATCATCAGGGACAACGGCAGCGTCAGTCTGGCCTACGCCAAAGTGCGCAATCCCGACATCTCGGCCGACTCGGTCGATCACGTCTATTTCGAGCGGGACAATTACATTCCCAAGGTCAATGCGACCTACCTGACCAACTGCATCTTTCACAAGTTCCGGCATTCGATTGCGGAGATCTCCGCCAACAAGTCCGACACGTGCCTGTTCGATGCCGGCTGGACCGACCCGCCCACTTACTCCGGGAATCCGCGTTACCCTGTCTACAACACCGTCTACTTGCAGGACAACGAGAACAACCACTTTCTGGGGTTGGAAGCGCCTGCCACCAGCGCCAATTACGATGTCTGTATCCAAGATGTCCTCGTCAGCAACGGCATGAGCTATGCGTTCCTGCCAATGTACTACACTTCCCTGAGCGTTGCGGAGGCGGTCGCCAATTACTACGGTGGCCACGTCGCGTCGATCCTTGATGCCCAGGAGCAGGGTACGGTCAACTCGTTGATCTCCGCCAACAGGTTGAATGCGGTGAAAGAAGGGTACTACATCGGCTTGACCGATGAAGGGCATCCGGGCACCTACACCTGGCTCGACGGCTCGCCGATGACCTATACCAACTGGGCGGCCGGCCAGCCTGCCGACGTGGCGAACTGGCGCACTCACGTCGTGAGCACCACCGGCAGCCAGTGGACCGCCGAGCCGCAAGAGATGTCGACGTACACTCCGAAGGGCACCAGGAATCATTGGCACGCGTTCATCCTCAAGCTCCCGGGCGAATGGACGAAGGCGGAACTGCTCGCGCCGTACAGCACGGGTGAACTGCTTGAGTACGTCCGCGAAAAATGTGAAGGAACGATCCGCTACAACGCCTTCCTAAGCAGGTATTGGGACCCAAACGTCGGGCACTGGATGCACGTTAACGGGCAGTATGATCGCGCGGATTTCTTTAGCGCCATGCACCACAACTACTGGGGAACCGACACCGAGGCGCTGATCGACCACGCCATCGTAGACTACTACGATAACTTCACCCGCAGCCGCGTCGAATACAAGCCCGCCCCGGAGCACGGCTTCGAGTCGACCTATCCCTTCGTGGAAAGTCTGGCAATTGATGGAATGCCGGTGGAGGCCGTGCCGGAAATCGGTGCCGGCCCGGCTGTGTTCGAGATAACCTTCAACCGCCCGATGGACCCCGCGATCCAGCCCTTTGTTAGCTTCGGCCCCTCCTCCCCGCACACCGATTTCCAGGTGCATCCCGTCGGGGGCAACGACGCGGGCTACAACAACAACGTGGCGGAGTTCACCGTGACGCTGTCGCTTCCGTGCAGCCAGGCGGTCGCCGTCGACTATGCCACGGTCGAGGGCACGGCCGTCGGCGGGGTAGACTACGAGATCACCAACGGAACGGTCACCTTCGAGCCGGGCGAAATCTCCCAAACGATTGAAGTGCCCCTGCTGGGCGACATCTGGGACGAGCCCGACAAAACCTTTTTCTTGAATCTCTCCGAGCCAACTTTCGTCACTCTTTCCGATCACCAAGGGCAGGGCACAATCCGCGACGACGACCCGACGCTTTCCATCGACGACGTCGAAGTCCTCGAAGGCGACCCGGCAGCGGCCTGCGCCGCCTTGTTCACGGTCAACCTCTCGGCGCCCTTGGCCGAGACGGTCACCGTCGACTACGAAACGGTAAGCGGTTCGGCCGTGGTACCCGATCACTACGAGCCAACTCGCGGGACGCTCACCTTCGAGTCGGGAGAGGTCGAGCAGACCGTGTCCGTGCCCATCATTGGCAACGACTGGCACAACAGGTGTGAGAGGAGTTTCTCAGTGAAGCTGACGCATCCGACACGGGTCAGCATCGCCGACAACGAGGGCCAGTGCGCGATTCTCGACGACGATCCCCTGATTTCAATTGCCGACGCCTCGGTCGTCGAGGGCGACACCGGGACAGCGGATCTCCTGTTCACTGTGAGTCTGTCCGCTCCGCCCACCAAGACGATCACCGTCGACTACGCCACCGCCGACGGCACGGCGGTTGCGGATGAAGACTACCAGGCAACCACCGGCACCCTCACCTTCGAGGCCGGGGAACCAGCCGAGAAAACGATTGCCGTGCCCGTGATCGGCGATACACTGGAAGAACTCGGCGAGGTCTTCCTTGTCAACCTGTCGACTGTCGCGGGCGCCGTCGTTGCCGATGGTCAAGCTGAAGGAATGATCATCGATAACGACGGACCGTGGATTACCATTGACGACGTGACGGTCGGCGAGGGTGACGACGGGGAACTGCCCTGGTCGAGCTATCTTGGCGGGAGCAGTTGGGAATCTGCCGACGACGTTGCCATCGACGCTTCGGGCAACATTTGGGTAACGGGGGCTACGCAGTCTGCCGATTTCCCGGCGCAGGACGGTTTCGATACAAGCTATGACGGTGGTACCGACGCCTATGTGGCCAAGTTCAGCCCGGATGGCCAATTGCTTTGGGCCAGCTATTTGGGCGGAGGCAGTTCGGACAGAGGGCAAGGTGTCACTGTCGACAACTCCGGCGATGCTTGGGTGGTGGGACAAACGGTATCTTCGGGTTGGGTTTCGGGCGGGTTCGACACCAGTTACAACGGCGGCCTGGACGATGGTTTCGTCGCCAAGATCAGCGGCGATGGCCAAATGCTGTGGTCAAGTTACATCGGTGGGCAGTACAGTGACTACGCCACGGGAGTTGCTGTGGACGGTTCCGGGAATGCCTGGGTTACCGGAATGACGAACGGGGGATGGGCTTCAGGCGGATTCGACACCAGCCACAACGGTGGCAACGACGTGTTTGTAGCCAAGATCAACGGCGATGGTGTACTGTTGTGGTCGAGTTACTTGGGAGGAAGTTACGATGAAGATGGCACGGACATTGCCATTGATGCCTCCGGTGACGCGCTAGTGACGGGCTACACAAAATCTTCGAATTTTCCCGCATCGGGTGGTTTTGATACCGGCCTCAGCGGCGACTATGACGCGTTTGTCGCCAAGATCAGCAGCGCTGGGCAGTTGGCTTGGTCGAGCTACCTCGGCGGAAGCAGTCGTGATCAGGGCAAAGGCATTGCAGTGGACGCCTCCGGTGACGCGTGGCTGACCGGGTACACGGACTCTTCCGGTTGGGCTTCAGGCGGATTTGACACCAGCCACAACGGCGGCAACGACGCATTCGTCACCAAGATCCGCAGCGATGGTCAACAATTGCTTTGGTCGAGTTACCTTGGCGCAGGGAGCAATGATAGTGGCAAGGACATCACTTTGGATGCCTCCGGCAACGTCTGGCTCACGGGCACAACCGGATCTCTGGATTGGATTTCCGGCGGGTACGGCCCTAGCTCGGGTGGCGGCCAAGATGCCTTTGTGGCTCAGATCAGCAACGACGGCCAACAGTTGTTCTGGTCGAATTACCTCGGTGGAAGCGATTCGGAGGACGGTCGGGCGATTGCGATCGATGCCGCCGGCAATGCCCAGGTAGCGGGGAACACCGACTCATCGAACTGGATCTCAGGCCCATCCGACAACAGTTATGGCGGGGAAGTTGACGGCTTTCTAGCCAAGATCGGCGGTGGGATCAGCACTTACGTAGAATTCCCCGTCAGTCTCTCCAGAGACCCCGCGGTTACGACCACTGTCGACTATGCGACCGGCGACGGCGCTGCCACTGCCAGCGACGATTATTACGGCGTCAGCGGAAGACTCACGTTCGAGCCGGGCATGCCGCTGGTGCGGTCGATCCGTGTGCCGATCCTCGGTGACCAACTGGACGAGAGCGACGAGAACTTCTTCGTGAACCTGTCGAATCCCATCAACGCCTACCTCACCGACGACCAGGGCGAGGGAACGATCATCGACGATGACGACGAGCCGCAATTGTCGATCGACGACGTGGAGATCATCGAAGGTGACAGCGGAACGACGGACGCCGTGTTCACGGTCACTCTATCCGTGGATCCCACCGAGACGGTTACGGTCGACTACGCCACGGCCAACGGCCTGGCGCTGGCCGGGCAGGATTACCAGGCCACCAGCGGGACGCTCACCTTCGAGCCGGGCGGGTCGCTGACGCAGACGATTGCCGTGCCGGTGATCGGCGATACGGACGATGAGTCGGATGAGGATTTCTTGGTGCAGTTGTCCAACGCCACGGGCGCCCAAATCGCCGACGGCGAGGGCGCCGGCACGATCCAGAACGACGACCTGCCGGAGATCACCATCGACGACGCGGCAATCTGGGAAGGCGACGACGGGACGACCGAGCTTGCCTTCACCATTCGCCTCTCCGCCGATCCGCTTGTCCCGGTCACCGTCGATTACGACACGGCGGACGCCGCGGCCGTGCGTTACGAGGACTACGAGCCGGCCCACGGGACGGTCACCTGGCGGCCGGGCGAGCCGCTGGAGCGGACGATCGGCGTGTCCATCCTCGGGGATGCCGTTGACGAGGGCGACGAGACGTTCGTTATCGATCTCAGCAACGTCGACAAAGGCGTGATTGGTGACGCCCAGGCGATCGGGACGATTTCGGATGACGAACCGAAGGTGTCGATCGACGACGTCAAGATCGTCGAGGGCGATGCCGGCTCGGCCGACGCGGTGTTCACGGTCACCCTGACGTCGCCGCCAGACCGGACGGTGACGGTCGATTATGCCACGGCCGACGGCACCGCGACCGTAGGTGAAGATTATGTGGCAACTGGCGGGACGCTGACGTTCGATCCGGGCCAGCCAACTACCCAGACCATTGCCGTGCCGGCTTACGGCGACACCGACCACGAGACGAACGAGACGTTCTTCGTGAATCTGACCGGTGCGGCCGGGGCAAAGATCACGGACGCCCAAGGCCTGGGCACGATCGTCGGCGACGACGGGCCGCTGGTTTCCATTGCCGACGCAACGTTTGCCGAGGGCGACAGCGGGACGACGAACCAGGCGTTTACCGTGAGTATCTCGGCCGATCCGCCCCAGCGCGTCGTCGTTGACTACGAAACAATCCCCGGCACGGCCGAGGCAGGGGTGGATTACGCCTCCGTCAGCGCGATGCTGGTCTTCGACCCCGGCCAGCCGCTTCAGCAAAACGTATTGGTCCCGGTGATCGGCGACACGCTCAGTGAGTCCGACGAGACGTTCCTGATCCGCTTGACCAATGCCACGGTGGTCGCGATCTCCGATGATGAAGCCCTCGGCACCATCGCGGACGACGACCCGCTGATCTCGATCGACGACGTGACCATCGTCGAGGGCGTCACCGGCGCGGTTGATATGGTCTTCACCGTCGGCATCTCGATGGACCCGCCCGACACGGTGACCCTGGACTACGCCACGGCCGAAGTGACGGCCACCGAGGGCACCGACTATCTGACCGCCAGCGGGACGCTGACGTTCACTCCCGGCGGGGCGGATCAGCAGACGATCACGGTCACCGCTCTTGGCGACATCGTCAACGAAACTCACGAGACGTTCCTGGTCGAGCTGTCCAACCTGGTCAACGCCAATTTCACCAGGGACTCGGGCATCGGCACGATCACCGACGACGACGGACCGAAGCTGGTGATCGACGACGTGACGGTCGACGAGGGCGACAGCGGGACGGTCGATGCCGTGTTTACCGTCTCGCTGACCGAAGCCACCACGCAGACGATCACGGTGGACTGGTCCACGGCCGACGATTCGGCCGTCGCCGTCGCCGACTACGACGAAGCAACCGGCACGCTGACGTTCGAGCCGGGCGAGGCCACCTCGCGGCAGGTGACGGTGGCCGTCCACGGCGACGTCGTGGACGAACTCGACGAGACGTTCCTGGTGGAGCTTTCCAACGCCGGCGGCGCGCCGATCCTCGACGAGCTGGGCGTGGGAACCGTCACCGACGACGACGCGGCCACGCTTTCGATCAACGACGTGGAGGTCGACGAAGGTTTTGACGGCTGGATCAACTCGCGGACCTGGAAGGGAACCTACTGGGTCACGCCCATGACCGGCGAGAGCTATCACCTGATGCGGATCTCCGGCGCCGTGGCGGCCGACGATTCCTGGCTCGTCTCGGGCTACGACGTGGGACGGTTCCGCTTCGAGGTGAAAACCATGGGCGTGGCGGCCATGACGCTCCAGGCCACGGGGCAGGAAGGCGCCATCCGCTTGACCTGGGCACAGGACGATTTCGACCTGCTGGCCGGGTATCACCTCTATCGGTCCAGCAGCATCGACGGGACGTACGAACGACTGAACGGTTCGCTCATTCCGGTGGGCTCCGAGTCGTTCCTCGATACCGACGTGACGCCGGCCGTGCCAATGTACTACAAGTTCACCGTCGTGCAGACCGACATGACCGAGTCGGATTTCTCGAACGTGGCCGCGGCCGCCGCGATGGACACCTTCCCGCCGGTGATCACCCATGTGCCAGTGACCTCCGCCTTGCCGGGCTTTGGTCTGGGGATCGACGTCGAGGCAACCGATAACGTCAGCGTTGTGAGCGTCGATCTTCACTACCGTCCCATGGGCGGCAGTGACGCCCACACAACTCTGTCCATGGTGAACATTTCTGGAAACGCCTGGACGACCACCATTCCCGGCTCGGAAGTGCAGACACCGGGACTCGAGTACTACATCACGGCCAGCGACGGAATCAGCACGGTCTACGACGGCACGCCGGTCGCCCCGCACACGGTGGTGGTGGACGACACGCCGACGCTCGCGTCGGTTTCCCCAAACCAGGGCCCGCTCGAAGGCGGCACGACAGTCACGCTCTCCGGCACATTGTTCCAAGACGGGGCATCGGTGTTATTCGGCACAATGCCGGCCAGTGACGTGGTCGTGTTGAGTTCTAACCAGATCACCTGCACCACGCCGCCACACGTCCCGATGATGGTGGACGTGACCGTGATCAACGATCCTGGCGGTCCTGGCGAGACGACGGCCACGCTGCTTAACGGCTATCGCTTCGTGGATGAGGACGTGGTAGTGTCGCTGCCAACGGTTTTCGGGGATCAAGGCGCCATTTTGGACATCCCGTTGTCGATCGCCAACGTTGATGGTTTGCTGGCGGCGGATGTGTCGTTCAGCTTTGACCCGGCGGTCCTTTCGGCTCAAAGTGCCCGAACCGGGACTCTCACGTCCGGCTGGTCCATCGCAGCCGACACCGGCACGCCAGGCACGGTAGTACTTTCACTTGCCAGTGGAATGGCCGTCAGCGGAAGCGGCGTCTTGGCGAATATCAGTTTTGAGGTCGTGGGCACACCGACTTCCCAAACCGATCTGACGGTGGACAGTGCCCTTCTAAACGATGGAGCTGTATTCAGTGAGACTAGCAACGGTCTGTTCACCGTCAACGGGTTGTTTGCCCTTTCCGGTACGGTCGATTACTTCACCGACAATGCGGTCCCGGGAGTGACCATGTCACTTGTAGGTGTGGGTGTCCACGAACAGGCTACCGACACCAGCGGCGACTTCAGCTTCAGTGATATCCAAACTGGGGCCTATGTTCTCACGCCTGACAAGAACGATGACGTCGATGAGATCACGGCCTACGATGCCTCCCTCGTGCTCCAGGCGGCCGCGGGTCTGCTGAGTCTCTCTTCCGAGGAAGAATTAGCGGCAGACGTGAACCGCAACAATTCAGTCACGTCGATGGACGGCTCCTTCATCCTTCAGAAGTCGGTCGACTTGATCAGCACGCCGTTTCCAGGCGCGGGCAGGGTATGGGATTTCGTGCCAGACAGTCGCAGTTACGACCTGATTAACGATAATCTGGCCGGGCAGGATTTCACGGCCATTCTGATCGGCGACGTGTCGGGAAACTGGCAGGCACCGCCGCCCGAGCCTCCCAACGTTGCCGGAACGTTCGGATCGGTCGAGCATCTCTTGTCAAACACAGTTGTCTTGACGCTGCCTGAGGTCGAAGGCAGTGCGGGTCAGCAGGTGCAGATGCCCCTGCAAATTGACCTTGATGGCGAGAGCATCTATTCGGCCAACCTCGTGTTGACTTACGACTCGGCGGAACTCTCCGTCGAGGAGGTTGTGCCGGGCAGCCCAATCGATGGAATGAGTTTTGTCGCCAACTCCAATGAACCAGGCGTGATCCAGATTGGCGTGGCCGGCGCGCAACCATTAACGGAAAACGGCGTGCTGTTGGAGGTTTCCTTTACCGTGGTGGGTACTTTGGAGAATCCGAGCCCTGTCTTTCTCGAATCGGTGGACCTCGACGAGGGGGTGGTTCCCGTCGCAGTGCAACATGGTGCCGTTAGCGACACCCCGGCACCGATAGTTGTGGCCGTCGAAAACAACGACGGCGAGTTGCGGCCCAATCAGCTCACCAGCCTGACGTTCACTCTCAGCGAGGATGTTGGGGCCAGCATCGAAGTGACTGATCTGGCAATACACAACGACTCAACTGGCCAGGACGTTGACCTTTCATCCTTGACGGCGGAACACCTTTCCTACGACCCAGTATCCCACGTTGCCCGCTGGGATCTCTCGTCCGTTCCGCTCCCAGCGGCCTACTACACCTATACACTGAATGCCGCCAGCATCACAGACCTCGCCGGCAACCCGTTGGACGGCAACGGCAACGGCGTGGGCGGCGACGACCACACCGGCACTCTGATGGTGGCAGTAAACGGCGACGTCAACTTGGACGGCTCTGTCAACCTTGCCGACCTGGTGACCATGGGGCACCCCAATCACTGGGGCCAGAGCGGCCTGACCTGGCTGGAAGGCGACCTCAACTTCGACAGTAACGTGAATATGGTCGACCTGATTATCCTGGGCGATCCATCTAACTGGGACAAATCGCTTGGTATGGCAGGAGTTCCCGGGGCCCCGCCTTCAGGTCAGGTAGTCTACGAACCGCTTCAACCGCCGACGCACGACGAGCAAACCAAGTACGGTCCGAAACTGCCGCGGTTTGCAGGTATGCTGGGCGTGCCGCGCGTGACCACAGACTCGGCATTGGATGAGGTAGCCGTCGGTGCGTCGAAGTCGTACGCCCGCAAGGTCTCAATAGCTGGGAGCGATCTGCGGTATACGTTGGCCGACGCAGCAATGATTGCCCTGACATCTGAAAACGACTCGGACAGAACAGAGTCGCGATCTTCCAACACGGAACTGAACCCAGGCATGCTGGATCTGCTGGCTGAAGAGCAGGCGGGTCGCAGGTGAGCAACCCGAAGCAGTGCAGTTCCAAGACCAAGTCGCAGGGACTCGCAATCACGCGCCCGACGTGAGTGCTCGCAAGCATGCTGCGCCTGTCGAAAAAGTGCCGTATTTCCCGAGGGTGTTTGCGATTCCGCCTCGACTCTTAATCAGAGGGTTGGAGGTTCGAGTCCTCCAGGGGGCACTTCGCAAGGCGTCGCATTGTTTCGCAATACGTCGCATAGTCTCGCATCCTGACTGCTGCGCATGCGCTGCGCTTTTGACGGGTTTTGCTGGCAAAAACTATGCCGTGTATTCTGCAGGAAGCCGCACCGATGAATCAGACGCCAATCGGATTCCGAGACAGGGATCAACGGCGTTGACTTTGCCGCAACGTACGCAAGCTGCAGCATATGTAAACCCATCGGCGATCAAACACGGTATCGCGTCCAGGGATCGCTTCAGGACCACAATCGAAGTATTAATGCCCAGAAGCTCCTTGATCATCAGCAGATTCTTGAGTGTTGCCGGGCGTGACTCCAGGTACAGCAAGACCAAATCAGATGCAACAAGATCACCGCGATTGTCGCCGAGGAACGCGCGATACTCGGCAGGCAGTGTCGCACCGATCCATTCCTCGATTTCTTCAATGGTGTGAGTCACAGTCATGTGCTCCTCGATCGAAATACAGCACGTAGCTTGAGGATTGGCATCGCAAGAGGCAATATCCTTGATGATTATGTTCAACCACGCGGATTCGATTGTCTTTGGACATGCCAGGAATCCACCTTTCTCCTGTCTTATCGCCGATCGTCTTGGCGATCCGTCTCATTCTCATCGGGCGAGTTCTTTGGAGAGGGCAGGATATCGTTTGATTCCTGTTCACTTCGCTCGCGTGATTTCTCTCGGGTCGGTTCGGTTCCGGTAGGAGGATTGTCGGGTTCGAATTCAACGATGAAGGGCAGTCCGAAGACACCGCCATCGATCCAGCAGCCGCCACCGTACATATAGACAAAGTCGGTGTGGCCGGTTTTCCTGCCCCAACTCGTGTAGTCGGTCAACTCTCCGGTAACCCACACCCACTGGTCCGGTTTCGACCTATTGCGATCTCTGACCAACGGCTCCGTCTCATCTTGCTTTCGAGAAAGGCCGATCCAAATTGGGCTCACCCCCATGATGTGGTTGGAAACGAAGAGATTTTCCATCGGGCTTGTGATCGTCACAAGGTGGCCCTTCATGCCTTGGAAGGTCATCGTTTCGGCTAGGACTTTCGCATTCGCCCAGGTGGCACTCTGCTTGATACGTTGATAGTAGTGGCCGTTGCCGCCCGAGCCTTCTGCCCAGAGTACCGGTACCGTCGGGTCGGGGCGCCGTGCTGTGGGATTTGAGACGACCTCGTGGTGCTTTCGACGGGCGATGGTTTGCGTTGTCGCGAGCCCCGTGTCTTCAGGCAACTGTGTCGCCGACGTGCCCGACCGGCCCGGCGACAGCGGCTTGGCGCCAGGGGCTTCCTCTGATGTCGGCCGATCGCCCGGCGCGCCATCGTCGCGGCCAACAGCGCTGCCTGGCGTCTCGGTGTCCCGTTCCCTAGTTGGCTTCCTTTCGTCGAGCAGGTCGATATCGATCCTGACGTTGTCGGTCTCGCGAACCTCGACCACGGTGGTTGTCCCGTCTTCCCGCGCGCTGCGAACCTGGATGACCCAAGCCGCAAAGACCCCGCCGATAACGATCAGAACCGCCAGCAGCGCGAGGCCGGTCTGGCGCGGCGGCAGCGGCAATGCTTCCGACTCGATGGCTGAGAACCCCAGATTGCTCGACGGCGGCGATGCGAACGGTTTCTCCATCAGCCCAGGGAGATCCGATTCGGCAGCAAATGGCAAGAGTGCGTCGGCCAACTCCTCTGCTGTGACAAACCGATCGTCAGGGGCCTTGGCCAGCACACGATCGAGCACAGAAACGAGAGGCAGCGGAACGTCGTCGCGGAACTCGGTGATCGGTGGTACCGGTGAGCGAACGTGGGCCAGCACCTTCTTGGCAAACGTATCATCCTTCGGGTCGTTCAACGGCGGCTGCGCCGCCAGCAGAAAATAGAGAGTGCAGCCGAGGCTGTAGACGTCGGATCGGGCATCGGCGTCTCGACTGTCGAGCCCTTGTTCCGGGGCAACATAGTCCGCGGTGCCGAGCACCTGCCCCCGGGCGGTCAGGTCGCCGGCAGCGGACGAATCTGCTATCTGAAGTCGTGCCAGCCCCAGGTCGAGCACTTTGACCTGTCCGGTCGCGGTGACCATCAGGTTCGATGGTTTGATGTCCCGGTGCAATAGTCCGCGTGAGTGGGCGTATTGGACTGCCGTGGCTGCCTGCCGGACCAGTTCGCAGGCATCGGCGACCGCCAGCGGCCCACGGTGCCGGACAAGATTCTTCAAATCGGTGCCCTCGATCAGTTCCATCGCAAGGTAGTACTTGCCGTCCGTCTCACCGGCGTCCATCGCACGGACGATGTTGGGATGATCGAGTTTGCCGACGGCCTCCATCTCGCGAAGGAACCGCGATACGGCATGCGGATCACCGCAGCGGTCGGCCGCCAAGAGCTTGACGGCCACGACTCGCTTCAGCCGAACGTGGGTGGCCTTGTAGACGGTTCCCATTCCGCCCTTCCCGAGTTCTCCGAGCAACTCGTAGTTTCCCAGGCGGGTGAAGTCTTCGGCCGGAGTTCGCTTGCTCGAGAAAGGCGCTTTCGCAACCATGTCGCCGGCCAATGCCAGCAGCCGTTGCAGTTCGGATTCGGGAGAGGGTAACTCCGAATCGCGTGCTTCCTGCAACCGCTCGACCAAGGGATCGGTCAGATCGTCCATGGCAACTAGCGTTGAATCGCATGTTCGACATGCATCGACGTGCTCGGCGATGGACTCGATGATCTCGGGCGGCAGTTGTCCGAGCATGTAAGCCGCCAGTTCCTCCCGGTCCGGGCACCTCGAAATCTCCGGCGATCTTCCAGGCTCTGTTTCGGTACCCATCTCGATGACCCTCTTTCCGCACGACACGCCCCGGTCTGCTCTTCGTTAGTGTACATAACGGGCAGGTGTGACGGCAATCGGCGGCAGTTCCCTGCCATAGCGGGGAGTTACAGCAGTTCGTCCAAGTCGTCTCGAAGGCGTCTGAGGACGCGGGATTTCGCCTTTCGGACCGCTGCCGCCGTCATACCCAACTCATCAGCGATCTCGTTGGACTTCTGGCCGTCGACGGTGGTTCGCCAGAATGCCTGCCACGATTGCTCGTTGAACTCACCTCGGATCAGTTCCAGCCGTTGAAGAAAAAGGGTCGCCTCCTCCTCGGCAGTCCACATGCCGTCTTCGCTTGTACTTGCGTCGTCGGGGATCGTCAGTAGCCACTGCTGCGCATCGGAGCCTCCGGTGGCCCTTGGTTCCCTTGCGGTTCGCCGGAAGTGGTCGCGGAACTTGTTTCGCGTAATCGTCCGCAGCCAACCGCGGAACGAACCGTCGGGGCGATCATGCCGGAAACCGGGAAGGTGTTCTGCCACCGCGCGGAAGACATCCTGGAAGACGTCCTCCCGGTCGCTCTCCTGCAAATCGGCCTGCCTGCACCAGTAGTACACCAACGGCCCGTACAGCCGCACGAACCGTTGCCACGCCGCCGGATCGTGCGAGGTCAATCGCTTCAGCAGGCTGGACGACGTGGAGCCAACCGAATTCGATGTTGGGTTGAGTGGATGTGTCACGCGTGCCGTCCGGATTGCTGGTCTTCTCTGGTGTCTTGCTTCGTGCCGTGGAATTGCCTCACCGGCACCAGGGCAACATACCACCATGATACCATAAGATGCCGGCCAACAGAACGGGGGGTGTCCTTTCCCGAAAATCACAGGAGGGGAACTGTTCCTCCAGATTTGAGCCCTAGCAGCCCGTTTTCACCGCCAACTGGCAGAATCATGTCACACTTGCCCGTTAGATCAAATAGGCACATGAGTGGACGACTAAAGCACAGAAGAAAGGGGAGAATTTCCATGCGACTTAACGATCTGAGAAGTACCATTGCAGCCATGAGTACATTAGTGTTCCTGTTGGCTCTGCCAATGCCATGCCTAGCCGACATTGCCATTGTTGACGGGGCGGATTCAATTGACGCGAGCCCTTCGCTGATCGTCGTACGAGAGAAGTACTTTGACAACGTTGATCTCAGCCAACTCGGAATTCTCAATGAAGTAGGGCCGGCAAGCTACATTTCACCCAACCCACCGCCTTGGGGTTCGAGTGCGGCGACCAAAGTCCAGTCGTTGCTGATTCGCGGCGGAGGGGCTCCGAACGTCAGCCTGGCCGGAACGATCAACTTTTCGCCGGGGGTCTCAATCGTGGGAGGTGTAGCCGACGTGGCGGGGCTCTGGGGTGAGGGAAGCGAAAGCCAACTAGTGAAGGCCGAAAGCATCTTCGGGGTGGGAATGGATTACCGGCGACTGGGGCTTCGGCGATATGAGGTCGGCGGTAGTGGAAACAGTCAGGACACCTTCTCAATTGACCGGGCAACGAATACGATAACCTTTTCAGTGGCGACGAACTTTGCCTCTTTCAGCGACGATTTCCACTTGCTTATTTCGTACGGCCTCCACGACGGACTTGCCCAGTCGTTCGACGTCGCACTGACTACTGGCGACGGCCTGAACGTAGGCGCGGATTATCTCGGCGGCGGCCAACAGTTCAACGGCGTCCCGCTGACGATCCCCGAGCCCAGCGCCATTGCCTTGCTAACTACAGCCGCTCTCGGTCTTCTCGCTTACGCCTCCCGATGCCGCCGTTGGCCACGGCAAAGTAGGACGATGCACAGGTCCACGGCCGCATCGAACGACGTGTAGAACGAAACGGGACGGCTCTCGCCCGCCTCGAGCGGTCCGACGTCCTGGCGGGACTTCAGCTTGCCATTCGCATAGAATTCGACCGTCGCGCCGTCGACCGCTCGGCTGCCCGCATTGTGGACGCCCACGGCACATCGCGCCGAGCCGTCACGCTGCAGCGATCCGGCGGTGTAGCTGAAGTCGGTAATCGCCAGGTTCTCCATGCCGGAAACGGACACTGGGGCGAGGACCACGTGGGATTCTTCACTCAAGCGCTGCAGGCTGTTTCTCGCCTGGTCGGAGAGGCCCTGCACTTTGGGCGATCTCTGTGCAGTTTAGTGGGAAGTGATATTGCGCAAAAGTGCGGCTCTCCCGATGCTTCTGTTTTCTGAGAAGGAAACACCTCATCAGGAGAGCCACGGACGGCCAAACGCCCGGTGTGCCTTGCCGTCCTTGTCGGAAGCCAGAAAGAACGGAAGCCGGTGGTTCGCTGCAAACGATTGACGTCGAGCCGCGGAATCGCCACTGATGCCGATCACTACGGCGCCCGCCTCGACAGAGTCCTCATATGCGTCACGGAAAGCGCGAGCTTCCTTCGTGCCGGCCGGTGTCCCGTCTTTGGGGTAGAAGAATAGCACCACGCCCGATGTCCACTTGCACCGAAACCGAAGATCGGTCACGATAGCGGTAATCTGGGAACGATCGATGCAAAGGAGCCCAGCGATGCGTACGCCGCGTGTTCAGCAGGAGCGGATGAAGCCGCTTAACGATCTCGCCCCACGCGACGGCAAGTACGTGCTCTACTGGATGCAGCAGTCGCAGCGCGCGAAGTTCAACCACGCCTTGGAGTACGCGATCGATCGTGCAAACAACGCCAACCAACCGGTGCTGGTCGCGTTTGGCCTGATGGATAACTACCCCGAGGCCAACGAACGGCATTATCGTTTCATGCTTGAGGGTCTTCAGGAGACGCAGAGGGCGCTGCGCGATCGCGGCATCCGCATGGTCGTCCAACTGGGTTCGCCGGATGAGGTCGCGGTTCGTCTGGGCGAAGATGCGTCCCTGGTCGTTTGTGACCGGGGATATTTGAGGCACCAGAGAGCCTGGCGAGTTCACGTGGCAGAGGCGGCGGGCTGCCAGGTCGTCCAAGTGGAATCCGATTTGGTCGTACCGGTAGAGACGGTTTCTGATCACGCTGAGTTCGCTGCCCGAACCATTCGGCCCAAGATCCACAGGCTTTGGGACGAGTTTCTTGTTCCCCTCCGTCGTCGGGCGGTGCGGAAGGATTCGCTTGGAATAAGAGTAGAGAGTGAGAGCTTGGCGAATCTTGATCGCTTGCTCAACAGGCTGGATATCGATCGCAGTGTGTCGCCAGTTGGCCGATGGTTTCGCGGGGGAACTCACGAAGCGACGCGGATGCTCCGGTCGTTCTTGCGCAGGTTGTATGACGACTACACCAAGAATCGAAACCAACCGCAAACGGACAACGTCTCTCACATGAGCAAGTACCTCCATTTCGGACAGATTTCGCCCCTCGAAATCGCGCTGGCCGTACGAAAGGCGCAGGGGCGAACGGAGAACGAGGAGGCCTTTCTTGAAGAGCTCATCGTTCGGCGAGAGTTGGCGCACAATTTCGTCCAGTTCACGCCGAACTACGATCGCTTCAACTGCTTGCCCCGTTGGGCCAAGGAGTCGTTGCGCGAGCACAAATCGGACCGGAGAGATCGTCTTTCCTCGCGAACCGAGTTGGAGTCCGCCTCTACACACGACGCTTACTGCAACGCTGCGATGCGAGAGATGACGCATAGGGGTTATATGCACAACTAC
>Ga0180429_10001332_pt1 | contig 21096 bp, 13 predicted proteins | sample SS_ome_FD_132428 | JGI IMG/M metagenome (GOLD analysis project Ga0180429, IMG submission 132428) | Hypersaline lake sediment archaeal communities from the Salton Sea, California, USA - SS_1_S_1 metaG | ecosystem: Environmental > Aquatic > Non-marine Saline and Alkaline > Hypersaline > Sediment ...
GTGAAGTCAACCACATCGTACTTATAGATCATGGGCAGGTTGAGCTGACCGTTGACGGTCATCTCGAGAGCGCCATAGACCTCATAGGAGCCGACGGGCAGAGGCTGGTCGAGGCAGGTTTCGGCGAAGTCCATGAGGCCGCCGCCATAGAAGAAGTTGCACACACCGGGCAGCCAGATCGCGGCCGGATACTCACCATAGGTGAAGATTCCGCCGGTGGTCTTGTCGAGGCCCATGACCCAGATTTCAGCCGGGAAACCGGCAAAGTCTTTGGCCATGACATCGAGGGTCACGGTGCAGTTGGCGCCGTCGAAGACTTCAACGCCACCGTCTTCGCCATTGCACTTCACATCGATCGTGGGATTGGCGGCACCGGAGGTGTTGTAGTAGAAGGTTCCATTCCACTCACGAGGGAAGAAGGAACCGCTGAACGCGGGCGAGGTCTGCCCGGTGTTCGTGGTCAGATCGAGGATATCGGCGTTCGAGTAACTGTGCTGACCATTGGTGTAATTCATGCGCGACGTGGAATAGTTGGCGATGTCCACGTAGATACCATAGGTCTGTCCAGCGAGCATCTGAACGCCGTTGCCGGCCAGGTCGATCCAGGTCGGCAGGTCCGTACCGGCTGAGATCGCCGTGTTGGTGCCGAGGAAAGTCCACGCACCCGGGTCGTTCTCGAAGCCGACGCACGATCCATCCATGTAGTAAACATCGACCACCGTGGTTTCGCCGCCGGAACCGGCGTTGACGTCGATCCCTTCGCAGAAGAGGTCGATGCCAGGCGTGATGTCGAAGGTATTGCCCGCGTAGCCGTTGTTGGTGGCGAACAGAGTGGTGATCGAACCCTGGGCGCGCGCGTTGGTCGTCACGGCGCTCACATCGGACGGATTGACAGGCAGTCCGTCATCGGCGACCTGGGCAAAGCCCACGGCGCACACACAGAAAAGAGAAACAAATACGACGAGTGCTTTCTTCATGGCAGTCCTCCTGGCACAAAAAAAAGAAACAGAGAGTCTCTAGGCGAGACCGTAACGAAACTACCTAAGATCCATTTTGGGTTTCAGCAGTGAAACCTTGCGGATACAATTTTATAAGATCGCTGTCGTCTACTGTCTAATGTGGAGCAGGCCGAATCGGCAGACGAAGGTGTATTCTCAAAGTGATGAGGCGCCGATTCCAAAGCAACAGCGATAATTTTTCCTGAATCTGTGTACTCAATAAACACAATTAAACCGTCTCTCCATAATTGAAGTCAAGTAATTTTATATATAATCAGGACCATGAAGAGGCCGATCTCACTCGCCTGGATCGCGCTCCATTGCGGCCCTCTGGGGGATTGTGCCACGCTGAAGGAGATGTACGATCGGCCTCTCCCGGGGAGCGGAGAGGACAAGTGGGTCGACTTGCAAACCGTCGTTTTCCACGCGGACGGGCTCGACATCGGCCGGACCTTCAAAAGAATCACACAATAGAATCACAGCCGAATTCGACGGAGCCGAGGAGGCCGGCGATCGTATCGTGGGAAATGGGGCCGTTCTAGACCTGGAGGGCAGCGTGATCGGCATTTCCTACTGAACAAATAGGCTCGATAGCGGCAATTGTGTGATCGTCAACAAACCTATCCACTACCTGGGTATGGTGGACGGGCCAGTCGATATCAATCCGACCGGTTCGGTAGGGTACATCACTTTTTTTTCGGCCTCGTGACTTCGTCCCAGGCATCTTCGGCTGCGGCGACATCATCACGGTTGAAGGAAATTTTTTTGACACGGCGGAGACGGAACCCGACTTCGTTTGCTGGACGGCTTCATGTGCTGGACGGGTTACGCCACGGCCGACTGCCCCCCGGCGAAGGGATCACCAAAACCGCATCTCGGCCCTGAGCCGGCAGAAAGCAATTTTGGTGACCCGCCCGCGGTGTTCTACATCACCATCGTCTTCGTACATGCGGCGCCGATGGCGCCCTTGCGGCAGAGTTTGGTGGTCATGAAACCGCCAGAGTGACGCGCCTGAACGGTGATCGCCTCGGAGAGAAGCGCCGTGCAACTCGCCTGCACGTTCTGGAAGATCGCCGCCCGCGCCGCCTCCTTCCCCCGATCGGCACTATCGACAAGACCGCTCACGTCGCCTGGCAGGTCGGCCAGTGCGCCCTCGTTCAAGGGGCGCGGCCGAATGCCGTGATCGCCCTTGGAGGCGATCTTCCACGCCGTCTTCAACGCATCGTCGAGCGGTCCTGCATAATCGGCCAGCCATCCGATCGTCTTCTCGGCTTTCACCGATCTGCCGTCGAGGAGAAGCTTGAACAGGTTGGGCCAGTTCTCGGGATCGGTCTTGCGGAAGGGCCAGTGGCAGCCTTCCATTCCGGGAACCACGGGGAGGGTGACCTCGGGCATGCCGAGATCGGCCCCCTCCACGGCGACCAGGTAGTGGCAGTGGGTGAGCAGCTCGAGCATGCCGCCGAGGCAGCGCTTGCCGTTGACGAATCCGACGGAAACGTCGAACTCCTCGTGAAGGCGCCGCGCCGTGCGCGACCACGACTCGGCGATGGCGGTCCCCTTCTCCTCGTCGTCGAGGGCGGGGAAGAACTCGGTCGTGTCGGCGCCGACGAGCTGGGTGGAGAGATGGAAGTCGCCGGTGACGATCACCTGCCTGATCCCTTCCGCCTTGAGCCATCCGATGGCCCGATTGAGCTCGTCGTTGACATCCGAGTTGTAGCTCTCGCGCGCGATGGTGATCGCCCCCACCGCGCCGTCGTGCTCTGCGTTGACGTAGAGCTGCTGCCAGGCGGGCGTGTCCATGCTCTCGAAGGCGGCCGGATACCAGCAGCCCTTGGCCGCCTCGGGATGACGCTCGTGATAGGCCTTGACCGTGCGGAGCGCCGTCTCCGTTCCGAGGCGGCGGATCGTGGCCAGCATGCCTTTTTGGAACTGGGCGCAGAGCTCGCCGATGCCATTCATGAGGGTAAAGTGCGACCGCTCCTCGTGGACGAGAAGGCTCACCATCTGGATCATCGGTCCCATGATCCACGTGTTGAACTCCTCTTCGTCGAGCTCGTCGAGAGTCCAGTTGACGAGGGGCCGGAAGTGATTCTGCGGATACCAGTTCTCGCCGCTCGTCCTTCGTGCGTCGAGCTCGGGCGGCGGCGCGAAGAGGTCGCCATAGTGTTTGCTCAGGTGATGGAGGCACGACCAGGTCAAAAAGTTTGCGCCTGCCGCGCCGATCGCGTCGTGGGCTCGGAAGGGGTTGGGTCCGAGCAGGCGCCGCACGTACTTGTCGATCTTCCAGTAGGGCATGTTCGACTCGCCGTGATAGCGCGCGCCCGCCATGGTGAGCCCGCAGAAGAGCACGTCGAGCACGAAGGACCAGTCGTCGCTCACCGGCATGGGAATCATGCCGAGCGCCCAGAAGAGTTGCGTCGTGGGCGACGTCTCCTCCTCGACGATCTCCCAGATCTTGTTGATCTCGTGGGGGAAAGCGGGGTGGGCGATGCCCACGCCGAGCTGAGATGCCGGAAAGCCCGACGTGACCGACTTGATCTCGATCTCGGGGAAGGAGGCGCGGAAGATCTCGTAATGGGCCTTCTTGATGTCGAGGATCTCGGGGATCGCCTCGAGCAGAAAGCGCGGTTCAAAATCCTTGAGCCGTTCGGGCAGACGCGAGCCCCCGTAGGAGAGGCTGACCACGTTCTCCATGATCTGGCTCGCCCCGTCGGGCCCGAAAGCGCTCACGAGCCCCGGATACTGCTTGCCGATGCCGTCGGGCACTCCGGGAAAGTCGAGGGCCACGATCGGCACGCCGTAGGGCGCGAGCCGCGAGCCGAGCTGCATCGCCTTGCCCGCGCCCACGATGCCGTTGGCGCCCGAAATGACGAGCGCTCCGCGGCGCGGCGCCGGGCCGAAGATCTTGTCGACCAGCTCGCCGGCATCGACCGGCATGCGGCCCTTCTTGAAAATCTCGAGTGTCGTTCCGAGATCGAGTGTCTCGAGCGTTGATTGTCTCATGGACGTTGTCATGACTCGCTCCCTCCTTCCGTGACTTTCAAGATGGCGGCAATCCCCACATCGCCCGCCGCGCAGCCGAAGATCATCACGTAGCCGCCGCCGAGATCGACCGCTTCCTCGAGCGCCTCGATCAGCACGCGCGTCAAGGTCGGCCCCTGGGGGTGGCCCCAGACGAGCGGGCAGCCGGTATTGTTCATCTTGGCCCAGTCGTAGTCGAGAACGTGGGCGAAGATGGCGTCGTTGACGGCGAAGGGGTTGTGGTTCTTGACGACCGCCATGTCGTTCATGGAGAGCCCCGTGCGGTCGAGCAGCTTCTGCACGGCGAGGGCGGGCGCCTCGGGCATGAGGGTCGCGTGGGTCCTCATCTCGGTCTTGGCGACAAAGGAGATGTCGATCTCGGGCCGCGGGCTGAGAGCGCGCGCCCGTTCCTTGGTCGTCACGAGCAGGGTGGCCATGCCGTCCGACGCGTGGGTCTGCGTACCGCCCGTGATGCACGTGTCGAGCTCGCGCATGGCGCGCAAGGAATCGAGAGACACCTTGCGTACGCCGAGGTCGTCGTCGACGCGGCCGAGAGGCCGCCCCTGCACGTTGAGTACATCGAGCGGAAAGAGGACGCGGTCGAGAAATCCAGACTCCTTGGCGTTGAAGTACTGCTCGTAGCGCAGCGCGGTCAGCTCATCGACCTCGCGCTTTTCGATCTTGTACTTGCGCGCCGCCACCCCGGCGGTGGCGATCATGGCGCCGCCCGTGGCCGGATCGAAGCCGAAGTTATCCCACACATCGCTGAGCGCCTGGGTGCGCTCGTAGGAGCGCCGCTCGGGAAAGACACCGACCGGCGAATCGCTGGTGCGGTCGAAGGTGAGCACCCCCACCACATCGTTGGCGCCGCTATCGACCTCGGCGGCGGCAACCACCGTGGCCTGCAAACCGGTGGCGCAGGCCTGCTCCACGTGGAATCCGGCCAGCCGCTGCCCCATGCAGCTCGACACGAGGGGCGCCGTCCAGAACTTCCAGTGCCAGGGGATCGTCGAGCCGATCACGAGATAGTCGAGCTCTCTTGTGGGAACCTTTCTCTTGCCGAGGATCCTGTTGGCCGCTTCGCCCGCGAACTGGCCGATATTGACCTCGGCGAGAGGCGACATCTGCCAGGCGGGGAAATAGCTGCTTCCCCAGGTACCGTATGGGATCCTGGCTTTTGGAAACATGGTGTCTCCTTTTTTCATGGGTCTCTCCTTTTGCCCTCTTCGGTTGAACCGATCCTGCATGGGGCCGGATCTTTTCGCCATTCGATTCCCTACACTTTAACTCTCAGAGCGCGCACTTCAATCCCTGAATCATCGCGGGCGGAGTATTTGGGAGGAGCTGTCCGAGGGGGCGGCGACGACTCATTCCTTGCCGAGCAGTTCCTTGGCTTTTTGCCGGACTCTCTCGATGATGTCGGCTGTCTCGATGGGCGGCTCCTTTTCGCGGCAGGCCCGCTCCGCTTCCTCGAAGAGGGCGTTGGACAGCCTCTGGTGCTCCCTGCCGGCATCGGTCTCGTCAGCGAGTTTCGCGTGGCAGATCGCCAGAAAAAACCGATCGCGCCCATCGTCGTCCCAGCGGAAGGATCGCGCCGACTCGGGCCATTTTTTTCTCTCCTCGATCGCTTTCTCGAAACTGGGGATCGCTTCGGTGAACCAATGCTTCGTCATCGACTCGGCTTTCAGTTCTCCTCGAAAGTAGAAATGCAATCCCTCCATGCTGTAGTACATGGGAGATCTGCGCTCCTCGCTTCCGCCCCTCTTGAGTGCCTGGCCGCTGAGCCTTGCGCCGGTGACGACCAATCCTACCTCGTCGTCATTGCCCGCCCGCTGGAATTCTTCGGGAAAGGTCGTGGCCACAAAGGCAGCCAGCCCGAAATCTCGCAGCGAGAAGGTCGCCAGGTCGAAGAGCCGCTGCAGCTCGGCATCGGCCTTGCGGATCTCGCCCGTCATGAGGTGAGCGCGGCAGCGAACGAGAAAGGCGGATGCCAGCGCATAGGACGATTTGGAATAGGTCAACCGTGCTTCGGTCATGTCCATGGTGCGCAGGGCTTCGGCCGGATTGCGCTCCTTGAGGTATATCTCCGCCATGGCCACGCAGAGGTGTGGGTCGTTATAGGTCAGGGCGAGCCCTTTTTCATAATTGGCACGCGCCTCCTCGAGCCGGCCGAGCCGTGCGAGAGATTTTCCGATGCCGGCGTAGATATTGTGAATATTTAAATTGGGCCTGAGGTTCTCGAACTCCTTGACCCCTTCGTAAGCCATCCGGTTGTGTTCCAGCGCCTCGTTGTTGAGCCCCAGAAGGAGGCAGACCGCTCCCAGCGTGTTGTGGATGAGAGCGGGAGGAGTCTCTCCCCCGGCGTCGAGGGCTCGATCGAGTGCGCGCCTCCCCTTCTCCGCCATGTCGAGAAAGTCATAAAACCTGGCAAAGAAGTAACAGGTCCGGCCGAGGCAGGTGAGCATGGTCAAATTGCGGGGACGACTCTCCAGAAACGCCTCGAAGTGGCTGATCGTTTGCACGAATTCGTGGACCTCGCCTCCCTTGTAGAGATCGTGGAAGCCGACGAGCCCGAAATAGTAATGGAACACAGCGTGCTCCGCATTCATGTTCAAACCGCTGATCACCGCTTGCGCGGCGGCGGGCGTCGCAGGAAGTGTGTCGGCCCGGCGCCAGACCAGTGTTTCGGGCGAAGTCGGATCGAAGGCGCCGGCAGATCGTCCGTGGGCGGCGCTCTCGTCGAGAAGCGCGGCCCGCTCTTCCAAATCAGACCTCTCCCCGGCAAGGACTGTTTTGATGAGCGCGAGGAGATAATGGGCTTCTTGGGCGAGCACGCCGACCTTCCGAGCCCGGCACTTCACGAGGCACATCTCGAGATAGTCGGCTGCGTGATTCAATTCATGTCGATCGAGAGCCAACACGGCCTCGACCATGCTGCCGAAGGGATCGGGCCGATCGATATCGAGACACCATCCCCACCTGACGGCTTGAACGCGGGCGTCGTTGATCATCCAGCCGAAAGCTTCCCTGATCGGTTTGAAACGCTCGCGCGCCGAGCGGATCTCCTCGCGGTGTTTGGCAGCCATGAACAAGAGAAGAACGGTCACCGCTGCCGCAGCAGCCAACAGCCCGATCGCGGCGATCGAAATCTGCCGGTGGCGGCGCACCCACTTGGCTGATTTGGTGAACCATCCGGCCGCTTTCGCCTCGATCGGCTCGCCGGCCAGCGCCCTGCCGAGATCGTCGGAGAACGCGGCCATCGTCTGGTACCGCCTGGTCGCGTCCTTCTCCATCGCCTTGAGCACCACCGTATCCAGGTCCCTCGAAATCGCGGGATTGAGGCGTCGCGGGGGGAGAGGCTCCCTCTCCAGGATCTGGTGAAAGACCTGCTCCGTCGTTTCTCCCACGAAGGGCACCGTGCCTGTGATCATCTCGTAAAGGGTCACACCGAGTGAATAGATATCGCTCCGTGCGTCGATCTCCCTCCTCCTGGCGGAGACCTGTTCGGGCGAGGCGTAGTTGGGCGTGCCGCGAAACTGGCCCGAGAGGGTCAGGGAAGCGAGATCGAGATGGCGCGCCACGCCAAAATCCAAGAGCATGGCGCGCTCGTCGGGTGTGATTCGGATGTTGGACGGCTTCACATCCCTGTGAATGATGCCGGCCCCGTGAGCCGTTTGGAGAGCGTTGGCCACATCCCGAATCCAGCCAACGACTCGAGTCAGCGCCGCCTCGTCTTGGAAAGGACCTCCATCGCGCAACACCCTTTCCAGCCCCCGGCCTTCGGCGTACTCCATGGCGAAAAAGCGCACGCCCTTCTCTTCGCCGCTCTCGTAGACGGTGACGATGTTGGGGTGCTGCAGCTCGGCGATGGCATCCACCTCCCGCTCGAAGCGCGCCTCGGCCTCGAAGGAGCCGACCCTCTCGGGCCGGATGACCTTGAGCGCCACCTTTCTGTTCAGCGATTCCTGCACGGCGAGGTAGACCACGCCCATGCCGCCTTCGCCGAGACGTGTGATCAGCCGGAACTCGCCGAGCCGGTCGAAGGGGAGGTCCGGTTCCGGCTCGAGTTCGTCTGTCTCCGGCCTCCGTTCCCCGGTGCCATCGACGAACTGCGCCCACGCGGGCCGGTCGGGAAAGTCGGGCGCGTCGCGATGGGCGTCGAGAAGTGCCGCAACCTCCTTCTTGAGAGCCTCATCGCCCGCGCACGCATCTTCGAGGAACGCCTCGCGCTCTGACCGATCGCGTTCGCGCGCCGCGTGGAAGATCTCCCTGATTCTCTCGCCCGGGATTCGGGTCATCGCCGATACCTGCCGATTCCTACCCTAAAAGGCCTTTCTACGCCGATTCGACTACAAATTATACCCAGCATTAACATCGTTCTCACCAAATCTTAATAATCGAAGGCTAACCTATCTGCGTGACCGTCCACGCAAACGAAAGAATCCCATTGACCGCGGCGTGCAACTGACGCTATCAACAGATCAAGAAACGAGTTGCGCGTTGCACCGAACTCCCAATGAAAGATCGAATTCATGTCGCTCCACCTGGAAACGGACATTCAGAAACTCAAGAAGAATATCCTCGCCCTGAGCGCTTACGTCGAGGAGAGCGTCCAGGAGTCGGTCACCGCTTTCGAGACCAACGACATGGCTCTGGCCGCAAAGGTCATCGCCCGTGACGCCGAGATCGACCGTCAGGAGATCGAGGTCGAGGAATCCTGTCTCAAGACACTCGCCCTCTACCAGCCCGTGGCGATAGACCTGCGCTTCATCGTCTCCGTTCTGAAAATCAACAACGATCTGGAGAGGATCGGGGATCTTGCCGTCAACATCGCCGAGCGCACCATTCAGGCGCCCGCCGGTGGAGGTGCGCATCCTTTTGCCGATATCGAGGAAGAGCTGGAGGACATGGGAGAACGAACCCGCTCCATGCTGCGCCGGAGCCTCGACGCCCTGGTCAACCTCGATGCCGACCTGGCGCGCCGCATCTTCGCCGAGGATGACGCCGTCGACGCGATCAAGGACACGGTCCTGCGCCAGGTCAAGGAGCGGATCACGGCCGATAATTCCCGTCTCGATCCCCTCTTGTCGATGCTCTTCGTTTCGCGCCATCTGGAACGGATCGCCGATCTGGCGACCAACATTGCCGAGGACGTGATCTACATGATCGAGGGCCGGATCGTCCGTCACGGCGGTGATGATCAGGATAGAGAGGGAGATCAGACTTGAGCCGGCACTTCGGTAAACCTATCATGGATCGAGAAGGCGTCTCGTTGGGAGATCCGATGGTCAAGGAAAGAATACTCATTGTCGAGGACGAAGAAGACATCCTCGAGCTCGTTTCCTTCAACCTAACACGTGACAATTATGACGTGACCGGCGTCACGTCGGGCGAGAAGGCGCTCGACGTTGTCGAAAAAAAGACCTTCGACCTGATTCTGCTCGACCTCATGCTTCCCGGAGTGGATGGGCTCGAAGTCTGCCGGACCCTGAAATCCGACGCCGCCACGAACGAGATTCCGATCGTCATGTTCACGGCGCGCGGCGAGGAGGCCGATATCGTCTCCGGGCTCGAACTCGGCGCCGACGATTACATCACCAAACCCTTCAGTCCGCGGGTGCTGATCGCCCGGGTGCGGGCCGTGCTCCGGCGCCATGCGGTCCCGACACCCGCTGACGACACTCCTCTGACCTTCAGAGAACTTTCGATTCACCCCGGCCGCCACATGGTCGAGGTCAAGGGCAATTCGGTCAACCTCACACTGACCGAGTTCCGTATTCTCCATTTCCTCGCCAGGCGGCCGGGATGGGTATTCAGCCGCTACCAGATCATCGACGCCGTGCAGGGTCAGGATCATATCGTGACCGACCGTTCCGTCGATGTGCAGGTTGCCGGACTGCGAAAAAAACTCGGTCCGGCTGGAGCCCTGATCGAGACCGTCCGCGGCGTGGGATACAGATTCAGGGAGTGATCGATGGCCCCAAAGCGGCTGCTCTGGCAGCTCTATCCCTCCTATATCCTCATCACTCTCATTGCCATGGTGGCCGTCACCTGGTATGCGTCCCATTCGTACAGGGGATTCTATCTCGACGAGATCGCCGGTGACCTCGAGGCGCGCGCCCACCTTGCCGGATGCCGGGTCGAATCGCTCGGCGAGGGCGCCCAAGCCGTCGGCTGGTCTCTAGATCCCGAATCGGTGCTGGCGACCTGCAAGGAGCTTGGAGAAAAATCAGCGACGCGCATCACGGTCATCGCCAACGACGGGACAGTGCTCGGCGACTCGGAGGAAAATCCCAAGCGCATGGACAACCATGCCGACCGTCCCGAGATCAGCGAAGCGCGCGAAGGCCGGACGGGAACCTCCACGCGATACAGCTACACTCTCAAGCAGAACATGATGTACGTGGCAGTCCCTCTATGGGCGAAGGGCGAGGTGGCCGGCGTGGTGCGCGCATCGATTCCGGTTTCGTCCGTCGACGTGGCTCTCAATTCGATGAACGTCAAAATCGCCATAGGCGGTCTCCTCATCGCCGCCGTGGCCGCCATCGTCTGCCTCGTCGTCTCGAGACGGCTCAGCCGCCCCCTCGAAGAGATGCGCCACGGCGCCGAGCGTTTCGCTGCCGGCGATCTCGATCACAGGATGGATGTTTCAGGCTCGCTCGAGGCCGGAAGCCTTGCCGAGGCCATGAATCAGATGGCGCGCAACCTCGACGAGAGGATGCGCACGGTGATCACCCAGAGAAACGAGCAGGAGGCGGTCCTGGCGAGCATGGTCGAAGGTGTTCTGGCCGTCGACAACGATGAGTGCGTGATCAACATCAACCAGGCCGCGGGCAAGATGCTCGGTGTCGAGCCTGCCGCCGCGATCGGAAAAACGATTCATGAGGTGGTCCGCAACACCGAGTTGCACCGCTTCGTGTCGAAAGCTCTCTCCGGCGAGGAACCGATCGAGAACGAGATCTTCCTCGGCGACGCCGAGCGGCGTCTCATCCAGGCGCACGGGACAACACTGCGCGGCGACGCGGGCGCAGGGCGCAAAGAGCGCGCGGGGCGCGAAGAGCGCGCGGGGCGCGAAGAGCGCGCGGGGCGCGAAGAGCCGCAGGCGGGACGCATCGGCGCCCTCGTCGTGCTCAATGACATCACCCGCCTCCACAAGCTCGAGAACGTGCGCCGCGAGTTCGTGGCCAACGTCTCCCACGAGCTGAAGACTCCGATCACATCGATCAAGGGCTCCGTCGAAACCCTTCTCGACGGGAGTGGCGATGAATCGATCGACGCGACCCGCTTTCTCGAGATCATCCAGCGCCACGCCGACCGGCTCAACGCGATCATCGACGATCTCCTGAGCCTCTCCCGGATCGAGCAGGAGAAAAAGGTGGGCGTCCTGACTCTCGAGAGCTCCGAAGTCCGCACCGTGCTCGATTCGGCCGTCCGGCTCTGCGAGGCGCGCGCCGAGGACAAGAAAATCCATCTCCACGTCGACTGCGAACGGGCGCTACAGGCAATGATGGACCCGCGGCTCCTCGAGCAGGCCGTGGTCAATCTCGTGGACAATGCGATCAAGTACAGCGCCGAGGGCGCGACCGTGTCGATTGACGGGGCCGAAGACGGCGGCGGTGTCATCATCAATGTGCGCGACAACGGTTGTGGAATCGGCGAGGAGCATCTCCCCCGTCTTTTCGAGCGCTTCTACCGGGTGGACAAGGCGCGCAGCCGAAAACTCGGCGGAACAGGCCTCGGACTGTCGATCGCCAAGCATATCGTGAGCGTCCACGGCGGCGGCATCTCGGTGAAGAGCAGGGTGGGACAGGGCAGCGTTTTCACCATCCGGCTCAGGAGCGCCTGAGAGCCCACCGAGCCACTGGCCGCCAATCAAATAATTAATTAACCTGTTACTAATTCAATTTTTAAACTCTAACGAATTCTTAACGAAATCCTAGCAACCCCACCCTAATCTTGTCGCTAATATTCGATCCGTATTTGGCAGAGTTTCATTTCGCAAGAGTTCTCTTTCCTTTCATCGAGAATATATTTGTTTTGTAGGAGATGCTGCAATGTTTAAAGGATGCTGTGTTTTAGCGCTCGCTCTCTGTCTCGTCTCCCCGACCTGGGCGGCCGAATCCGATGATCAGCTCTCGCTCGCCGATCTCAACGATCGCGTCGAGCAGTTGGAGCAGAGTACCCCCTCCTGGCTCGAGAAGATCACGCTCAAGGGCGATTTCCGCTACCGCTTCGAACACATCGACATGGAGGACACGTCGAACCGGAACCGCCACCGATTCCGTTTCCGTTTCTTCGTCGGCGCCGAGGTCAACGAGCTCGTCGATCTCGGACTCCAGTTCGCTTCCGGTTCGGAAGATCCCGTCTCGACGAACCAGAGCTTCGACAACGGCTGGGACACGAAGCGCGCCGGTATCGACCTCGCCTACTTCGACTACCACCCGATCAACAAGGAAAGCCTCGAGCTGAACGTGGTGGGCGGCAAGATGAAGACCCCCTTCGCCGTGATGTCCAAGAGCGAGCTGCTCTGGGATCCCGACATCCGCCCCGAGGGAATGGTGGTGAACTTTTCGAGCAACTGCGATGACTCCATCAACTGGTTCGGCCATGCGGGACTCTTTTACCTCGAAGAGCGCAGCACCGCGGCCGACTCGCGCATGGTGGGCGGCCAGCTCGGCGTCGTGGTCGGTCTCAACGACTGCGGCAGCGTCACCGCCGGTGCCGGCTACTACGACTTCGGGCAGCTCGAGGGCCGTCCGTCCCTCTTCGACGACACCGATGCGGCCGGCAACTCGGCAACGAAGCGCGCCGGCCTCATGCTCTACAACGACGACTACAACGAGCTCGAGCTCTTCGCCGAGTTTGCCACCGAGATCGAGAGCCTGCCCGTTCATGTTTTCGGCAACTGGGTCAACAACCGGAAAGCCGACGACGAGGACAAGGGCTGGCTGGCCGGAGTCAAGGTGGGCAAGGTCAAGGAATTCGGAACGTGGGACTTCCGCTACCAGTACAAGCACATCGAACAGGACGCCGTGGTCGGCGCCTTCACTGACTCCGACTTCGGCGGCGGCGGAACCAATTCCAAGGGCCACGAGTTCAACGTCGGCTTCGGCCTCGGAGACGACTGGAAGCTCGCCCTCAGCTACTTCCTCAACGAGACGGGTATCGCCAGCGGCCAGACCGAGATGGACTACGATCGGTACCAGATCGACTTGAAGTTCAAATTCTAGAGGACTCTTGGCCATTGTGAGGCTGGAAATAAAAAACCGCCCCGTGCACCGAGTGGTGGTGCACGGGGCGGTTGTGCGTTAGTGACTACCGTCGTCGATCGGCCAGGCGGTCAGCCTTTCACGGCGAGATACGCATCGAGTGTTTCTCTGTCCTTGGCCTTGACAGTTGTGCCGAGGGGGCCGACGCCGACGCGAGTCACGTGCTTTTCGGGTCTCTCCTGCTCCTCGCCTTTGCGGAACACCCAGAGCCGGCCGTCGTCGTCGAAAAGCGTCTCGAAGCCGGGCTTGCACGAGAGGTACTTGAGGGCGGTCTGCCGGTCGAGAGCCTTGATCGTCTTGCCATCGGGACCGGCGCCGACGAGGGTGATGTGCTTTTCCTTCTTCTCTTCGCCCGGACGGAGCACCCAGAGCCGGCCATCATCGTCGAGGCTCGTCTGGAAACCGGGCTTGTCGAAATCGACGGCGACGGCAGTGGTTTTTTCAACCTTGCAGCTTCCGCAGCATGACTCGGCCGCGACCGTGTCCGATCCCGAGCAGGATTTTGTGCAACTTTCATCGCACTGGCAGCCGACAAGCATGATGGCGACGATGATCAAAGACAGGGCCGCCGTCAGTTTGATACCGAAATCGAAAGACATGTTTGATCTCCTTTCTCCTGCACAAATTCAACAGAACCCGACCGCGACAGACCGGCCAAATTTGACGGCGGCCAGTCGGGCGGGACTGACTTGGGTTCGAATCTATCCAAAACGTCCCGTCACGTAGTCCTCGGTCTCCTTGAGAAGCGGCCGCTCGAAGATGGAGCTCGTCGGTCCGTACTCGAGGATCCTTCCGAGATACATGAGCGCCGTGTAGTCGCTCGTCCGCGCCGCCTGCTGCATGTTGTGCGTGACGATGAGGATCGTGTACGAACCCTTGAGCTCGAAGATCAGGTCCTCGATCTTGCCCGTGGCGATCGGATCGAGCGCCGAGCAGGGCTCGTCCATGAGGAGCACCTCGGGCTCGGCCGAGATGGCGCGCGCGATGCAAAGCCTCTGCTGCTGGCCGCCCGAAAGGCTCAGGGCGTTCTCGTGGAGGCGATCCTTGACCTCGTCCCAGAGCGCCGCGCCGCGCAGGCTCCGCTCGCAGATCTCGTTCAGCAAGGTCTTGTTCCGCTCCCCGTCGATGCGAAGCGGGTAGATCACGTTCTCGAAGATGCTCATGGGGAAGGGATTGGGTTTCTGAAAGACCATGCCCATCCGTTTTCGCAGCTCGATCACGTCGACTCTGGGATCGTAGATCGAATCGCCGCGGAGCGTCATGTCGCCCGAGATGCGCAGGCCGTCGATCAGGTCGTTGATCCTGTTGACCGATCGTATCAGGGTGCTCTTGCCGCATCCCGAGGGGCCGATCAACGCCGTGACCTTGCCGTTGGCGATCGGCATGTTGATGTTGAAGAGCGCCTGTTTCTCGCTGTACCAGAGGTTGAATGCCTGGATGTCGAGCACGGGATCTTCAGCGAGGACCACATCGTGAATGACGGCCTCGACCTCCTCGCCGCGGACGATCGCCTCGAGGCGATTGGTCTCTTGCTCGAGGACAGGGGTACTATTGTCGATTCTCATCATCTATTTCTTCCTCAAAACTGTGTCTCGACAAACCTCTTGCGAAGCCGCGAGCGCAGCCAAATGGCGAAAACATTCAGCGTGGCCACGATGAAGATCAGCAGAAGAGTGGTCGTGAAGACCATCGGCTTGGCCGCCTCCGAGTTCTGGCTCTGGAATCCCACGTCGTAAATGTGGAAACCGAGGTGCATGAAGCTCCGGTTCAGGCCGAAGGGCGGCGCGAGGTCGATGGGCAGTTCGGGCGCGAGCTTCACGGCGCCGACGAGCATGAGGGGCGCCACCTCGCCCGCGCCGCGCGCCATTGCGAGGATCATTCCGGTCATGATGCCGGGGAGCGCCCGGGGGAGCACGATGCGGCGGATCGTCTGCCACTTGCTCGCCCCGCACGCGTAAGATCCCTCGCGCATCGAGTTGGGAACGGCCGACAGCGCCTCCTCGGTCGCCACGATCACCACGGGAAGGGTGAGAAGCGCCAGCGTGAAGGACGCCCAGATCAGCGCCCCCTTGCCGAAGGTCGGATTGGGTAAGCTCGCCCTGTAGAAGCCGTCGAAGAAAGGTGTCGTGGCGACGAGAACGATCACCGTCAGCGCACACCCTCCCCACAGCACGAGCGACACCACGCGCAGAACTCGCTGTGTGCCGGTCGCCTGCTTGCCCGGCTTCACCATGCTCCGAAGAAAGGTGAAGAACGCCCCCGCGCCGACGACCGACGCCGTGGCGAGCACCACGAACCACGTCGGCTTGGGCATCGCCCAGCTCGGCCCCCCATCGATGAAGCTGCCCACGCCGTAGCAAAAGAAACCGAGTCCGAAGACGCCGAAAACGATGCTCGGCACGCCGGCAAGGTTGTTCACCGCAATGCGCACGGCGCTCACGATCGGGCCCGACTTGGCATACTCCTTGAGGTAGAGGGCGGCGAGCACGCCGAAGGGAACGACGGCGAGGGCCATCATGAGCGTCATGATCACCGTGCCGAAAATGGCGGGGAAAATGCCCCCCTCGCTGTTCGCCTCGCGCGGCTCCTCGGTGAGATACTCCCACCAGCGCGCGAAGTAGACGCCGATCTTGTCGCCCAGCGAGAGTCTGTTGGCCGGATAGGCCCTGACGATCTCGTCGAGGCGCATCAGCACGGTGTGCGGCGGCGTGGCGCCCTCGCCGGCGGTCTGCATGCGGAGGAGAAACCTCCCGTTCATCTCGTTGATGCTGTCGATCTGGCGGCGGATCGCGGCGAACTCCTCGCCCGCCCGGGTGAGGGCATCGTCGTAGTCGGAGCAGGCCGCCTCGTGGTCGGCGAGGGCGTCGGCGTACTCCGACGAATCGACGCCGTATTCCGACTCGGCATCGGCGAGGTCGAGCTCGGCCGAACGCCTGTCGAGGCGCGCCTCCTCCTGAATCCGGTTGATCTCTCCCGTATCGTATTTCTCGAGGTCACGGCGGTCGCGCCACTGGGTCCTCACGAGGTCGTGAAAATCGAGGTACTCGTTCCAGGCCGCCTCGGCGCCCTCCACGACTTCGGCCACACCGACGATGTCGATTGCCTTGTGGCACTCGTCAAGCCCGAGCAGCTCGCGCCCCATCTCGCCGTCGGCAAAAACCTCGGCCAGAATCCGGAATTCACCGCCATGTCGGGGCGACAGGCTCTCCACCAGGTCGCGCGCCTCATCCTTCTTGCTGTCGAGGCTCTTGAACTCTCCGCCCGCCGCCTCGGGCTCGATGAAACTCGCCACATGGACGAAGGCCTCGGGAAAACCGTAGAACCGTCCCCACTCGAGCCGCTCGATGACGAGGGCCCAATCGGGGAGATCCTCCTTCTCGACCAGAAAATCGTCGATCCACTGGAAGTGGTTCTGCGTGAGCCGGAAATTCCCCGTGCGAAAAAGGCGACGGCTCGCCAACTGGCTGTCGCTGGCGTCGATCTCTTCTTGCACCCTGGCGAGGAGTTCCGGTTCGAGACCGTCTAGCCGGCCCTGCTCGGGTTCGAAGGATTCGCTCCGCGTGATCTCCCCCATGTAGACGCCGCCGTCGGCGGTGGTGACCCGCACCACATCGTGGGGCCAGAAGGTGGAGAGACCATAGCAGCAGATCATGAAGAGGAGGCCGATCACCATGATCAGGCAGACGATGAGCGCCCCGCCCGTGAGCCAGATCATCGGCTCGCCCACGGCGAAGAGCGAGGTGCGCGCCCGGGGGCGCCTCCCCTTGGGAGACGAGCCGGGCGACTCGGGCCGATCGTCGGGCGGCATGGTGGCAGACCTCTCTTCGGTCATAGCTGATAGGCCCTCTTTCGAAACCTGAGACGAACGATCTCGGCCACCGTGTTGATCACGAAGGTCATGGCGAAGAGCACGAGCGCCGCCAGGAAGAGCGTCCGGTAGTGGGCGCTGTCGCGCACCGCCTCGGGGAGCTCGACGGCGATGTTGGCCGACAGGGTGCGCGCCCCGTTGAAGAGGTTCCAGTCCATGACGGCCGTGTTGCCCAGGGCCATGAGCACGATCATCGTCTCCCCCACCGCCCGGCCGAGCCCGATCATGAGAGCCGAGAAGAGCCCGCTCATCGCCGTGGGAATCACGATCCGCGTGGCGGTCTGCCAGGGGGTGGCGCCCGAGCCGAGCGAACCGGAACGCAGGTGTTCGGGCACGGACGAGAGCGCGTCATCGGCAATGGTGTAGATGATGGGAATGACGGCGAATCCCATGACGAATCCGACGATGAGCGCGTTGCGCTGCACGTAGGTATCAAAGGGCGAAAAATCGGTGCCGAGAACGAGCATGTCACCGCGCACGTCGAGGCCGAGCTTGTTGAGGAGCAGGGCGAGACCGAGGGCGATGACGATGGTGACGAGCCCGGTGACCAGAAATCGCACCAAGTCGAGGGATGCGAGCGATGAGCGTTCCATGCTCATCGACAGCCGCCGCAGATAGGGCACAAAGAATCGATTCGACACGACGACGGCGATGAAGATGCTCACGGGAAGGAGGAGCAGGAACCATCCGCCCGTTGCGCTGGCAAAAGGGGCGCCGGCGGTACCGGCGGTGCTGGCGTCCTGCCCGTCCCAGGCGAGCCACCCCTTGAGGTCTCCCGAGAAGAGAAGATCTTCAAAGACGGAATTCAAGGGAAAGACGATCGCGATGCCCACGAGGACGGGAACGACGAGAATGAGGGGGCGCCAGTTGGCGATACGCCGCGTGAATCCGGCCGGAACGATCTGCCAGATATAGGCGGAGAGGAGGAGGCAGAAGGGCACGACGACAAAGAGGGCCAGCGTGCCGGGCACGAACTTCTCCACGAAGGGCGCGAAGACGAGGGCGCCGAGAAAACCGAGCACCACGCTCGGCAGGCTGGCCATCAGCTCGATCGTCGGCTTGACCTTGGCCTTCACCCGCGGGTTGAGGAACTCGCTCGAATAGATGGCGGCGAGCAGCGCGAGCGGTGCGCCGAAAAGCATGGCGTAGAGCGTCGCCTTGATCGACCCGAAGATGAGCGGCATGAGGCCGAGCTTCGGCTCGAAGTCGTCGGAAGCGCTCGAGCTCTGCCACATGTGCTGGGGCCGGGCGTATTCCTCGTACCAGACCGGCAGGAAGAGGGACGCCATATTGGCCTCGGGATGCTTGGTGTCGAGCGCGCAGTGGTAGGCGGCCGCGGGTGTGGCGGCGATGAATCCGTCCTCCTTGGGGGAGACGGCGATGAAGGAGATCTCTTCGCCGCCGGGCACTTCCATGGCGCCGAGCCGGCCCTCGGAGGTGACGCTGTAGACACGCACCGTGCCGTCGTCGAAGCCACAGAGTGCGAGGCGGCTTCGTCCCGACGGAGCGATGGAGACCACGGCAGGTCCGCCGCTCTCCAGCTCCTTGGCAATCGCGAAGGCAAGAAGCGACCGCTCCCCGCCGCCCGTGCCGTGCGTGTCGCACGTGCCGTGCGTCACGTCGAGAAGCCCCTCTCCTTCGAGCTCATCGGCGCGGACGAGAAAACCGCCGCGCACGCGGCCCGTCGAGTCGCCCCACAATAGAGTGCTGTCGCCGAGGATGAATTCCATCGCCGTCAGGGCGACGCCCTCGGCCACGAGACGGCCCCGCTCGGAGATGAACGCAACCTGGGCGCTCTCCCGGTGGATCCGAAGGAGACGTCCCGATTCCCAGGCGAGGTAGATGTCCCGGCCCGATCCGGAAACGGACAGAAACCGTGCGAAACCCTTTTCGAGCGCCTCCACGGGGAGTTCCTGAAGATCTTCGAAAACGACGGTCTGCCCGCCGGTGAGGAAGTCCTCCTTGGCCGCTCCCGAAAGGGCCGTGAGCCGCGGCGCGTCGGCCGCGCCGGAGAGGGCGCAGATGAGCAGCCCCGTCGAACTGGCCACGTGGTCGACGAGGTGGATCGGAGTGTCCGATATCTTTTCGGCCCTGAGCGACTCGAAGGCGAGGCGCTGGAGCCTGTACTGTCCTTCCGGCGTAAGCTGAACGACCCCGTCCTCGAAGGGGACGGCGTCGCCGACCGCCCGGCGGCCGAGCTCGGCCTTCGCCTCCGCGGGAATCGTGTTCTCCGCCGGAAAGGAGGTCTCGAAGTCGATCGAGAGGAGTTCGATCGATCCGTCGGCAAACCCGAAGACCGCCTCGGGCCGGCCGACGAGGAAGGACGAAGAGGTGATTTCCCGGTCTTCGAAAACCTGCCTTTCGCCGATCAGTTCGCCCGTGTCGATCCGGACGATCTGGGCCCGCCCGTCGGGCAGCATGAGCCAACCCATGACCTGGAACTTGTCGACTCCGGCGTGAATCGGCGCCTGGCCGCTCCACTCGGCGTCGAGCGCCGCCGGCTGGCTCATCTCGGCCGACTCGAAGAGGGGGACGACGACCCAGAGGAGAAAGACGCAGACTCCGAGGACGGCGACGATCGTCCCGATGCCGCCCACGGTGATGGTCAGCCGGGAGATCACGTCGGCAACCGCAACGCCCTTACCCGTGGTGCGCTGCCGTTGCCGGCCTGTAAAGGAACTGGAGTCTTTCATCACCCTGCCTTGCCGCAAGAAGACGGGCAGCGCCGCTCTTCGGGCCGCCCGTCTTCAATTCAAAGCTCATGTCGGTCTCGAGAAGAGACTATTCGGAAAGCATACCGGTCGAACGGGCTGTGATGGTGATTCCCATCTGGGCGAGATCCTTGCGGGCGATCTCGAAGCTGACCGGCAGGTAACCGTCCTTGATCACCACTTCCTGGCCCTCGCGGCTGTAGATGAGCTTGACGAACTCGGCGCGAAGCGGTTCGAGCTGCAGGCCGGGACGGTAGTTGACGTAGAGCTGGAGGAAACGGGCCAGGGGGTACTCGGTCACCAGCTTCGGGGAAGCGGCAACGAACTTCTTGCCCGCCGCGGAGGCGAGGGGAACGACGGCCACGTCGGCGGTCTTGTAGCCGATGCCGCTGTAACCGATGCCGTAGCGGTCGCTGGCCACGCCCTGGACGACCGACGAGCTGCCGGGCTGCTCCTTGACCGAATCCTTGAAGTCGCCTTTGAAAAGGGCGTGCTTCTTGAGGTAACCGTAGGTGCCCGAAGCCGAGTTGCGGCCGTAGAGGCTGATCGGCTTGTCGGCCCATTCGCCGACAAGACCCACGTCGCCCCAGGTTTTGATGTCGGTGGGATAGCCGCCCTTGCGGGTCTTGGAAAACATGGCGTCGATCTGCTGCAGGGTGAGGCCCGTCTTGGCGATCGGGTTGTCCTTGTGGACATAGATGGCGAGCATGTCGATCGAGGTCCGCAGGCAGGTTGGCTTGTAGCCGAAGCGCTTCTCGAAGGCGTCGATCTCCTCGCCCTTCATCGCCCGGCTCATGGGGCCAAAGTTGGAGGCGCCGGCGATCAGCGCGGGCGGCGCGGTGGACGATCCCTTCCCCTCGATCTCGACGGGAACGTTGGGGTACATCTTGTTGAACTTCTCGGCCCAGAGGGTCATGAGGTTGTTCATCGTGTCGGAACCGACGCTCTTGATCGCTCCCGAGACACCGCTCACAGCCCTGTAGTCATCGAGCTTCTTGTCGACCTTGACCTGGGCGTTGGCGGTCACCGTGAACAGCACGGCGCAGACCAGAATGGCCACCACCGAAATCGTTCTAAAACCTTTGTACATCGGGATCTCCTTTCGTGAATACCGAATCAGTCCAGGACGTAATTTTCCTGCTTGGTTTTCAGATCGTGAGATAGTAGCGCTGCTGTGCTAGGATTGTGTTAGCGTGGCGAGAGTATCGGGTTAATTGTCCGAATACGCA
>Ga0180429_10001336_pt1 | contig 21069 bp, 12 predicted proteins | sample SS_ome_FD_132428 | JGI IMG/M metagenome (GOLD analysis project Ga0180429, IMG submission 132428) | Hypersaline lake sediment archaeal communities from the Salton Sea, California, USA - SS_1_S_1 metaG | ecosystem: Environmental > Aquatic > Non-marine Saline and Alkaline > Hypersaline > Sediment ...
CGCGCAACCCACGCGCGGGGTCGACATCGGGGCGATCGAGTTCATCCACCGGCAGATCGTCAAGGCGCGGGACGATGGCCTGGCGGTGTTGCTCGTCTCGGCCGACCTCAACGAGGTCATGAGCCTGGCCGACCGCATCCTCGTCATGTTCGAGGGCCGCATCATGGGCGAGCTCCAGCAAGCCGACGCCACGGCCGAGACCCTGGGCCTCCTGATGGCGGGATCGCCGCTGGAGGCCATCCGTGGGGGTACGGAGATGGGTGCGGACACCGGGGGCCGCGCAACGGCCTGAATCCCGCGCCCAACGCGGGACCCGCGCCTAACGCGAAACTCGCGCCTAACGCGGGACCCGCTCCGCGAGGAAGCGTCGCAGGTGGGCGGCTACCTGGGGGAACTCGATGAGGAACGCGTCGTGCCCATGGGGCGAGACGATGCGGGCGTAGCGCGCGTCGGGCAGCCCCTCCACCAGCTGCCGCTGCTCGATCTCGGGGTACAGGACGTCCGTCGGGATGCCCATCACCAGGGCCGGCATGCGCATGCCCGCCAGCACCTCGCGCAGCGACCCACGATCCGCGGCGAGGTCGTGGTCGTCCATCGCACGCGTCAGTCCCAGGTAGGTGTTGGCATCGAAGCGCTGGGCGAGCTTGACGCCTTGATAACGCAGGTACGAGGCGATCTCGAAGCTCGCCTCGAGCCCTTCCTCCTCCGCCGGCCGCCGCTCGCGCCCGAACTTCGCCTCCAGCGAGTCGAACGAGCGGTAGGTGAGCATGGCGATGGCGCGCGCCAGGCCCAGACCCGTCTCCGGCTGGCGGTCGGGCCGGTACGCGCCGCCGTGGAAGTCTGGATCGGCCGCGATGGCGCGGCGCGCGACCTCGTTGAGTCCGATCGCCCACGCCGAGTGGCGCGCCCCGATCCCGACCGCGACCAGCGAGGCGACCCGGTCCGGGTGGGTGGCGGCCCACTCCAGGGCCTGCATGCCGCCCATGCTGCCGCCGATGACCGCCCTGAGGCGACCGACGCCCAAGCGGTCGAGCAGGCGACGCTGGACCTCGACCATGTCGCGCACCGTGAAGCGCGGGAAGTCCGGCCCATGGCGACGACCGCTCGCGGGGTCGATCGAGGTGGGCCCCGTGGTGCCGTAGCAGCCCCCCAGGACGTTGCTGCTGACGACGAAGTGCTCGCGGACGTCCAGCGCCTTCCCGGGGCCGATCAACGGGTCCCACCAGCCGGGCACCTCGCCCTCGCCGTGGCGACCCGCCGCGTGCGCGGACCCCGTCAGCGCGTGGCACACGAGCACCGCGTTCTCGCCGCGGGCATCGAGCTCGCCATAGGTCTCGTACGTCACCGCGACGTGGTCCAGGCGGCCGCCTGCCGTCAGCGGCAACGGGTCGTCGGGGCTCGCGACGTCGACGACCTGCGGCCGCACCAGCCCGACGCTGCCGTCCTGCGCATGCACGCTGCGCGCCAGCAGCGCCGCGTGGTCGCCCCAGGTCTCGTGGACCAACCTGCGGGGGCCGCCCACCGCTCCGCCCCTCATGCCGTGACCGCGTGGAGCGCGGCGTCGAGGTCGGCGCGCAAGTCGTCGAGCGTCTCCAGGCCGACGGAGATCCGCACGGTCCCGGGAACCACACCGGCGGCGCGCCGGTCGGCCTCGCTCAACGTAGCGTGGGTCGTGGTCCACGGGTGGATGGCGACGCTCTTGGCATCGCCGATGTTGGCGAGCTGCGACACGAGCTTCAGCGCATCGAGGAAACGGTGGGCGGCCGCCTGATCCGGCAGGTCCAGCGCCAACACGGCCCCGAAACCTCCGTGCAGCACCCTGCGCGCGGTCTCGTGGCTGGGATGGCCCGGCAGCCCGGCGTAGCGGACCGCCTCCACGCCCGGCCGCCCCTCGAGCCAGACTGCCAAGGCGAGCGTACTCTCGCAACTCCGCACGCACCGGAGCTCGAGCGTCTCGAGCCCCTGCAGCGCGAGGAAGGCGGCGAACGGCGACAGCGTGGCCCCAAGCGTGAAGAGCCCGAGATCGTGCACGCGCGCGGCCAAGGCCGCGCGGCCGTGGCGATCGACCCAGCTGCGCCCCCGCGCGTCACGGGCGTGGAAGGCGGGGAAGCGGCCGGCATCGAACGTGAAGCTGCCGCCGTCGACGACGACGCCTCCGACGAACGCGCCGTGACCACCGATCCACTTGGTGGCGGAGTGCACGACGACGTCCGCGCCGTGCTCGAGGGGCCGGCACAGGAAGCCGCCGCAGCCCCAGGTGTTGTCGACGACCAGCGGGGCGCCCGCCGCGTGCGTGAGGGCCGCGAGCGCGGGAAGGTCCGGCACCGTGCCGCTGGGGTTGGCGATCGTCTCGACCCACACGGCGACGACGTCGTCGCCCAGGGCGCCCGCGACCGCCTCGGCCGTCGGCGGCACGGTGCTCACGCGGACGCCCCAGGGCTCCAACCACTTGCGGAACAGCGAGAAGGTGCCGCCGAACGCCTCCTGCGATAGGACGACCCGCGCGCCCGGCCGCGAGAGTGCCAGCAGCGTCGCGGCGGACGCCGCCTGCCCGGAAGCGAACGCCACGGCGCCCGCGCCACCCTCGAGGTCACGCATGCGCTCGGCGAATGCATCGACGGTGGGGTTGTGCATGCGGGCGTACTGGTTCCCGCGCTCATCGCCCGCGAACAGCGCGGCCGCATGGGCCGCGTTCGCGAAGACGTAGCTCGAGGTGGCGTGGATCGGCTGGGCCCGACTCCCCGCCACAGGGTCCGGCGGGGTTCCGGCGTGGACGGCGCGGGTGGCGAAGCCCAGGGTGGTCTCGGGTTCGGGTGGCGTGGGGTCCGGCATCTCGTCTCCGATCTTTCCGGCGCGCCGCGATCGTCGCCCGCGCAGCCGGCTGGAGTGAGCACCCGCCTGGATGGAGGCTGGTTGCTGCGGCGTCACGGGGCCAGGTCCCTCGGCCGCTCTCGATCGATGCCCGCTGCGGAGCTGCGGCGAACGCGCGCCATCACACCACATCGACGCTGGTAGCATGCAACGTGTCCCACGCCGATCCTCGGAACGTCCCGCTCCTCGACCTCGCCGCCGAGCTCGACCCGCTGCGACCCGCACTCGACGCCGCCTGGCACCGCGCGCTCGCGTCCGGTCAGTTCGTGCTCGGACCCGAGGTGGACGCCTTCGAACGGGAGGCCGCGGACTACCTCGGGGTGCGCCACGCCATCGGCCTCAACTCCGGCACTGACGCCCTGACGATCGGGCTGCGCGCGCTGGACATCGGGCCCGGCGACGAGGTCATCACCACCCCGTTCTCGTTCTTCGCGACCAGCGAAACGGTCCTACTCATCGGTGCCGTGCCGGTCTTCGTCGACCTGACGCCCGACGGCTTCCTGCTCGACCCCGAGGCGGTCGCCGCGGCCGTGACCGAACGCACGCGGGCAATCCTCCCGGTGCACCTCTACGGCGAGCTGGCACCGATGGACGAACTGATCCACATCGCGCGGCGCCACGACCTGCGGGTCCTCGAGGACGCGGCCCAGGCCTTCGGCGCGCGTGCCCCCGCCCCGGGCACGCCAGCCGAGGCCGGCGGTCCGGTGGACGACGCCCCACGGCGCGGCCGCTCGGCCGGCGCGCTCGGGCACGCCGGCGCGTTCTCCTTCTACCCGACCAAGAACCTCGGCGCCCTCGGCGACGGCGGCTTGCTGACCACCGACGACGACACGATCGCCGCCCGCGCCCGCCGGCTGCGCAACCACGGCAGCGAGCAGCGTTACCAGCATCTCGAACCCGGCTACAACTCGCGCCTCGACGCGCTGCAGGCGGCCTGGCTGAGGGTCAAGCTGCCGCACCTGGACGGCCGCACGCAGGACCGCCGGCGCGTCGCCGCGCGCTACGACGCGCTGCTGGCCGGGATCGACGGGGTCGTCCCGCCACGGCCCGCCGCGGCGCACGTCTACCACCAGTACACCGTCCGGCTGCCGGGCGGTCGGCGCGACGCCGTTGCCGAGGGCCTGCGCCGCCGGGGCGTCGCCTCGATGGTGTACTACCCGGAGACGCTCGACCGGTACGGCGGACGCACCCACGGCGCCCTCCCGCACGCCCGCCGAGCCGCCGCCGAGGTCCTGTCGCTGCCGATCTACCCGACGCTCTCCGAGGAGGCCCAGGAGCACGTCGCCGTCGCCCTGCGCTCCGCCGTGGCCGAGGCGGGGGGCCCGGACGGCGGCTGACCCCCGCCCCCGGCACCTTGCGCCCCGCGGCGACCGTGGTAGGCTTCGCGGGCCCCGTCGGAACCGCGCGGTGGCGACCCCCGAACCAGGTCAGGTCGGAAGAAGCAGCCTTAAGGGGTGATCGTCAGGTGCCGCGGACCTCCGGCGGGGCCTCTACGTCACGTCTCGGCGTCCGCGCCGCCACCCACGGACGCGGTCCAACGCTCCACAGCCGCCCGACAGCCCGCCTCGATGAGGTCCAGCACCCGCTCGAAGCCGGCCACGTCGCCCGCGTACGGGTCCGGGACCTCGCGGGCGCGCACGCCCTCAGGGGCGGTCGCCTCGAGAAACAGCCGCACGTTCGGGCGGTCACCGTAGCGCGCCCGAAGCCGGTTGAGGTGCCCGCGGTCCATGACCCACACGTGATCGAAGCGCTCGAGGTCCTCCTCGCGCACCACCCGCCCGCGCAGCGGCGAGAGGTCGTAGCCGCGGGCCGCCGCCGCCGCCTGACTCCGCCCGTCCGGTGGGTCACCCACGTGGTAGCCCATCGTGCCCGCCGAGTCCACCTCGCCGGCCATGCCCGAGCGTTCCAGGAGGGCGCGCATCACGCCCTCGGCCGTCGGCGAGCGACAGATGTTGCCGGTGCAGACGAACAGCACCGAGGGCGCCCGCCTCACGCCTTCAGCCCCGGGCGCGAGCGGTAGACGCGGGTGACGTCGGCGATGCGCGCCACGTTCTGCTTGATGAACTCGATCTCGCCCTGGTCCTTGACGTCGATGCGCACGTGGATGCGAGCCTTGGTGCTGCTCTGGACGTCGGCCGCGACGCGGTTCGCCGACTTGTTCATGGACGCCAAGACGTCGAGCACGTCCTTGAGCAAGCCTGGGCGGTCCACGCCGAGGATCTCGAAATCGACGGCGAAGACCTCATCGGCCGGTGCCTCCCAGGTGACCTGGACCAGGCGCTCGGGCTCCGCCTGCATGAGGTGCTTGACGTTCGGGCAGTCGACCCGGTGCACCGTGACCCCGCGACCGCGCGTGATGTAGCCGATCACGTCGTCGCCGCGGACCGGACCGCAACACTGGGCGAGCTTGGCGGGCGTGTCCATGTTCTCGATGAACACGCCGGAGACCGACTTGCGCGCCTGGCTGGGCGCCAAGGCGGGCGCGGCGTCCGGCTCCGCCGCGGGCGCGGGCGCCAGCAGGTCGATCACCTGCTTGACCTGCACCCGCTTGGCGGCGAGCGCCAGGAGCAGGTCGTCCGCCGCGTCCGACTTGAGCAGTTGACGCGCGGCGGCGTCCAGCTTGGCCTTGGTGGTGCTGCCCGCGACCGGCAGCTGGCGCCGCCGGAGGGCGCGCTCGAGGATGCGGCGGCCCGCCTCGAGCAGGCCGACGCGCTCGCGCGAGCGGAACCAGTGACGAATCTTCTGGCGCGCCGATCGCGTCGTGGCGAGCTGGAGCCAGTCGGGCGAGGGACCGTAACTCTGGCTCCGGTTGGTCAGCACCTCGACCCGGTCGCCGGTCTGCAGCGTGTACGCGAGCGGGACGATCTCGCCGTTGACACGCGCGCCGACGCAGCGGTGACCGATCTCCGTGTGGACCTGGTAGGCGAAGTCGAGCGGCGTCGACCCACGCGGCAAGTTGACGACGTCGCCGGCGGGCGTGAAGACCAGGACGCGTTCGGCGAGCAGGTCGGTCTTCACTGCGTCGACGAACGCGCCGGCCGAATCGGCATCGGTGTCGACGTCCAGCAGCTGCTGCATCCAAGCCAGCCGCTTCTGGACCTCGCCGACGTCGTCGATGCCCTGCTTGTAGGCCCAGTGTGCGGCGACGCCGAACTCCGCGACCTCGTGCATGCGTCGAGAGCGGATCTGCACCTCGATCGGTTGGCCCTGCAGGCCGATGACGGTGGTGTGCAGCGACTGGTATCCGTTGGGCTTCGGCACGGCCACGTAGTCCTTGAAGCGTCCCGGGATCGGCGTCCAGAGGCTGTGCACGATGCCGAGCGCGCGGTAGCAGCTGGCCTTCTCCTCGTCGTCGCTGCCGGCGTTGGGGCCGTCGGTGTCGAGGATGACACGGATCGCCATGAGGTCGAAGATCTGATCGAGGTTCTTGCCATCACGCAGCATCTTGCGGTGGATGCTGTAGAGGTGCTTCGAGCGGCCCGCCAGCTCGAAGCGCAGGCCCTCCGCCGTCAGACGTGTCTCCAGGGCCGCGATGGAGGCCTCGACGTACGCCTCGCGTTCGGCGCTGCGCATGCGCACCTGGCGCGCGAGCTGCTCCCAGCGGTCGGGATCGAGGTAGCTGAACGAGAGGTCCTCGAGCTCGTTCTTGATGTGGTTGATCCCCAGGCGATGCGCCAGCGGGGCGAAGATCTCGAGCGTCTCGCGGGCGATGCGCTGCTGCTTCGCGTGGGGCATCGAGGCGAGCGTCCGCATGTTGTGCAAGCGGTCGGCGAGCTTGACGAGGATGATGCGCACGTCGCCGACCATCGCGAGCAGCATCTGGCGCAGGTTCTCCGCCTGCTCGTCCTCGTAGGCGCGCACCGCCAGCTTGGAGATCTTCGTCTCGCCCTCGACGATGCGGCGGACCGCGGCGCCGAAACCCGACTCGACGTCGTCGAAGGTGAGGCTCGTGTCCTCCACGGTGTCGTGCAGCAGACCGGCGATGATCGCGTCGGCGTCGAGCAGCATCTCGGCCAACAGCTCGGCGACGGCGACCGGATGCGTGATGTAGGCCTCCCCCGATCGTCGAACGTCGCCTCGGTGAGCGCGCTCGGCGACGTCGAAGGCCTCCGCGACCCGGGTTCGCTCGCGGTCGGGGAGGTAGGCGGTCGCCTCCAGCAGGCCGGTCTTGAGGGCCTCCATCTGAGCCGCAGAGTCTACCACGCGGGTGGCAGGCTGAGGCCCGTCGCCGACGCGGTCAGCGGCGCGCACCACGCCTCCACAACCACACCAGGCCAAGCCCCGCGAACAGCAGGTTGGCGGACCACGGGCCGACCCACGCCGAGACCACGCCGGTCAGTGACAGCAGCTGCCCGAAGGTGTACAGCAGGTACCAGGCGAGCGTGACCAGGAGCGCCAGGCCGAAGGCCACTGCTCGCGAGCGCGCGAAAGCGATCGAGAGGGGAAGCGCCGCGAGCAAGAGAGCGACGTTCGAGGCGGGTTCGGCCAGCTTGCGGTGTCCCAGGACGGTCGCCTCGCGCCGCTCGACGGCGGTGAGATCGGGGTTGCGGGCGTCGGCCCACAGGCGGGTGATCGACCGCGGGTCCTCGAAACCGCCCGCGCTGAAGCGGGCGACGAGCTCCGTCTCGTCGACACCGGTCGAGACGACCAGCGGTGCGTCCGGGCCGGTCGAGCGCGCGTCGAGGCGGACCAGCGAGCGCAGGACGTCGGCCGCGTCGGCCGCGGGCGCATCGAGCGCGGAGAGATCGAAGCGCTGGGTGCGGTGATCGAACAGCACCAGGTCCTGGCCCTCGAAATGGCCGCGATCGGCGCGCAGCAGTGTGTACACGTCGCCGTCCCAGCGTTCGACGCGAACGTCGCGCAGGGTGCCGTCGCGCTCGAGACGATCGAACCGCAGGGTGAAGCCGTCGATCGGCACGCGCTGGGCCGCGAGTCGGAACAGCCCGGTCCGGCCTGCCGTCAGCTGCCAGTAGACGTCGGCCGCTGCCGCGTTCGACGCCGGCACCAGCCACTGGTTGAACGCCAGCGCCACGACCGCCAGGCCGACGCCGATCCCGACGAACACGCTCGTGACGCGCGCGGTCGGAACGCCCCCGGCCTGGATCGCGGTCAGCTCGTGATCGGTGGTCAGGCGGCCGAAGGCCAACAGCACGGCCAACACCAGGGCCACCGGTGCCGTCTGCACCAGCGCCTGCGGCAGCAGCGTCAGGAGCCACCAGGCGAGTTCGGCGACCGGCGTCCCGACGATCCACTGCAGCCGGGGCAGCGTCGCGCCCACCACCGCCAGCCCCGCATACAGCAGGCTGCCGAACAGGAACGGTGGCCAGGCCTCGCGCAGCAGGTAGCGGTCGATGCGACTCAAGACGTCCTCATTCGCGTCGGCACTGTACCGTAGGTCCCGCGCGGCGCCCGCTCACGGACGCCCCTCGCTGACGGAACTCAGCCGCTCGAGCTCGAGCGGGCGCGACTCGAAACGCACCCCGACGTTGAGCTGCAGGCCGATCCCGTCGTCGTAGCGGTAGCCGAGGTCGAGCACGCCGAAGTCGCTCGTCCACGCCAGGTCGAGGCCGTGGCCCACCCACCAGCGTGGCTGCTCGCGGGCCCAGGAGGTCAGGTCGACCGCCAGGTACGGCCGCCACCACCAGTCGCCGGTCGTGATGGGCAGCGCCGCGAAGACCGTCGTCTCGCGCCACGGCCAGCCGGGCGCCGAAGGATCGAGTCGCAGGCGCGTGCCGATCTCCCACGCCTCGCGCGTCCACGCCACGGTGGCGCCGAGCGCCGACGTCCGCCCCGGTCGCGGATCGATCAACCCTTCCAGGTCGGCATCGGCGCGGACGCTGAGGCGACCGCCCCAGGCGGCGCCCGAGGTGGCTACGCTCAACTCGAGGCGCTCCAGCCCGATCGCCCGACCGGGCCGGTGCGGATCCGGGCGCCAGTCCCAGCGCGCTACGCCCGTCAGCCGGCCCGGCCCATCGCCGCGCGCGCCCCGGGCAAGCTCGACGGATGCCCGCACGTCGCTGCGGTGCAGCGGCGCCAAGCGGTCGACCGACACGCCGAACGGCGACACACCCCAGACCCAGCGCGAGAGGTGCTCGAGGTCCACGCGTAGGCTGCCCGCCGTCAGCGACGCCCGAGGCGCGATGGACGCCCACGCCTGCGCCGTCCCGCCGGCCGGGTATCCGGTCACGCCCGCGGCGACCTCCAGGGCCGGGCGCCAGCTGGCGACGGGCTCGCCCCCGATACGGATCCTCAGCGAGCCACCGAGCCGCGTCCCGACGACCTCGTCCCCGCCGAGCGTCTGGGCCGTCAAGGCAATGAAGGTCGAGGCGTCCAGCTCGACGCGCGCGAGTGCCGCGACGGGCGCGGTCCACGCGCGCGACCAGGCGGCCGTCACGCTCTGGTCGCGCGCTGGCTCGTCCCAGGCACCGCCCTCCAGGCGCTGCCCGTAGGCGACCGTCCACCCCCGCGGCAGCGGGCGGGCCACCCGCCAGGCGACGCGCAGGCGGTCGCTGGCGCCAGTGACGTCGACACTCGCATCGCCGGCGCGGGCCGCGACGCGTAGCGACAGGTCCGGTGGGCGATCGTCGTCGCCGACGCCGACGTCCCAGGCGAAGCGCACGCCGGGCGCGACGGGCTGCTCGGACACGCCGACGAGCGTGCCACGGCGGCCCTCCGGGTCCTCGAACACGGAGATCGGCGGTAGGGGAAGCGCCAAGCTCTCGGCATCGAACGACCAGGGATCGCGCAGGGCCCAGCGCAACGCTCCGACGACCAGGTCGGCGCCGTGGAGGGTCACGGCCGGCTCGACGAGGTAGAGGTCGGCGGTCCGGGCCTCGAGGCGCACGCTCGCGTCGGCCGGCGGGCAGTCGCAGGTCGTCAGCCCGACCCCGTCGAGCGCGACGCGATCGCCGTCCAGCGTGGCCGCTTCGGCAACCACCCACAGCGTCTCGGTCACGAGCCGCAGGGCGTGCGCGGCGATCGTTCCCGACGCCAGGTCGACGCGCAACCCCTGCGCCAGCGCGACGGCGTCGGGCGACGTCAGGGTGACGCCGACGAGGACGGCGCCCGCGGCGTCTGCCTCGAGCAGGTCTGCAGCGATCGTCCACTCGTCGAGATGGAACACGACGTCGACGGCCGCCAACGCGGCGCCATCTCCCAGGCCCGAGACGGTGAGTCGTTCGCTCCGCAGGATGCCGCCGATGGCGCTGAACTCGACGCACACGCCGCCGCTCAGCAGCGCCTCGTCACGGACGCGGTCGGTGCTGAGGCCGGCAAACACGGCCCGACCCAGCCCCTCCACGGTCAACTCCGCGCCGCCTTCGACCGGGACGCACGTGTCGGGCCCGCTCTCGCCGGACGCCTGCGCCCACGCCGCGCCGAACGTCGCTCCGACCGCCCACACCAGGATCAGCCAGCGGATCACTCTTCGGATGCCGCCTCCCGGGCCGCCCGCGCCGCGCCCACCGCCGCCCGCAGGTCCGCATCGACGGCCGTGTTCGCGTCGTAGCTGACGCCCTCGCCGGCGTCGTTGGCGTCGAGCTGCAGATCGGCGCCCTCACCTCCCCGCAGGACCAACACGCCATCGGCGTAGGCGTAGGGGCCCACCAACAGCACGCGACCGTTCGCGAGCTCGATCCACACCTCGGCGGCCGAGGCCTCGGGCTCGACCGCCTCGACGCCGCCCCACAGCCCCACGATGCCGGCGTCGTCGTCGAACCACAGCGTCTCGCCGGTCACCTCCAGGCCCGCGCGCTGCCACGTCACACCGCCTGAGGCCGTCAGCCTGCCCGCGATGAGGTCGATCACCACGAGGGGCGCGGCCACGAGCCCGAGGTCGCCGTCGATCGACGCTTCGCGCGCGGAGACCTCGACGCCCTCCGTATAGGCGATCCAGGCCGCGGCGAGCCGCACACCGCTGGCGCGCTCGATCAGCTCGCCGCCGTCGTCCAGGACGGTCCGGCCGCTGGCCAGGTCGATGCGTTGCCGGCCGTAGGCGGTCACCTCGAGCTCGGCGATGCCGCTCTGCGCCCAAGCCGCGACGACACCCGCCAGCACCAGGAACACGAGGATCGCCCGCATCCGTGGGCGTGGGCGACGTCCGAAGGCCTTCATGCGAACAGGGTAACCGCGCGAGCATGAGCGGCGCGACCGACGGTCCTCACCGCGGGTTCAGCCAGCGTCCGGCCGCAACGCGTAGCGGAAGCCAGCCGAGAAGGGCCCGCCCTCCAGCAGTTCGCGCCCCGCCGCCGGCGGTGTCGCGAGGATGCGAGCGACCGTCTCCGCGGCGGTGTCGGCCTCCCCCCGATCGAGCCAGGCGTCCGACAACTCCGCGAGGCGCCCCATCGGCGTTTCCGCGGCGAGGGTCACGTCGGTCGCCAGCGCCCGTTGGGCGCGCGCCCACTCGTCGTCCGTCGGGCCCTCGCGCTCGAAGCGTGCCAACACGCCGTCGGCCGTCTCGACGACGCGATCGACCGAGGCGTCGTCGGTGGTCGCGGCCGCCTGGAAGCTGCCGGCACCGTCGGCTGGGTCGAACCACAGCGCGGCGTCGTCGACCAGGCCCGGTTCGACCAGCGCCCAGAACAGTCTGCCGTTGTCGTCGTCGCCCACCACGCGGGCAAGCAGGGCGGCCGCGATCCGCGCGGGGTCCTGCGCGCTCGGGGCCGGTGCGAACCACACGAGGTGGGTGCGCTCGAACCCGGAACCGCGCTCCTCCGCCGCGCCTCGGCGCGGCGCCCACGCGGGGTGGGCGCGCTGGGCCCCGCCCGGCGTCCAACCCTCCGTCGCCGCCCGCGCCTGGTCGACGACGTCGGCCCAGGCGTAGGCGCCGGTGACGACCAGCAGCGCCCGGTCGCTGCGGTACCAGCGTCGATGGAAGGACCGCAGTCGCGCCGAGCCGAGCGCAGCCAGCGAAGCGCGCGTGCCGAGCACGGGCGCACCCAGTGGGTGGCCGGCGAAGAATCGCCGTGCGCCGCGCTCCCAGGCCCGATCCTCGGGGCGATCCTCCGCCATGGCGATCTCCTCGAGGACCACCCGCCGCTCGACGTCGACGTCCTCGCGCCGCAGGGCGGGGCGCGCCAGTGTCAGAAGCTGCGCCATCAACGGAGCGCGCAGATCGTGCAGGGCGGTGCCGTAGAAGAGGGTGCGGTCGTGGCTGGTGTAGGCGTTGACCCTCGCGCCCAACTCGTCGAAGGCGCGGTTGACGTCGTCGGCGCGGCGGCCGCGGTCGCCCTTGAAGGCCAGGTGCTCGAGGAAGTGCGCGGCGCCCGCTTCGTCAGCGCCCTCGTCGCGCGCCCCCACGTCGAACGCCAGGCCCACCGCGACCGAGCGGGCGGCGCTGTGCTCGCCCAGCAGCCGCAGCCCGTTCGGTAGGGTCAGGTGGTCGAAGCCGCGTCCACTCACGCCGACCACGCGCCCGTGGGCGATGCGCCGGTCGTCACGACCGTCGCCTCGACGGGGGGCCGCGAGGCCAGGAAGGCGTTCGCGCCCGCCAGGGTGACGCCTTCGATCTCGGTCTCGATCCGCTCGACGGGCCGCGGGAAGCCGAAGCGGACGACGTCGCTGGCGAGCCGCGTGGCGCGCCCGCCGCTGGTCTCCGACTCGAACACGACGGACGACCTGAGCAGCCGCTGCGACCGTCGCAACTCGCCGGCATCGAGCCCCTCGCGACTGCGCTCGAGCTCGTGGAGCAGGAGGTCGATCGCCTCGCTCGCCTGCTCGGGCGCGGTCACCGCGTGGGTGAGACGGAAGGCGTCGCCATCGACCACGTGGATGGCCGAGCCGACGTCGTAGGCGAGCCCGCGCTCCTCGCGCACGACCGTCCAGAGACGCGCCGCGGTCGCGCCGGCGAGCGCCGTCATTGCCAGCGCCTGTTCGGTCCAACCCACGGCGCGCGGGGGCACCGCCGTCTCGATCAGCGCGACGTGCGTCTGCTCGCCCCGGCCGCTTCGGTGCGTCCGCGCCCGGGCTCGGAGCCGCGGGGCCGGCGGCGGCGCGGCCCTGCCCTGCCAGCCCCCGAACGCGGCGATCGCGGCCTCGAGCAGCGCCTCCGCGTCGGCGCCGCCGGCCAGCCCGAGGACCGCGCGGTCCGGCGCCAGACGCGCGCCGGCGGCGGCCCGCACGCCAGCGGGCGTCAGGCGCTCGAGATGCGCACGGATACCGAACGCGCTGCGGCCGTGCTCCCCGGTGTAGCGTGCTGCGACCGCGGCCTCCAGCAGGCGCTCCGCGGGTGCATCCGCCACCGCGGCGAGCTCCTGCAGGGCGAGCTGCCTGGCGCCCTCGAACTCGTCGTCGCCGAGGCGCGGTCTCACGACGGCGCTCGCCATCAGGGGCAGTACCTGTGCCGCGTCCCTCGCCAGGCAGGCGACGCCGAGGGTCGCGTGCTCGCGCCCCACACCACCGCCCCGCCGGGCGCCGAAGCGATCGAAGGCGTCCGCGTACGCGCGGGCCTCGAGCTCACCCGCTCCGCGCTGCAACCACTCATGCAGGACGATCGCGACGCCCTGCGCGTCGGCGGGGTCGCCGGCCGTCCCCAGCGGCCAGCGCAGGTGCGCGCTCACGGTGGCGCGCCCAGGCATGTGCGCGGCGACGATGCGCAGCCCGTTGGGAAGGACGGCGACGAGCGGAGCGGCCGTGGCTCGGGGCATCCGCGCGAGCGTAGCACCGCGGGTGGCCGTCGCGCGGACCGCGCGCGTCGAGCGGCTCGGCGCCCGCCAGCGCGGCCAGCGTCGCGAGGACGCCGGCACCGATGCCACTCGAGCCCCCCATCACGAGCACGCGACCCCTCACGCACGGCTCCCGGCGCCGTGCGCCCGCCGCGCCGCCGCGAGGAGCGCCGACAGCGCCTCGCCGGGGTCGCCGCTGCCGGCGAGGTGGCTGCCGACGAGCACGGCGTCCGCGACGCCGACCAGGCGCGCCAGCGAGACGCCGTCGCGGTAGCCGGACTCCGCGACCCACGTTGCGTCCGGAGCCAGCCGGCGACCCGTCTCGATGAGCCGCGGCGCGACCGTGGGATCGATCGCGAGACTGCGCAGGTCGCGGTTGTTGACGCCGATCAGGCGTGCGCCCGCGGCGACCGCCACGTCGAGCTCGGCCTCGTCGTGCACCTCGACCAGCGCGTCGAGGCCCAGCGCACGCGCGTACCGCAGGTAGGGCCCGGCCGCGTCGCCCACCAGGCCGACGATCAGCAGGACCGCCCGCGCGCCCGCCCGCGCCGCGGCCTCGACCTGGCGCGGGTCGACGACGAAGTCCTTGCGCAGGGTCGGCACGGGCACCGCCGCCGCCACCGCCTGCAGGTGAGCCAGCGCGCCGCCGAAGCGGTGCGGCTCCGTCAGCACGGAGACCGCGGCCGCGCCGGCCGCCGCGTACGCCCGCGCCGTCGCAAGCGGGTCGAGGTCGGCGATCGCACCCAATGACGGGGACGCGCGCTTGATCTCGGCCACGACGGCGGGCAATCGGCCCGCCGCCGCGCGCCCCCGGATGGCATCCCGCAGGCCCGTGGCGCAGGCGGCGGCGACGGGGTCGCCGGGGCCATCGGCCGCCTCGCGAGCCGCCAGGTCGGCCGCCCGCGCCCGCCCGATCTCGCCGATCACGCCCGGTACCCGGGCGAGCGTCGCGTTGTCGAGCGGCGCCGGGCGCTGGCCGCCGGCGTCGAGGGGGGCGGCGGCGTCCGAGGGCGCCGCCTCGTCACAGGACATGGAACCCGCGCAGCCCCGCCGCTTCGCTCCAGGCGACATCGAGCCCGTCGACCGCGGCATGCGCGGGTCCCCGTCCGAGGGCGACGAGCGCATGCTCGATCTCCCGGCGATCGCCCTCGAGCAGCACCTCCACGCGGCCGTCGGGAAGGTTCTCCGCGTGGCCCACGAGCCCGAGGTCGAGGGCGTGTCGGCGGGCGAAGGCGCGGTAGCCGACCCCCTGAACCCGGCCCCGGACGAGGATCGTGGCGCGTGCGTCGGTGGCGTCGGTCATGCCTCCATGGTACCTCAGGGCCCTCATGCACCGATGGTAGGGTGACGACCAGGACGGGGCTCGTCGCGTGTCGCAAACGCGCGGGACCGACGCCGGCCCGACCCGAACCGACACCGGATGCGACGACGAACCCTGACCACCCTCACGCTGTTCGCGGCCCTGGCGCTCATGCTGGGTTGGCTGCCCAACTCGTCGTGGCTGCGTGGCGTGCTCGGTTCGCTGCTCGTCGACTCGGCGGCCGCCGCGAACGCGACCCTCAGCTTCGGCGCGATCTCCGGCTACGCCTGGCGGGGCCTGACCCTAGCGGAGGCACGTCTCGTGACCGACGGCCTGGACGTGACCGCGACCTCCGTTTCGGTGGACTGGTTCCTGCCTGCACTGGTCGTCGGCGAGCTGCCGCTGCGGCTCGACGTGGTGGGACTCGCCGGCGACGTCGAGGTCGGTCGCCTGAACCTGCCGCTCGCGGGCGGCGAGCCCCCCGCCGTCCAGGTGCGCATCGACGGCGCGCGGCTGGACGTCGCCGATCTGCGGATCGCGGAGGTGCCGTTCGACCTCCCCGACCTCCGCATCGAGCGCCTGGAGGCGACGAGTGGCGACGACGGCCGCTGGGAGCTCTCCACGGTGCTGGCGACCGCCGAGGGGCGCGTGGAGGGGACCGTCCGCGGACGCCTCGGTGACGACGCCTTCGAGGTGACGCTCGAGCGGGGCGACGCGCGGGTGGCGCGCCACTGGTGGGACGGCATCGAGGCCGGGACGCTGTCCGGCGAGCTCACCGTCGCGGCGGGCCACGCCTCCGGCCGCTTCGAGGTCGAGGGTGGGGCCATCGACGCGCTCGGGACGCCCGCGACGGACATCAGCGGTCCGATCGCCTGGCGCGACGACGTGATCGAGATTGCCTGGTCGGGCGCCATCGTCGGCGGTCGCATCGACGCCGGCGGGACGGTCGACCTGGCCGCCGCGCGCTGGCAGGCGGCGGCGACAGCGGAGGCGCCGCTGGCGAACGTCAGCCGTGCCCTGCTCGAGATCCTCGGCGCCCCGGCCCTTCCTGGTGCGGACGACGGGGTCGCTCGGGCCAGCATCGCGGCCGAGGGGTGGACCGAGGCGACGGTCACGGCGGACGTCACCGCGGTGGGCGATTGGCTGGGCGCCGCGCTGGCGGTGGAGGACCTGAGCCTGGCCTACGACTCCGCGCGGGGGCTGTCGCTGGAGCTCGACGGACGCTGGGGCGAGGGGCCGCTGCGGCTGCGGAGCGAGGCCCGCGACGGTCCGACCGACTGGAGCGCGGAGGCGGGTCCGCTGCGCGTGCTCGGCGTGCCGGTCGAGGCGTTCGCGGCCAGCTGGACGATCGGAGACGGACCCGTCCGTGGCCGCGCGACGGCCCGCGCCGGCGAGGAACCGTGGCAGCTGGCGGCCGATGTCGTGCTCGACGCCGAGGGCCTGCAGGGCTTCGTCGCTGGCAGCGCCTGGGGGGGTGGCCTCACCGGCGCCTTCGCCACCGCACCTACCGCCGGAGCGCCCGTCGAGGGCGGCGTGACGTGGGCGGTGCCCGCGGAGTTGGCGACGGGTGGCGCGCGCGTGGTGGCCAGGGTGGGGGGCGACCTGGGCGCGCCCAGCTTCGAACTGGAGGTCGTCGGCGACGGTCCGGTGACGCCGAGCGTCGGCGGCCCCGACCTCCGCGAGTTCCTGCCTGGCCTCGACCTCCGCGGCCGGGCGACCGCCACGCTCGCCGGCGGGGTCCTGCAAGGCGGCGGTCGCCTGGGACCGGTCGCCTTCGCGATCGACGGCGGCGACTGGACCGCCGACGTCGACGCGCTGCGGCTGGCGGGCGCGCTGCGGGGCACGGTGGGGCCGGTCGTGGCGAGCGGCGGTCGGGACGGCTGGACGGCCACCGCGCGCACCGCCGTCGCCTCGGGGCCGCCGATACCGGGGAGGAGCGAACCTCTCTGGGGCGTGGCCGACGAGGTCGCCTGGCGCATCGAGGGCGGCCCCGACGGCTGGACGGCGCGTGGCGACGACGACCGCTGGCGCCTGAGCTCGGAGGCCGGCGGCGCCTGGGCCGTGGACGCCGCGCCCGTCATCTGGCTCGATCGTCCCGCGACCCTCGACGGGCAGGGCACCTTCTCTTCCTTCTCCGCCACCGTCACGCTTCCCGACCTGGTCGCGACCGCCGAGGGGGATGCGGGCTCGATCCGGGCGGCGATCCGGGGTGGCGGCGAGCGGCTGGAGGGCACCTGGGCTTCGGGTGGCCGCCTCGACGTCGCCGGCAGCCTCGATCTCGGCATCGCGCTGCGGGGATGGGCCGACGTCGCTGGCGTCGCGCGCCTCGCCGGGGCGTGGGAGACCGCCCTCGACGATCTGCCGAGCGGCGACGCGTCGCTGGCGCTGACGGCGCCGTGGCCCGCCGAGGTCGCCTTGTCCGGCGACGGCAGCACGGCCAGCTGGGACGCGGCGAGCGACCTCGCCGGCGTGTCCCTGCTGAGCTCGGGCCGGTGGCGACCGGGCGCGCCTGAGCCACTCGCGGGCACGCTCGCCTGGGGCGACCTCGCCCTGCTGAACATCGACGGCGACGGCGTCTCGGGCAGCGGGACGTGGTCGGGCTGGGGCGCGTTGGGCGTGCGGGTGGCGGCGCAGGACTGGAGCCTGCGGTTGTCGACCGCGGGCGTCGGTGAGGCGGAGTTGGGCGCGACGCGCGCGACGTTCGATCTGGCGGAGCCGCGCCTCGAAGCGACGATCGACCTCGGCCTGTCGTGGGGCGGGCGGCCGGCCCGCGTGACGGGGCGCGCCGCTTGGTCGGCGGAGCGACCCGCCGGAGACCTGGTGGCGACGCTCGAGCTCGGCGGCGGCGGTCGCGCGAGCGTGGCCGGGGATCTCGACGGCTTGGCGGGGAGCTTCGCGGGGCCGGTGGCGGACTGGGCCGCGGTGGCCAGCCCGCTGCTCGCCGCCGACGGTGAGGCGGCGCTCGCCGGTGACCTCACGGGCACGCTCGCGTGGTCGCCGGCGGCCTCGCTCGTCCTGCGCGCTGGGTGGCGCGACGTCGAGGATCGCCCGGTCGACGTCACCTGGTCGCCCGCCGGCGGCGAGGCGAGCGGCGCGGGATGGCGCGCCCGCCTCGAAGCCGACGGCCGGCTCGAGGTCGAGGCCGAGCGCGCCCGCCTCGCCCCGCTGCTGCGGCGGGACGACCTGTCGCTGGCGATCGACGGCAGCGTCATCGTGGGTCTCGGGGGTGCCGTAACCGGGCCCGCGACGGGCGGGGGCGACGCCGGTGGTGTCCTTGACGTGTCCGCCGCGTTCGGCGGGTCCGAGCTGGCAGCCCGGCTCGTCGGCGGCAACGAGCCGGCGCTCGACGGCATGGTGAGCCTCGGCCCTCTACGGGCGTGGGCCGAGGGATCGTTGGCGCTCGGCCCCACCATCGCCTGGCGCGGCGTTTGGCGCCTCGCCGACGAGGCGGAGTTCGGCCTCGCCGGCCGCGGCGACTTCTACGCGTCCGCCGCAGAGACCGGCCTGACCGGTGCGCTCGACCTGCCGGCGGGCGAGCTGGGCCCACTGGCTTGGCCGCGGCTCGCCGCGGACGTCGACCTGCGCCCCGAGGGCTTCGCGTTGTCGGGCACCGACGGGCTCGCCGGTAGCTGGCCCGAGGGGCTGTCGACGACCGTGACCCTCGCCGACGTGCCGACCTCCGTGCGGCTGGGGCCGGAGGGTGACGGCTGGGCGCTCGACGCAGACGGCGAGCTCGTGACGGCCGCGTGGGTAGGCGTGCTCGAGGACTGGTCGCTCACGGGCACGGCGCGCCTCGCAGGGGTCAGGGCATTCTTGGAGGCCGGCGGCTCCGCGGCGACGGCCAGCGGCCACTGGTCGCTGGCCCACGATTCGCGCCCGGGCGGTCTCGCGGTCGAACCCGAGCCGTGGGCGGCGGGGCGCCTGACGCTCGACGACGCCGCCCTGGTGGTCGTCGCGCGGGGTGAGGACCTCGCCCTCGCGCGGGCCTCCGGGATCGCGCAGTTGCGGGATCCGACCGTGCAGGGCGAACTGCGTGCGCGGCTCGCGGCCGACGGCTGGTCGCTCGACGGCCGGCTCGACGCCGCCTGGCCGCCAGGGACCGGCGGGCCCGTCTCCGCGAGCCTGGAGGCGACCGGCCGGCGCCTCACGCTGGCGGCCGAGGCCGAGGTGGCCGGCGCGACGACGATCTGGAGCGTGACCGGCGACGACCTGGGCGACGGGCTCGCGACCCGCTGGGCGCTCGGAGGTCGGGTCGACGACATCCCCTGGAGCGGCGAGGCCCGCACGGACGCCGCCGGCGTCGAACTCGACGTCGCGAGCGACGACGGGCGCTGGCGACTGGTCGCGGGCGGCGGGCGGACGGGTCAGGCGACCGCCACCGGCCCCACTGGCCTCGACGCGACGCTAACCTGGCGACTCGACCCGTCGCTGGAGGTCGACCTCGAGGCGCAGGTGGCCGGCTTCACGGCCGCCGCCCGCGTGGGCCTGCCGGCGAACGGCGGCGGTGAGGGGCCGTGGCTGCGGCTCGACGTGGCCCACGCCGAGGAACCGTGGCGTGCGTACCTCGTCGGTCCGCTCGACCCGCTGGACCTCAACGGCGCGATCGCGCTCACCGACGCTGGCTTCGCCGCCCGGGTGGCATCCTCGCCCGCGTGGCGACTGACGTGGGGGGGCCTCGAGGTCGTCTGGGAGGACGGCGACCTCGTGGTCGACGGCCGCAGCGAGGCGAACCAGCTGCCGTTCGTCGAGCTGGAGGCGGCCGGCCTGCGCTGGGGTGGCGCGTCGGGTTGGGCGGGTCGCGGTCGCCTCACGGGCACCTGGGATGCCGGAGGTCTGGGGCATCTCGACGCCGTCGCCGAACTCGCCGGCGCGGGCGAGCTCGAGGCTCTGCTGGCGCTGACGCTGGACGGTGTCGCGATCGGCGGCGCCTCGCTGCGCGTCGGGTCGGACCCGACCACCGGCGTCGGTGGCGACGCCGAGCTGGCCGTGCCGATCCCCGGATTGGCGTCCTCGACGATGTTCGCTCGAGGTCCCGTCGGCTTCGGCGCCTCAGGACTCGAAGTCGACCTCGAGTTGCGGCTCGCGGGACCCAGGGAGGCGCTCGGGCGGCTGACCGCCGACGCCGACGCCATCCGGGCGCGACTGTCGGGCACGGGCATCGAGCTGACCTCCGAGCTCCGCGGCGCGCTCGGCGAGGGCCGCCTCGAGCTTCGCGAGCTTGCGCTCGACGAGGAGCTGCCGTACCTGCTGGAGCCGCGGCTCAGCGCCGACGCCGACGTCGCGTGGGACGGTGCGGGCTGGTCGTGGCGGGTCGACGCCCTGCGCCTCACGACGCCCGGCAGCCTGCTCGAGGCCGGCGGCGTCGGGGGACCGAACGGCCGCGTCGAGGCGTCGGCCCGCGTCGACGTCGACCTGAGCGATCTCCTGCTCGACACGTCGATCGCCGGCCGCGTGCGCGGTCCCGTGTCCTTCGACGGCGAGATCGGGGATCCGCTGGCCGGCACGATCGCGGCCAACCTGGAGGCGGACGAGGTGCGCTGGGACGGCCTCTCCGCCACCTGGCGGGCCTTGCTGACGGTGACCGGCAGCGCGGGCGATCCGCTCGTCCGCGCGGACTGGACGGCCGACGGTCCCGACGCACGGCTGGGCGGGGACGCGGCGTGGTGGCCCGAGCGCTCGACCGCCGAGCTGCGTGCGGACGGTGATCTGTTCGGTGCGCGGGTGGCGCTCGACGTCGGGTTGACCGAGCAGCGCTTCGGCGGCGACGGCGAGGTGGTCGTCGGCGGCGAGACCTGGAGCGTGACGACGGACACAGGCCGACTCGGCGTACGCGGCACCGGCCGCTGGCAGGACTGGGCGATCACGCTCGATCCCGCCGGCTGGCGCGCGGACGTCACCGGCGACTTGACGGCACTGCCCATGGCGGGTGGCAGCGTCGCCGGGACGATCGGGTTTGGCGACGGGCGGCGGCCCGTCGTCGACCTCGCGTGGCGCGCCGCCTCGATCGCCGGCGCCGAGCTGGGCGACGTCCGCGTCACCGGCGATGCCGTCACGGGTTGGACCCTGAGCGGCCCGCGCGCGACGGGCTCCCTCGCTCCCGACCTCCAGAACTGGGGGCTGGCACTCGATGCCATCGCGCTGCCCGTCGGCGACACCAGCGCGTCGAACACGGCCCGGGGGGGCCAGAACGGCGTGGAGGTGGCCGCGACCTGGGTGGGCGACACGCCCGCCGGGCCG
>Ga0180429_10001337_pt1 | contig 21063 bp, 16 predicted proteins | sample SS_ome_FD_132428 | JGI IMG/M metagenome (GOLD analysis project Ga0180429, IMG submission 132428) | Hypersaline lake sediment archaeal communities from the Salton Sea, California, USA - SS_1_S_1 metaG | ecosystem: Environmental > Aquatic > Non-marine Saline and Alkaline > Hypersaline > Sediment ...
GGAGAATATCCGTTCGGTGATAGACCAGGAAAAGCCTGACCTGGTAGCCCTTGCTACAGGATCACTCCCGGCCCGGGACGGCCGTGGCGGACTCACCGGCGCCCCCATCCCCGGATGGGAGCGGGCACATGTGTGCACCTATGAAGACATTCTGCTGAAAAGCGTATCACCCGGACAAAAGGTTCTGATCGTGGACGAACTGGCAGATCGGGTGTCGCCGGGCATTGCCGAAATGCTGGCAGAGGCGGGAAAAGAAGTCACCGTCGTGACCCGATGGGCCTCGTTTTCTCCCAATTTGCGTTGGTGGCTGGACGAACCATTTACCATGGGCAAACTCGACATGTTGGGGATTCAAATACACCCGAACACATGGGTCAAGGAGATAACCCCCACCGGGGCGACCTGTTTCAATATCTTCTCTTTCCGCGAATTCGATATACCTTCAGATACCATTGTCCTGACAACGATGAAGTATTCCCAGACAGACCTGTATGCCCTTTTTGAGCAGGAAGGGATTGAATGTCATTTGATCGGTGATGCAAAAGCACCCCGCTGGATTTGGAACGCCACGCATGACGGGTACAAACTGGCTTGGGAAGTATAGGCGCAAGGACGTTCTTGATGGTAATGGTAAAGGAAGTATGGTCCTTTCTGGAGACCGAGGGAGATAGTCTACTGGATACGGCCGTAAGCATGGCCACCGAAGCCAAGCGTGCGGCAAGGATCTTTCATGCACAGCCCGCAGGCGTTATCTTCAGTGAAATCCCGGAAGAGTTCATCGACAAACTTCAATCCTACGGGCTGGAAAAACTCTATTGTTGCCGACAGGATCTTCCCCTCGCACCGGAAATCATCGCGCAATCCATCCAGACGGCGGCATTGGATCAAGCACCGCAGTTCATACTGTTTGCCGATACCTCCCTCAGCGCGGACATTGGCGCACGGGTCGCCGCAGGCTTACTGCGGGGATTCATTTCTCCCTGCACCGATTTTTCCACAGAGGCAGAAGCCCCGATTGCCCGAAAAAGCATCTATGGCGGCAAGGCCGACGCTCTCATTGCCTGGACCACACCGCCTCCCTACCTCGCCGGGGTGGCATTAGAGGCCCTGGAATCGAGAACGGTTTCCAACGATGTACGACCAGAGGTCGTGGACATCCCCCTCTCACCACTGCCGCCCCGGAACCGACTTGAAAGAAGCTGGGCCGTGGACCTTTCCGAGCTCGACTTGACCGAAGCAACGGTCGCCATCGGCGTGGGCAAAGGCGTCCACCCGAACCAGATGCCCATTGTGGAACAACTTGCGGAACGTATCAAAGGGGTGGTCGGAGGCACGCGCATTGCCGTGTACGACGGACTGATCCCCCATGAAAGGCAGATCGGAACCACGGGGAAATGGCTCGATTGTGATCTGTATATCGCCCTGGGAATCTCCGGTGCCCCCCAGCATGTCATGGGCATCAAGTCCGTGAAGAAGATCATTGCCATCAATATTGCCAAGGAGGCGCCCATCTTCAAGTTCGCCCATTTGGGCGTTGTCAATGATTGGCAGGAAGTCATTGAGCATTTGAATGAACTGTTGAAAATCGCAACAGAGAAAGCGGCATGAAGATCATTGCCTGTTTGAAAATGGTAGCAGACCCGGATATCGCTGCCTTTGATGTACAGAAGAATGAACTGACAGACCTTTACCCTGTAATGGATCCTATCGGTCATCAGGTGCTGGAAGCGGGTCTCCAGTTACGGGAAGCAAGTGGTGGCCGATTGACCGCTGTCTGCCTCGGCGATGCGACTGCAGAGGCCATACTGCACTATGCCTTGCACCAGGGGACAGACGCCGCCATCCGCCTTTCTGCAGACGAACTTGCCGACACCGACACGTGGGCGCGTGCCCAGACAATTGCCAAAGGGCTCTCCGGAACGCCATACGATCTTGTTCTGACCGGCGCTGCCAGCGCCGATAGCGGCAGCAGCTATATGCCGGCTGCACTGGCAGCCCACCTGACCCTGCCCTTTTCCACCCATATCGTTGATATACGAAGAAGTGAGTCTCCAGGGGTGACCGTGGTCAAGAAGCTTCCCCACGGCAAACGAGAGACCTACAATCTTGATCTGCCGGCGGTCATCGGGTGCGCCCCGGGCATCAGTATCCCGCGATATGTGGCCCCTTTTGGGCGTGTATACCGGCAAGGCGAACAGAAAGCAGTACAGACACTCGCGGTGGAACTACCACCTGAAAGAACTGTGCTCACCCGCACGGTCGACGTGATGGCTTCAAAACCTCGGGTCAAAGCCGGGATCAACATCACGGCACTCTCCATGGCAGACCGGATGAAGATGATGCGCGGGGAGCTGGGAACAAAGAAAGAAGTCTTTACGGGCTCACCCGATGAAGCCGCCCGCAAGATCATGCGTCATGCACAGTTGGATTCGACAGACAAGTGAGTAGAAGGCTGTCACATGTCGGGACTTGAACGAGTTGTTTTCTGGTTGCTCCTGGTTGCTGCCCTGGGCATCTCCGGTCGCAGATTCATCTTCTATTTCCATTGCATTCGCAAAGGAAGCGGGCGACTCCCCCATGACCAGCCTGTCAGGCGGTTGAAGGCCGTCATGATTCAGGTCCTTGGGCAATGGCCGAATTTCAAGACCGCATCCATCAAGGATCTGGCCGGACCGGGGCATCTGCTCATCTTCTGGGGTGCTGTCGTGCTGGCCCTGTACTTTGTTTTTCTCATCTTGATTGGAGAAGGCCTCCACATATCCGATTCGATCCGTTCCGCCTTTGCGGCCCGCCTGTTGCTGGCCCTGTGCGACATATTTCTGCCCCTGCTGGCCGTTGGCATGCTGGCTGCGGCCCTGCGGCGAAGCATACGAAGACCAGAGCGCCTGGGGCCTGATTTCGACGCCAAGCTGTTTTGGACCTTGACCCTGTCTGTACTGCTATTGGTAAGTTGTCACCTTGCCTTTGAATCCTTGCGACTTCATCTTGGCCTCAACCCTACGGGCCCCTTTCTGACACGCGCCTTGGCTGAATGGTGCGCGACACTCTCCCTTACCAATGATCAGGCAGCCCTTCTCTATCGTGCCGCCTTTTGGGCTCAGTATGTCCTGGCCCTCACGCTGATCGTCTACGGCACTTACTCCCATCACCGGCATCCTGTCTTCAGCCCCTTCAATATTTTTTTCCAATCCTACTCGTCGCCGGGTCACGTTCCTTTGGTAGACTTTGCGAAAGAACATCGATTCGGTGCATCTTGCCCGGAAGAGCTGGACCGAAAGCAGCTCCTGGATGGATTTGCCTGCACCCATTGCGGCCGGTGCCAGGACAGCTGCCCTGCCCATCACACCGAAAAGCCGCTGTCGCCCAAACAACTCATTACGGATATCAACCGTTGCCTGTTAGCCAATGGATCCGGCTCCCCCGGTCTGGTTCGAACGGATCAACCTTCCGGGATAGCGATGGAAACCCTGCTTTCTTGTACCACCTGCGGTGCGTGCATTGAGGCATGCCCCGTGTCGAACAGGCCCCTGGACAGTATCATCGCGCTTCGACGACACCTGGTGTATGAAGGCTTGTTCGACCCGGGCCATGCCACGACCTTGAAACGCATCTCCCAGGACGCCAATCCCTGGGGCATGCGCTGGCATCGCCGAGCGCAACATTTTGATTTACCCATCGCACGCGCTGATGAACACTATGACTGCATCTACTGGCTGGGCTGCGCCGCGGCATTCGACGACCGGGCCAGACGCATCGCCGAGGCAATGGCGGCCGTATTGAAGAGAGCCGGTTTGCGTGCAGCCATCTTGGGGACCGCAGAAAAATGCTGTGGAGACGCTGCCCGACGCATAGGCGATGAAGGGCTGTTTCAGAAGCTTGCCATGGACAATATCCATCTACTGAACGGACACGATTTCGATTTCATTCTCACCCACTGCCCCCACTGCTTCAATAGTCTCACGAATGATTACCGGCCACTGGGAGCCTCTTTTCGTGTCGTCCACCACAGCGATGTTCTTCGGGATTTGGTCCGTTCAAAGAAGATCGAGCTGCACCCCGCCGGAGGAAACATGATGTACCACGACCCATGCTACCTCGGTCGTTATAACCACGGATATGATGCTCCGCGCAGCGTACTGAGGGCCTTCTGTTCCGACCTGTCGGAATTCGAGCGCAATCAAGAGAACAGCTTCTGCTGTGGAGCCGGCGGCGGGCATATGTGGAAGACAACGGAAAAGGGCCGACGCATCAGTGTTGCCCGGGTAAAGGAGGCACTTCAAACTGGCCCGGACCACATCACCAGTGCCTGTCCCTACTGCCTCCTTATGTTCGAAGAGGCGATTCAAACCGTGGCCCCGGAGAAATCGGTCGCCGTGAATGATATTGCCGAGCTCGTTCAGATGTACATGAGGTAAGAGGAAACCCGCGCGTCAATCATACCAGCCGAAATCATTGACCGCTTTGGTCATGGCCCACACGCACCCTGCCGGTGCCATGGGTGGCATTTCGCAGCCCGTGGAAAAGATGAACCCCCCGGCGATGTCCTTGTGCTCCACGACCAGGTCCCGGGTCGCCGCGTGGACTTCAATAGGTTTTTGGGTCTGGACGATGGTGGGTTCCAGATTCCCGAAGGCAATGTGATCCGGGAAGAACTCGGCCACCCTGGCCAGATCGATTTCGTGACCCACGCTGATGATCCCCGGGTCGCCCATCTCCACTTCGGCCCAAAAGGGAAGATTATCGTTCTGCTCGCCGCAGGGATGAAAGAAAAAGTGCTTGTAGCCCAATTCCCTGTAGGCGGCATGCTGCGCCTTCAGGTGGGGTAGACAGAACTCCTTGAACATCCTGGGTGAGATCACCTGATTCGAGTGGGTGGGCCCTCCGACAAAGGGACAGATCCTTGCCGGGTCGAATTTCTCGGCCCACATCCTGGCCACAACGATCTGGAAATCGGTTACAAACCCGAAGAGCTTGTGCACCAGTTCAGGCTTCTTGTACATCATCCGGGCCAACTTCTCGATGCCTATGAGGGATCTCGCCGTTTCCATAGGGCCGCTCCCCAGCAGGCCGACGACCAGGCCCTCCGGCTGGGCCTCCAGTGCATAGGCCACGGAAGCAAGCATCAGGGGAATGGTTCCCGCCTGTTCCAGGTTGTCCGGGATCTTGAGGTTCAGAATGTCCTCGTCGCTCTGAACGGGATGTCGCGTAATCATCGGGGCCTGGGAAAAATCGCCCTCGGGCCATCTGACATCGCCTCCAAATTCCAGAGTGGGCCAGCACGCAAGGGCGCCGGGGACGAGCACGATGGGCAGCCAGCCGTACTGCTCGTTGGCCCAGATCTGCACGTCGGTGCTGACCTTCAAGTCCGTGTACACATCATTGATGGTGTAGCCGCCATTCAGTACACTGTAGCCGAGAGAAAGGGGCCACAGAGGAACTCGATCCGGCCGTTGCCGGTTCAGAAGCGCTTCCAAACGTTCGGCATCACTCATCCCCTTCTTCACGCTTGCCATCACTTGACCCTCCTCGATGGTGACACCTGACTTCACGCATCTCTTCTATTCGAAATGAATGCCCACATCTGTCGGCACCGCCAGATCCGCCTCAACCTCGATCGCCTTCATGATGCCCAGCGGTATCGGGCAGGAGACGTGCAACCCGCTCGCCACAGCCTTTCCCAACAATGGGGACTGTGTGAGCGGAGACAGCGCATCGCGGAGTTCCAGTTCATCGAGCAGGCCGGCCAGCCTGCTCACCTGCTCGCACTCCGTTTCGATCCGGACCTTGAACCGTGTCCTGGTGATCCCTTCCACATGTATTCTGCTCTGGAAGTTGCAGTTGCCGGGCGTGATCCGTACGGTTGCCATCTCTCGGCAGGCTCCTCAAAGTGTTCTTCCCGACATCTGTGCACAGAGGCCGTGCCCTTACTTGGCCAGCCGCTGGAATCCGGCCAGCGAGTAATTCCTCTCCTTCTGGCTGTCATCGTAGATTTTCCAGATGTAGTCCTTACAGTATCCCTGAAGCATCGTGCAATGGTCCGTACGTTCATCCACGGCAACCATGTAGCCGGGGAGTATGGCCTTCACACTCCCGTCATCCGTCCTGACTGCGCTCCATACCATCCATGCGCATTTCCAGTACTCGTCGGCCCGGTCATAGATGTCCTTCATTACGACAACGATAGCATTTTCCGCATCCACCCAGATCCGCTGCTTTCCATAGTTGTAGTAGGGATCCTTTGCCTTCAATTCAACGACATACACGGGACGTTTCGCCCAGACAAGCTTGTTCTTCTCCGTAGGGAACCAGGGCGCCGTCTGAGCATCATTGGTTTCGTAGTTCAACTCCCAACAGGGCGTCTGTTGTGTTGTTGCGCACATTTCACCGCCACTCTTCTCGATAGGCTGGACCTTCTTGAACATGTAAGGCAGCAGCCCGTCCTGCTTTCTCAGTAACTTCCACGTGAAGGAGGAGACCTTTCCGTCGATGCACCAGGCATCATCCGCACAGATATCGGCCCCGATCCATGAATCCGAGCGGTTCGCGGGGCTCATCCGGCGTACCCTCCGTATTGCAGGTACGTATGCGAACGTACTGTCCGGGCGCGCATCGCGGTAACGCCAGAGAAGCATGTTCGTGCCTGCAATATCGTACGGCGCCACGATCTGGAGAATCGAATATCGCTCGATATTTTCCTTGTTCTTGACCTCCTTTCGGGGAGGGTAGCCGTCCATGGGATACTGATGAATCGCTGCTTCTACCGAACGCTCCAACCCCGTGCGCCCCACCCATCGGAACTGAAAAGGAAAAGAGATGTTCCCCTCCGTGAAGGTGTGGTAGTAGTGGTTGGTCGCAATCTTGGCTCCCGCCTTCGGATCGTCCAGACCGATCTCCGGGAAAGGGATGCCTTGAATGAAGTCGGCAGGCTTTCCGCCCTTGACCTCCATGATGACGCCTTCATCGTCAAATTCATACTTTCCCTTGTTCGGCTCGAAGTGTTCCTTGTCATAGTTGGTCATGTAGGCCTTGGGATCGTACTCCAGATCATCAACCTTGAGCGTATAGTCCCCCTTCTTGATCCAGTTGAGTACCGATCCCGGAATCATCCCCTCGACCTTCTCCCAGTTCGACTCGTCGATGATTTCGCCGGCTTGGACGTCGGCTGAGGCCGTAGATCCTGGACACAGGCCGGCCCAAAGGCAGGCAAGAAGCAGACTCGAGTATGTTATGAACCTCATGATTCCCTCCTGATGATTGCGGTGTTCATTCGTTGTTAACTCAGTAGATAGGTCAGGATGAAGCTGATCTGATCACGATCTCGGAAGAGGCCGAAGTTGGTGAAGTTGCCCACGATGGCGCTGTACTGGACCATGAACCGGAAGGGCCCGCGGATGAAGTTCACCTGGGGTTGCACGAGCCAGGCCCCGCGCAGGTCGTACGCCAGGGCGAGCTGGGGGTTGAGGTTCCCCTTCATGTAGTTCGTGTTCAGAATGGCGGTAATGGAGTTCTCGTACTCCTTCAGGCCTGGAAATACGAGCAGGTCCGGGTAGATCGGGGCCGGTTGCGCCATCCGGTCGTCATAGTCGGAGACCCACTGGCCGAAATACTGCATGGACAGCATGAACATGCTCTTCCGGTTCAAGGGACGGATCCAGAGTTGCTTGTCGAACCCGATCATGAACCTGAGGATGTCCTTCTTTGGGATCTGGCCGTTCTGGGGATTCAGCGGCAATCCGTCCAGGCCCAGATCCCGGACATCCACCCCGAGAATCTCGGCAGCCAAGTCCAGCACAGCGGGCGGCAGCGATACGGTAGGGCCCCAGAAGGTCGACAGACTCTCCTCCGGGATGAACACGGGCTCGTCCCAGAACCAGGCAACCTCTCCCCGAAAGACGGTGTTTGTAAACGATTCGAAAAAGCTCAAGCTCCCGCCTGTGACCTGCACGCTCGGAAAGGAACCTTCCAGGAGGAGGGCGTCCAGGCTCGTGAGCAGGGCATTGCCCCCGACTTGCATGAGCTTGCTCTGGTCGACCACGGAACGCAAGGCAGGCTGATCAAGATAGGTCTTGTAATGGGCCACCGACCAGTTCAGGTTGGGCCCCACCATCCCCTGCAGACGTACTCCCCACCTGCTGCTTGCCATCTCCTTGGCCGGGGTGTTGATACGAAGGGCGGGAAAGAACAACTCTGGCAGTGGCGCTGAATAAGGAGTACCGACCGCTGCAAAAGGAGCCACCCGTGCGTCCCAGGTTCCGGGCACCCAGAACCCCTCGAGCACGAGGGAAGCAAACGGGCCCAACGAGCCGAGGTCGCAGCTTCCCTTCAGCATCCAGAGGGGAATCCGCCGGTCATCCAGGTCCTCGAAGGGCCCACCAAAGGTGTTGTCCAGGGGGTTGATCCCGTCCAGGAGCCGAAAAAGGTCGGTCTCGCCCCAGGCGAGGTTCTGCCGACCGATCCGGAGAAATAGGGGCCCCCGGACGAAATCAGCATAGGCCTCCCACAGGTCGTAGGCCTGCTTGAAATTGTCGATGTTTTCCGGATCCTGATCTCTCACATACTTGAATTTGTCGGAACCGACATTGTAGAGGGCATCGTACATGAACCGCCCAACAATATGATACCTGCTCTCGATCTCGAGCTTCTTGAGCGGCCACAGGATGTCCAGCGTGTTCGTGAGCTCTCTCAGGTCGTGGTTGACCTCGATCAGAGCCAGGTTGCGCCACTGGACCAGATCACCCACTTCCGCGCGGGCGTACGTGTAGCCCTCCCACTCCTGCAACCGAAAGGTGGCCCGGCTCTGTACCTTGGCAGAAAATTGCAGAGTCTTCTTCTGGTCGATGTAGAAAGCCTGAGCTTCGCGGTGGAACACGGACAGCAAAAGGCCGAGGAGAACGGCCCCAAGTAACCATATTCTGCTTTTCATGCCTGCCCCCCCTTGTGTCGCTTGTTCGAACTGCAAAAATCCGTCCGATTCTCCAGTCAATTTCCTAAAACCACGACGAATGCCAGCCCGGCCGGACGAGGCACCCTTTGGATGTGGAGCTTCGCCGGCCAGTCCGTCCTGACGAATCCATTTGTTCGAAAGTCGGATAGAATAACACACAGCCTAATGGCGTATCAACTGTAGAAACAGGAAAAATGCCTGGGTGCCTCTCAATACTGCCCGAAGTCTTCCGTCGCCTTCTTCATCATGTACAGATTATACGGAGGCGTATTGACGGGGACTTCGCAGCCCTGCATCAAGGCGTACCCCCTGGGGGCGTGCTTTCCCTTTTCAATGGCCCGCCCACATACCTCATAGACCTCCCGAGGGGTGCCGGCCTGTAAGATCGTCGGCTCGATATTCCCGGCAACGATGTGGTCTTCTCCAAAATGCTCCAGGGCCGTGTCGATCTCGACCTCTTTGCCGATGCTGATGATCCCCGGGTCACCCATGGGGACCTGGGCCCAGCAGGGCAGATTGAGGTTCTGTTCACCACAAATATGGCAAAGAATCACCTTGATGCCCAGAGCAAGGATCTTCTCGTGGAGTTCGACCTGATAGGGAAGGACGAGCTTTTCAAATTGCTTGGGGGAGATGATCTGATTGGAGGCAAGGGGTTCCCAGATCTGTACACTCACCCGTCCCTTTCCGAATGTTTCGACCCAATGGGCCACCACGGAGACGACATGGTCCGTGGCCAGCCTGAGAAGCCGATGGGCCAAATCCGGTTTCTTGATCGACCATCTGCACAAGGTTTCAACTACACAGATATTCCCGGCCACGGTGAAGGGCCCCCCGACGACCACCGAGGGGCTCATCTGGTTTTCCGCCTGGAGCTTCGAGAACTGCATCGCCAGGGGCAGCATGCCCGCGCTTTGCACATCGGGCAAGACCAACCGGTCCACATCGTCTTCCGCTTGAACAGCGAAGCGCTTGTTCGAAGGCGCCTGTTCGTATTCACCGTCAGGGAGTTTGATTTCTCCACCGAATTCGCATCCCCCGTATGACGCGTAGCCGAAAAAGGGGTCGCTGTCATAGCCGTATTGCTCTTTGGTAAACACCTGGGCCTGGAAGCTCTTTTCCGGATCACTGTAGATCGTCGATACCGGATACCCCACGTTCCTCGCACAGAACCCAAGAATAAAGGAGAGAAAAGGCACTCGATCCAAAGGATCTCCCTTCAACAAGGTCTCCATTCTCTCCCCGGATGTCTTCTTTGTCTTGCTCATTGGTATCGTCCGCCCGTCTTGTCCCTGTCCATGTGAGCCTTCCGGAGCCCTATCGCCCCAGCCGTGCCAGCATATTGTTTGCTTCCTTGATTGCCTCCACTGCATCGTCGGCATAGCCGTCGGCACCGTAACTCTCGGCTATGTCCCGCGTCAAGGGCGCCCCCCCTACCAGGACGGTGACATCGGGGTCTTCTCTCTTGAGCGCTTCGATTACCTTTGGCATGGCCAGCATGCTGGTTGACATCAGGGCCGACAGGGCCACCATATCGGCATGTATCTTTGCTTGTTCCTCGGCGAATCTTGGCACGAGGACGTCCTTGCCCAGGTCATGGACCGTCCATCCCGCTGTCTCGAACATGATCTTCACGAGGTTCTTCCCGATATCGTGAATGTCCCCCTCAACGGTGCCGATGATAACGCTTCTGTCCGTCGCAGCCTCTTCGACCGTGAGATGGGGCTTGAGCACGTCCAGCCCGGTGTAGAGTGCATCTGAACATAGAAGAAGCTCCGGCACGTAGTATTCACCTGCAGTGTATAGCTCACTCACCTTTTCCATGGCTGCCGTCAAACCGTTTGTTATGGCATAGTAGGCGTCAACGCCTTCATCGACCACTGCCTGGCTGAGCTCCCGCGCGGCATCTTCATCCATCTTGATCACTGCATTGTACAATCCTTGCGTCAACTCCTTGACTCTTTCCTCACCGGCCATGTTTTCCTCCCAGCATATCGAGGTGGGTCCCTCCACAACCATTGGTCATCCTCTTCACGTTCCCTACAACGAAAGGATCTATATTACCGGTTGTGACGCAATCCGCAAAGTGCTTCACGGCCCCTTTTTGTTCAATTTCAGGGCCCGCACGCATACGACAAGTGCGTCGGGGCGGGAGAAGGCAAGGCTCAGCAATGCGCTTCAATTCCAGTGGGTTAGGTTCGCATGTGCCGTTCGCCCGGCCCAAGCGGGGTCCGGCCTTTCAAGATTCCAGAAAAAAGATTATCCTTTCGAAGGATGGAGATTTCGAAAGGAGCCCAAACGGATCCGTGCAGCGTTGTCAATCGAACCGAGAAGGGAAGACCCATGAGCTTTCTTAAGGGGGGCAACATTCAGATCATCGCAACCTCCACTTCTTTCCCACCGCAATTCAAGGTCACGGACATCGCGCAAATCGATGACCAGGAAGAGTATGCAGGGTGGGAGAAGGTATGCGTGTGCGAGCCAGACCTGCATCCGAGCGAGATGGCGGCCGCGGCTTTGCGCAATGCCCTGTCGGAAGCCGAACGTTCTCCGGACGAGCTTGGGTTCATCATTTCTATCGGGACCTTCGCCGACTACCCTCTTCCCTGGTCTCTCGCCATAGAGGTCGGAGGGATCCTGGGGTGTTCGAAAACCTGTGTTGGAATCGATCTCAACGCCGGATGTGCAGGCATGTTGGTCGCCTTGAGCGCCCTGTCGGGTTGGTTGGGTCAGGCTACCCAGGGGCTGGCCGCAATCGTTTGCGCGGACCGCAACAGCGCCTTCATAGAGCGAACGGGGGCCCCATCCCAGTTGGCCGGGTTTTCTGATACGGCGTCGGCGCTCCTCGTAGCAGTCACGGAGCCCACTGCACCTTCACTGGGGCGTTTCTGTGGTTGCGAAATGTTGTCACACCCGACGTTCAACGATTTGAAGACTCGCTTCGCCGGCGGGACGCGCTTTCCGCAAGCCGATGCCGACGGCACGTTGCGTCTCAATCCTGCGCACCCGCCGGTGGAGACGGCCATGGTTTTTCTGGAGCGGTTGAAAGAAGCCCTTGAGGCCTTGCGAACGCGTTCCGACCTGAACGAAATAGACCACCTGGTTGCGACGCAGATGAGTCCGTCATTCCTGAACATGCTGCGCCGGCAACTCAGGCTTCAGCACGATCAGGTCTGTGTTACGGGCCACGACTACGGACACAGTGGCTCGGATCTGATTATCGGGCTCGACGCATTGAAACGCTCAAACGAATTGAAGGGCAACACGCTGCTGCTAGCCTCTGCAGATTATCTGTTCGCCGCCGGGTTGGTCAGGTCCGACAGGTAGGACCGAAAGATCCATCAGGTGAGTCGCGTGGACATCGGAGAGCTCGAGCGAAAAGCATGAAGGGAAGAGGTCCCCGAAACCTTCTGCTCTACGTTTTTCCGTACATGGCCCGCAGTTCCTTCTTGAGGATCTTGCCGAGCGGATTCTTGGGCAGGGCGTCAACGAAGATGACCCACTTTGGCCTCTGGAACTTGGCCAGCCGGCCGGCTGCGTACTCCATCACTTCCGGTTCGGTCAGCTCCGCGCCCGGTTCCTTGACCACGATGGCGCACACATCCTCACCGTAGACAGGGTCTTCCCTGCCGATCACCGAGGCCTCCAGGATCCCCGGGTGCTCGAACAGCACCTCCTCGATGTCCCGGGGATAGATGTTCTCTCCGCCACGAATGATCATGTCTTTCTTCCGCTCCGTGAGGAACAGGTAACCCTCCTCGTCGAGACACCCCACGTCTCCGCTGTGCAGCCACCCATCCACGATCGTTTGCGCGGTAGCCTCCGGCTTGTTGAAATACCCCTGCATCACGTTGGGTCCCCTGACGCATATTTCCCCGGCCGTGTTCGGGGCAAGCACGTTTCCCTGTTCATCGCGGATGGTCACCTCCACCCCGGGCAGGGGCTGACCCGCGCTCCCCGGCTTGTAGACCCCGTCCCGCCGATTCAGGGACACGGCCGGGCTGGCTTCGGTGAGCCCATACCCCTCGAGGATCTTGCCGTGGAAGGTCTTCTCGAATCTCTTGTACAGTTCCATCGGCAGGGGCGCCCCGGAAACGATCCATCGATCCATGGTTGAAGTATCGGCCTGCGCAGCGTCCGGGTGATTGAGGAGCATGGCCAGCATGGTAGGGACCACGCCGGCATACGTGCACTTGTATCGCTCGATCAACTCGAGCGACTGGGCGGCATCGAACCAGGACAGAAGGACTCCTCTGACCCCGTAGAGCGTACCTCCGATGGAGGAGATAATGCCGAAAGAATGGTTCAAGGGCAGCACGAACAAGGCGACGTCACTGTGCTTGAAGTCCTGTGTCTCGCAGCCTGCCCTGGCATTGAAGTAGAGATTGTGGTGGCTGAGCATCACGCCCTTGGGCATGCCCGTTGTGCCCGAGGTATAGAGCAGTACGGCAACCTCCTCATCCTTGGCCGGGTAGATCTCGAAACCGGGTGCGTTTCCCTCAATGAGCTGGTGAACAGAAGGATACCCCTCGGTCGGTTGGGCGTCCGCGGTGATGATGTGCTTGAGTGTGCCCTTTGCAGAAAGCTCTCTAGCCTCGAGCATCTTGGGCAGGAAGATCTCGTGCACGACGCACACCTCGACTTCTGAATCATCCAGGATGTGCGCGACCTCTTCGGGTTGCAGGACGAACAGGATGGGCATGGCCCACGTCCCGAGTTTGTAGGACGCAGCAAAGGTCACCAACACCTCGGGGGCGTTTCCCATCATCATCGCGAGCCTGTCCCCGGGCTTCATGCCCATTTCCTGCAAGCCCTTTGCGAGGCACTCGGCCTGCCGGTTCAACTCCACGTTGGTGTAGTCCCGCTCTTCGAACACCAGCGAAACGTACTCACCGAATTCCTTGATGTTGTTCAGCGTCAGTTCAGCGAGGTTCATGCGGTCTCCTTCCTGCTCGACATTCTTTCTTCAAGTCCCTTAGCTCATTCCGAACTCAGTACCTAAGAACCATGGAAATACTGTCAAGAAAATCAGCTGACCACCGGCAGAGCCGATGGTTTAGCCTCTTAATCCGGAATATGTCTCTCTTGTGACATTGCCGCTTATCTTCTTGTCATGGTACCGTATTGTCACGCTATCGGGTGACGAGCAAAGGCTAACCTACACATCCCACCCTGTCAATCCGCTCGTCATGGGCATATCGGCAGTACAAAGATACCCTGAAAAGGAGGAACATTCCATGCCAAAGACCATCGTAACCGCAGCGATCACGGGAAGCATTCACACCCCGACCATGACGCCTCACCTGCCGATCACGCCGAAGCAGATTGCCGACGAGGTCGTGCGGTCCTGGGAGGCCGGGGCTGCCGTGGCCCACGTTCACGTGCGAGACCCGGAAACGGGGCAACCCTCCCCCTCCATGGATCTGTACCGTGAGGTCATCACGGACGTGAAGACCCGATGCGACATCATCCTGTGCCTCACAACGGGCGGCGGGCTCGGCATGACCGCAGAACAGCGCGTCGCCGTGGTCCCCACCTTCAAGCCGGAGCTGGCCTCTTTTAATTCCGGTTCGGTCAATTTCGCCCTCTTTCCGGTGGTGGCCAAGTACAAGGAGTGGAAGTTCCCCTGGGAAGCCCCGTATCTCGCCAGCACGGAGAACCTGGTCTTTTCGAACACCTTCCAGACCCTGAGAGAGTTCTGCGAGTTCTTCAACGCGAACGACACCAAGCCGGAGCTGGAGGTCTACGATGTGGCGATGATCAACAACATCGCCTACATGATCGGAGAGGGATATCTCAAGAAGCCCGTCTACCTGCAGTTCGTCATGGGGATCCTGGGGGGCATTCCGCCTTCGGTCGACAACCTGCTCTTCCTGTACAAGACCGCCAAGGAGTTGATCGGCGATTTCTCCTGGTCCGTGTGTGCGGCAGGCCGGCATCAGATGCGGATGTGCACCACATCGCTCGTGATGGGAGGGAACGTTCGGGTAGGCCTCGAGGACAACATGTACGTGGAAAAGGGGCGAATGGCAAAGAGCAACGCGGAGCAGGTCGAAAAGATCATCCGGATCGCCCGGGAACTGGGCATGGAGCCTGCAAAACCGGAGGAAGCCAGAGAGATCCTGGGCCTCAAGGGCCTGGACCGGGTCGGGTATTAGGTATCGGGCAGAGAATCCGAGCGCATTCTCAACCCTGAGTACATATAGAGCCCGTAGACGGCCCTCGCCGAGTCTTTCGGAAACTCGTAGAACGGAATGTTTCTATCTCTCATCAATTCGTACACAATGCCGGTCATGAAACGCTTCATAGACAGACCGATCAAGGGCTTCCCGTATTCTTCAGGAATCCGCGACATCTTTTCGGCGGCATCCAGCCTCTCTTGAATGTTCTCCGGCGTGATTCCCCACAGGGGCGCTTCTGAAATGATGGCATCGATCTCGGGGTGCCGGGCAAGATCTTCGGCAACTTTGGCCAGGGTCATGCCCCTGGGGTCCGCGGCCAGGTCAACGGGGTTCTTCGGCGGTGACGCGTGGGGCAAGAGGTATCGAGACAACTTCTTCACTGCGGCTTCATCCAGTTCCGGAACGCTCAATCCGTAGCCGTTACACGCATCCGTCGAGACCACGCACATCCCACCACCACCGGCCACGATTCCCACACGATTGCCCTTTGGCAAAGGTTGCTTCGAGAGGGCCTCGGCAATGTCAAAGGCATGACTGACATCATAGGTCCGTATGATCCCGGCCTGGCGACAGACCGCGTCAAAGGTTGCATCCGATCCGGCAATGGACGCCGTGTGGCTCATGGCCGCCCTTGCGCCGTCTTCTCCCTGTCCGCTCTTGTAGACGATGATGGGCTTCTTTCTCGTTACCCGGCCGGCATTCCTGAGGAACCGATTTCCGTCCTTCAGGCCCTCGATATACAGAACGATCACCCGTGTTCGCTCATCTTCCCCCAGGTACTCGATATAGTCCGCCATGGACAGATCCGCCTGGTTGCCAATGCTCAAGAACGCGTTGAATCCGTATCCCTTATCGCTGGCGATCCCCAGTAAGTATGCCCCCATGGTGCCGCTCTGGGAAACAAAGGAGATGCCGCCTGCTTGGGGCATGAAATCAAAGGCCGTGTTCAGGCGGACTTCCGAGGTATAGATTCCCATGCCGTTCGGGCCCATGATCCGAATATTGGCGGATCGTGCAATCCTGACGATTTCATCCTGCAGGGCTTTTCCCGCGGGCCCGGTCTCGGCAAATCCTGCCGAGATCACGACCATGGCTTTGACCCCTTTGGCCGCGCAATCCCTCACTGCGTCAGGCACTTTTGGCGCCGGCAAGGTAACCACTGCCATGTCGACAGGACCGGGTACGTCCCTGAGGTTGGGATAGACCGTGAGGCCCTCGATGGTTTTCGCCTTGGGATTGATAGGATAGATCGGCCCTCGGAAGGCGGACTTCAGCGGTCTTGCCACCATCCCGTACCCCCATTTTCCAGGCGTGCCGGAGGCTCCTATGACGGCAATGGACCGGGGGGAAAACAGGGGTCTCAATTCATCATGCATTCGGCTGCTCATAGATTCTCTCTCAAATACCAGCGGGGTGGCCCATCTCGTCCCAACCTCGTTCCTCGTAGTAGTCCTTCAGCAACCGGTCATATTCTTCTCGTCGGACGCACCGATTCTCAAGCACCTTCCGAAGAACCCTTTCATGCCGCCTACTCCTCTCGGATGGCCATACGCACGAGCTGAACGATGTCCAGGACCTTGAGCTGGATCTTGTTTCTCCGCACGTAGGTGTTCATGGTCCGCACGCACTGCTGACAGGCCGTGACCACGGCCTCCGCACCGGTTTTCAGGACCTCCTCCACCTTCTGTGCGGCAATATCCTTGGACAGGTCGGAGTCGATCATCTCCAGATTGCCGCCGCCGCCACAACACGGGCAGTTCTCACGGTTGGCAGCGAGCTCGACGAGTTTCACCCCGGGGATGGAGCGGAGGATTTCCCGCGGCGGATCGAACACCCGGGCGGCCCGCCCGAGATCGCACGGGTCGTGATAGGTCACGGTCATGGCAAGCTCGTCCAGGGGCACCCGCCCACTCACAAGCAGCTCTTTGAGGAACTCGGTCACATGAGAGATGGGGAACTCCCGTGGATAGTGTTCCCGCCACATCTGATAGCAGGAAGGACATGCGAACACGACCCGGCCGGCACCTTTCCGCCGAACCGCCTCCAGGTTGTGGTCGATGTACTCCTTTGCCCGCTCCCGAAGCCCCGCCCCGAGCAGGGGAAACCCGCAGCACCACTCTTCCCCGCCCAGCAGGGTGAAGTCCACCTCGGCAACCTCGAGAATCTCCGCGAGGGCGATCGGAATGTTCTGGGCCATGGGGAAATAGGCGGACACGCATCCCGTGAAATAGACGACCTCGGCACGCTCCTTGATGTATCCGTGCTCCGGAGCATCGGGCATGTCCTCCACCCAGAGGGCCCGTTCATCGTTGTCCTCTGCAAAGACATTGTGGCTCTCATCGAGGTTCTCCCGAATCATATCCACCTTCTTGGGGTAGGCCTCGGAATGGACGAGATCCTGACGCAGAGAGATCCAGATGTCTTTCAGAGAGATCCCTGCCGGGCACACCTCCTGGCACCGCCCGCAGAGGGTGCACCGGTAAACGGTGTCGCTGAAGTCCTTCAGCTCATCCGGTGAGGGGGCCCGGTTCCGGAAGATTCTCCTGAGCAGGCCGGTTCTCGCGCGGTTGATCCTGTTCAGCTCATCCAGACGGTAGACTCCGGAGAGGTGTCCGTCCTTACTCGCCGCGACCGCTGGACAAACGTCCGCGCACAGGCAGCACGACGTGCACGCCTGCGCCTGTATGAGCTCTTTTATGCTGTAGTCTTCTTGGGACAAGGGTAGCCTCTTATTGCCAGCCATCCCCGCGAAGGCGGGGATCCATCGGCTCAATGTGCTGAGGGCTTCCTGCCTCCGCAGGAATGACAGGTATTTGTCTATCGTCCATGTCTTGACCCCGCATTCAAGGCCAGGGCAAGAGGTGCGGTGATCATGTGAATCATAGGGCTGAAGGGCAGATAGGCCACAAAGGCCCCGGTCAAGATGGCGTGCGCATACCACACGTAGCCATAGAGGCCGGTCAGATCCATGCCCGTCAGCAACCCGCTCAGCCCGTAGCCCACGAAGGCGAACTCTGACCCCGACGGGCTGCCGGTCATTGCGATACGCATGCCCTCGAGCAGGAACCCGACGAGGACGATGCCGACCAGCAGGCCGTTCGCTACCCAGTCAGGCCTTGGCATTCCTGCCAGGACCTCCTCGGACGATCTTCCGGCCCGCCTCACGACCGCAAACAGGACGCCAAGCATCACCATAACCCCGGTCAGGTCGAAGAGAAAGGCGGTTGCAGGGTGGTTCTTGTCAAGCAGAATCCACGTTCCCGGCCATTCGGGACGACACAGGGACGCTACGAGGCCCACCAGGCCCCACGCAAACCGGAACACAAAAGGCAGGAAGATCAAGGCGTGAATTGCCCAGCGTGCCTTTGCCTGTCGAAAGAGGCGACGCTGAAGGAGTCCATCCAGGACCCATGCCCTGGTGATTGAAAAGAGCCGCGGCGAAAAGAGTGCGCCCAGGATGCTCTTTGTGATCCCCAAGACCTTGTTTTCGCCCCTTCTCTCGATTCCGGCGTCAAGACTTCCCGAAAACCAGACCGATCCCAGGCCAATGCATCCGACCAGAAAGAGCAGCAGGGCGATGATCGTTGTCGTGTCTCCAGCCGAAAAGGTAGCCGCATGACAGGGCATGCAGATCACGCTCTTGGCCGGCAGAACCATGGCCGCGGCACCCAGAGAATTGCCCCCTACGTGGCAGCGCCTGCATACGTCTTCTTCGCGATCCCGCACCATCTGATGGATTCGGCTCACCCCCCCCGGCTCGCGGTCGATCCGCCACAGAACCTCCCCGGAAATCGCGTTCTTCACCGGAATAACGCCCCTCAAGTGGCATGCCTGGCAGGACACATTCAGGTGAGCATCGTGGGCAACCCGTTCATCGTGCCGAAGGTGACAGGCGAGGCAGTCTCCCTGCCCCTGGTCGGCATGGCCGTACCTCGCCGAATCCGGATGACACTCGAAGCAGGACAGCCCACTGTGAGGGGACGAGGAATATGCCGACACATCAATCAGCGCGATCCCGGAGGGCAATGCCGACGGCTCCTCTTCACCCCTGTTCGCCCCGTGGCAGTGAAAGCAGAGCCTCGAGACCCTTTGCGCCGCCTTCGGGTCGCCTGCTGCCGGCCGCCGGTGGCACTCCATGCAGCCCTCGTCTCCCACGGAAAGTCCCGGCAGGACGTCTCGATATTCGTGGCAAGCGCTGCACTTCTCTTCGGCCGGTCCGGACAGGTCGACATTGGCCTTTCGGGCGGCGCCCGACAGAGCATAATGTGGATCATGGCAGGCGATGCAGTACTCCAGCGCCTCACTGGACCTGTCCGTCAGACCGCCATGGGTGCCTTCGTCGATCTCCTCCAGGACGTCAAGGTGGCAGTCTTCACACTGCTCCACACGGAAGAATTCTTCCAGACCCTTGTTCACATTGCCGGGAATGCCATGGGGCCCCTTCTCTGCCGGGTCCCCATGGCATTCCCGGCAGGATGTCCGGCCGTGTGCGGAAACATGGAGCCCTTCCGGATCCAGCAACCACCCTGCCCCCGCACCCTCTCCCGAACACAGAAGTGCAATCGTGGCAAGGATGAGCAGAATGAGTATACCCTTCGGGTCGGACCAGAGTCTTTTCGTCAGCACGTTCTTCAGCCAGGAATACAAGGTAGACGTTGACGGGTGAATACGTAGTGCAGTCCTGAAACAGAGACCATTATGACACAACCCGCATAGCCGTCAACAAGCAGCCGGTCCCCGAAGTCACTTCCCGCGAAAGACGGGTTCCCGCTTCTCGAAAAAGGACCGGACCCCTTCCCGGTAATCCTCGGTGGTGATCAGAAACGATTGGGCATCCGTAACTTCTTCCAGGCCTGCCTTGATATCCGCCTTTCGAATCCCCTTGTTGATGAGTTGCTTTCCGACTCCCAGCGCCAAGGGGGGCTTCCGGGCCATCTTTCCGGCGATTCTACCCACCTCCCGCAAAAAACCCTCCTGCGGAAAGACCCTGTTCACCAGGCCTAGGCGGACTGCCTCCCGGGCACTCATGGGATCGCCCGTGAGGATGAGTTCCTTTGCCGTCGCCGGGCCCACGAGCGACGGGAGTCGTAACGTCGCACCGGCATCGGGAACAAGGCCGAAATCGATCTGAGGCAGTCTGAGTGTGGCTTCTTCCGCCGCATATCGCAGGTCGCAGCACAGCGCAAGCTCCACTCCACCGCCTATGGCCGGTCCGTTCAGTGCTGCGATTGTCGGTTTCTTCATGTCCTCCCATTCGCAAAAGACCCTGTTCCAGTACCGGGTCTGGTTGAGCCGGAAGCTTGCGGGCTCCAACTTCGAAAGGATGTCGATATCCGCCCCAGCCGCAAAATACCGTCCTTGCCCCGTCAGAAGGATGACACGCACATCTTCGTCATCCATGATCTCCTGCAGGAGCGCACCCATCTCCTCCAACATTTCATAGTTGATGGCATTCAGCTTTTCCGGACGGTTGAGCGTGACCCTTCCCACGCCGTCCGCCTTTTCGTACAGCAGAGTCTGGAAATCCATGACCTTCTCCCTCTGTCTTCTCTTCCGATCAGAAGATCTCCCTCTCCCTGTCCACGAAATCCGGAAACTTCAAGTAGAATTCTTGAGGCTTGGCCAGCCTGAGTCCGTCGTACGTTGCCTTCGCAAGCAGAATGGTCCCCCTCTTACGGTAGAGGGCTACATGCTTCTCCGCTTCCAGAGCAACCAGACACTCATTCAGGTCTTCCCTGGCAATCTCAAGATTCTCGAGGATTTCGTCGCATTCCGTGTACAAGGCCGGGTGCACTCTGTAGAATTCGGCAAGAAACTCGAGGACTGCATTCTTGGCCTCGGGACCCTGGATACGGCTTTCCGTGACCGGTTTCTTCCGGGCGGACTTTCTCAAAGACTGGTGCCTCTTGAGCCATTGCTTCCAGACCAGGTGCTTGA
>Ga0180429_10001339_pt1 | contig 21018 bp, 17 predicted proteins | sample SS_ome_FD_132428 | JGI IMG/M metagenome (GOLD analysis project Ga0180429, IMG submission 132428) | Hypersaline lake sediment archaeal communities from the Salton Sea, California, USA - SS_1_S_1 metaG | ecosystem: Environmental > Aquatic > Non-marine Saline and Alkaline > Hypersaline > Sediment ...
CGGAGATAATCACCCCGTCGTGGCAAGGAGGCCGTATCGGGGCAATGTGGTGGGCCGTGTTCGAGGCGACGTCGATCCGCACGGTTCCGCCGGTGGTGCGGTAGAAGATGCTGTCGACACTGCCGGTGGCCCTGGTGCACGCTCGCCGGGCAGGCAGTTGCGCGAGCACGTTGCCCGTGTCGTACGCCATCTTGCATCCGGTGGCGCCGGGGCCCGCGGCGTAGATGCCGTCGTCGCGGAGTACCAATTGTGAATTGCCGTTCGGTTTCTGCCACAGAAGCTTGCCATCGGCGGTCGCGGCGGCAACCAATCGGCTTCGCTGCGGTCCGGCAAACAGTAACATCTCGTCGTTACACTTGATGTACGTCGTGGTGGAGTAGCCGGTCACGTAGTGTTGCGCGCGGCCGTTGGGCCCGATGGCCGCGAGCAGGTCCGGGGCGGAAGTCTTCCAGGCGACCTTGCCGGTCTTGGCATTGAGGCAGCCGAGCGACTGTTCGGGGCTATAGAAGTAGATGCGGCCGGTGGCCATGCACGTGCCGCGGCTGTCGATGAACTCGTCGTCGCGGTGAGTCCAGAGGATTTTTTTGTTACCCAGTTCGATGGCCACGATCGCGCGGCCGAAACCGAAGTTCGTTTTCTGGTCGCGGTAATCGTGGCCTTCCCACATTCCCCAGGGCCAGTGCCCCATGCCGGGAACGCTCGAGGGTTGAACGGCGACCTTGATTTCCTCACCGCCCACCAGCGCGTAGAGCACGCCGTCCTCGATGGCCATCCACTTCCACACCGGCCCGTCGGCGAGTCCCTCGGGCAGCACAATTTCGTCTTTGATTTTTCCGGTGCGGGCGTCGAACACTTTGCACGATTCGGCGTCGGCCATGTAGAAGAGGTCCGGCGTGGCGACCATCGTGTTGCGATGGACCATGAATCCCTCGGGCAATTCGCGCCGCCAGAGGACCGTTCCGTTGTAGCCGTTTATGCACAAGAGCGTGTTGAGCACGGCGTTCTGATTCGCCTTGTGAGCGATGTGCCCGAAGGCCTTGAAGATCCTGCCGCCGGAGGCAACGGTGATCTCGGGCATGGGGCAGAACATGGGACCGGCGAGGAACTGCGTCAGGTACGGCGAGCGGGCGAGTTGGTCTCTCGACTGCGGATTGTTGTCCGCGCCGTGGTAGGGGTGGCTCCAGTCGTCGGTGTTCTCGGGAAACTCCTTGACGAGTTGCCTGTCGCCCAGCAGCAGCTTGCCCTCGGGGTGCAGCACGCGCAGCAGAGCCGTCGTGTCGATGTCGTCTTTGCCGACGGCAGGTGAGACCAGCACCGCGGCTGCCATGTTGTCGGCCAGGTGTATCGACTTACAGTCGCCCTGGTCGACGAACACCCGACGGCCCAACAGGCCGGCCTGCTCGGCGGTCCTTCGCACGGCTGCCACCTCTTCGGCCGCGGGCGACTGGAAGTAGAAGATCAGTTCGCTCCCGGCGGCCAACTCGGTGACAAAGCCGGGCTCCTCGGCATCGGGCAGGCCGAGAACCATGCAAACGCCCTTGCTGACGCCGATGTTTTGCAGGGCATTCTTTGCGGCGCTCTTTGAATCGTCGCCGATTGCCGTAGATTGCCCGGGACAACCGGCCGCCGCCCAACATGCGGCTGCAAGGACCACCAGTACACGCTGAAGACCGATCGTAAGGTTTCGCATTCTCGCCATCTCAGATACTCCTTGTTCTGTTGAATGGGTTACGGGCGAAACGAAAAACTCTTAGAGTGTATCGTAGGATGGGATTTTATCCCGTCCAGACAGGTTGAAAACCTGTCCTACAGTCTCATCACGGCCAATGTACCGTAGCGTAGTATAATGCCATCTGACGTCAATGTCATCACTCCAGAACGGCCGCCCCCAAACGGAGAGGATGCAGGATTCTGCTTCAAGGCGTCGAGGCCTTGCATCGGCTGATATTCCGGCTATCCTGAACCCCCAACAAACATCACCCCGGAAAACACAAGCCATGCTCAAACCCCTCTCACTCCGCTACGCACTCGAGTTCCTCGCGCTGCTGCTGATTGCCTGGCCGTCGGTTGGTTTGGCCCAACCGCCGATCAGCGTGACCAATCTGGAAGACGGCCAGACGCTCCGCTATCCGGTGGCGCTGATTCGCGGCGAGCTTCCCGGCGTCGCCGCCGCCGATCTGACGGTAACGAACGAATCTTCGCAACGCGACACGCGCACGCTCGGGGGCATTGTACACAAAGGCCGCTTCAAGGCCCTCGCGGAACTCGTTCCCGGCCGAAACGAGTTGGTGCTGCGGGCCGGAGAGTGCGAGTTGCCGCTGGTGCTCAACTACGAGCCGCAAACCAATCCTTACATCGTACGCATAATCTACCACACCGACAGTTCAGGCGAGACCGCCTATCAGACGCCGCTCGAAGATGATCCGCAGGACTACGCCGCCAAACTCGATACGGCGATGAAACTGATGCAAACGTTCACCGCGGAACAGATGAACGCCGCGGGCTTCGGCCGCATAACGTTCAACCTCGAACTGGACGACGACGGCAAGGTGAAGGTCCACGTTGCCAAGGGCGAACACCCGGCCGAACACTACTACGCCATGGGCGACGTTCCATGGTTCGAGCATCTTCGCTCCGCGCTGGGCGAACGATTCTCGACCGATATCGGCATGAACGTCATCATTCCGGCCTACACGCGATACGACCCGGAGACGAAGAAGGTCCGAGGCCACACCGCACTGGGCGGCGGTGCGCAGGCCGTCTTCGGCAGCGGAATGCTCTACACGTGGCCGAGCGGCCTAGCCGACGTGATCGGGGCCTTCCAGGATGCCCGGCCTATCGATTGCAGCAAGTCGTTGAACGACACGGCGGGCCGAAACACGTTCTGGGGCGCCGCCGCGACCAACATCGGCGCCACGCTGCACGAGTTGGGACACGCCTTGGGGCTGTTCCATTGCCGCGATCCACTAGGGATCATGACTCGCGGATTCGATTGCTTCGGCCGTTTCTTCACGTTCGCCGATCCCCCCAGCGGCGTCAACCGGGACCCAAGGGAGTTCACCGACGAGCAGATCGCCCGTTGGGCACCGGTTTCCATCGCGGCACTGAAACCGCTGCGGTGGTTTGACCTGGACGCCAAAGAGTACAAGCCCTGCGACGGACCGCGGCTGCTGATGGACGACGCCTCGGGCCGAATGATGATAGAATCGGGCCACGGACTGCGTTTCGTGGGCTTCGACCGGGGCGTGACCACCATGCGTTACCAGGCCCACAACGGAGAGGCCGAACCGCCGAACCGCCTCGAGTTCGATTACGACGATCTGCGCAAAACCGTCAACGGCGACAAAATGCGCGTTCGCGCTATCGACGATCAGGGGTACATTATAATGAGTGATGTCCAGCTTCATGATCGGCCGACGCCGGCGGCGAAGCCAGACGCAACGCAGAAGGCAACTGCGGAGTAATAACAGCCGACAACAATCGCCGTCGCTGGTCACGTTTCCATGGCGACGCCTTCGACGCGGCGCTGTCGAAAAGCCCTGATAATGTGATCGGCTGCTCCGGCCGTGCCAAGGTGCTCGACGTTGATTACGAGGTCGTAGAGGTGCGGATCGTCGATGTCGTGGTGGAAGTAGCGATCGACGAACTCGCGGCGACCGGAATCTGTTTCTTCAATAGTCCGTCGAGCAGCGGCGGCGCTGAGTTTGTCGCGTTGCATGATCTTCTCGATGCGATACTTCTGCCGGGCGATGATCCGCACGGAGAGTCCTTTTTCTTGAGGCAGAAGGAACTGGGCTCCGCGTCCCACCAGCACGCATTTCTCGTTGCGCACCGCCGCCAGGATAACTCGGCCCAAGAGGGCGACGTACTTCTCGTGCGAGACGATGTTGCGATCCATCCAGATCCCCAGCACGTCGTAGACCCAATTGCTTTGAGTCTCGTCGACGATTTGCAGCATCATGCGCGACAGCCCGAAGCGGTTTGCAACCCGGTCCAACAGTTCCTTGTCGAGCACGCTCCAGCCGAGTCGCTCGCCTACTAGCCGAGCGATATCGCTGCCGTCAACTCCCTCTTCCCGGGAGATGGCGATGTAGGGGTTCAGGGCACGAGCCAAGCGATCGAGATCCCGCGCGCGGTTCGCCCGAACTTCGGTCTCCTGGTTCATTACCCAGTTTTGCATCTGCCGCTCGGCCGCGGCAAGGATCTCCGGACGTTCCCGTACTTGCTCTTTCATCGCATACTCCTTAGAGATGGAGATATCGCCGGCAGAGAGAAAAGAAACACAACCCGGCTGAATTATAGGGACGCCGGCAAGGAAAGTGAACGGTGTCGTGCGTCGGATACCCCCCCATCAGTCCACCGAAAAACTCTAGTCTGACCAGTTTGATTGCTGGAGAAGCCGAGGGGGTGGAAGACGCAACCGATGTATCCGACGCGACTTGCGGCCGACGGTACAGTTTTGCGGAGCGACCGCTTGCCATATTCTCGCCGTTTCAAGCTTGAAAAGAGGGGGATGCGGTATAGAATTGCGTTACTCCACAGTGGAATCCGCGACCAGCCGTAGCATTCCGTTCGTAGCCCTAGTGGGTGCAGGTAAGGACAGGATCATGGCACGAACCATCCTCCTCGCCGAAGATGATCCGGCTCACGCGCATCTTATTGAACGAGCGCTCAAGGAAGTGGACCAGGAGTGCCTGCTGGATGTCGTTGACGATGGCGCCGAGGTGATAGACTACTTGTTCGCCACGGGCAAACACCGCGGCCGCGATACTCGACAGGTGCCGAACCTGATTCTACTGGACCTGAAAATGCCAAAGATGGACGGTCTCCAGGTATTGCAGGTCCTGCGCCGTGTTCGTAGCGACCAAACCACGCGGCTGCCTCCGATCGTGGTACTCACTTCCTCAACCAATCAGACAGATATTGCCGAGGCCTATCGGTTAGGTGCCTACAGCTACATTTGCAAGCCGCTGGACTTCGGCAGTTGGGTCGAATCGATGCGGCAGATCGTCACCTACTGGCTGGACCTGAATCGACCTCCGGCACCGTGGAAAGCGCCGCCGGCGCACGACACTACGATCGCCGGAGCGACGCCCCCGTAGCCATGTTTCTCTTGCTGCCGGTGGGCAGGGCGCGCGAGATGCGTCGCGACGCCGGTTCCTTCCCTCAAGTCGTGCGATGAGCACGATCGCAATAATCAGTAGACTCTACTGCAATTGTGCAGCTTTCCATCTTGGGGTAAACCGGCTACTCCCCGAGACGCAGCATCAGACGCAACGTCTTTCTGGCGAGCATGTTAGGTCGATATCCTCTCACTGCGACGCCTTGCGTCGTGCAATGATAGTGCATCGCCGTTTTCTGCCGGTTGGCTTGGCGAGAATGGCCTTCACGGCAAAGGTTGGCCGAAGAAGAGTCAAGGAAACAGAAAGGAGCGTTTCAATGCGATGGATATGTTGCTTATTTGTTCTGTTGGCAGCAGGCACGCTGTCGAGCCCTGCCGCCGGTTCACAACTCGGCTGCGGCACGTGTGCCGGTGGCACGGTGTCACACACCTACTATGAGCAGGCTTGTGGTGCGCCAGGGGGCTTTAGTTTTACGCCGGGTTGCTGCCGTTGTAAGCCGACTTGTTGCGATAACGCCTGGGACGGCTACTGCGAGCACAAGGCCCGATGGCAGGGATTCTGGTATATGGTGGGCACCGGTGCCTTCAAATGGCACGGGTCGATAATTCCCGGGCGCCACGGAAGCTGTGTAACCGGAAACTGCCATCCGCCGCCTGCTCCCCAGCCGGTCCATTCGGTCCAACCGGTTGGGCGTTCCATTGAAGTGCGCGCCGTACCCGAATCGACATCACCGCGAACCACCTGGAGGCGGGATAGTTATTAATACCCATCCAGGTTGCCTATCTTCCAACCCGAGAGAACATTCGCAAGAAATGGAAAAATCGGCTCCAGGTGCCACTCTCCTGCAACCGATTTTTATGATAGACCTGCCGGGAGGGCGGGGCAAAGAATGTCCCGTTTCAGGATAGAGATCATGGTAGACGACGGATCGGCTACCATGATCTTTTTTTGCGCGCCGTCGGCACACCGTGCCGATTTGCACACTCTCGCAACGATGGCCTACGGAGTAGAAGTAATCGTCTTCAACAGGGTTTCCGCGTCCGGACGCATGGAAAACGGGCGTTTGGTCTTCAAGGCCGATTCCAGCAACGCCTTGGCCTCGTCCTTTCGGCCGCGATCGGCGGATACCTGTGCGACGTAGTAGGCCGTATCGGGGCTGAGACTGCCGCCGGAGATCGTCTGCCTGAGCACTTGTTCCGCTTCATTGATGCGGCCGAGCTTATACAGGATCCACCCGTAGGTTGAACCGGCCTCGGCAACCTTGGGATACTGTCGGGCGTTGCTCTGGGCATACTCCAGGGCGCGGAGCTTCTTCTCCTGGTTGTCCTGCTCGATCAGCGCCAATGCCAGGTTGTTGCTGGCGGCGAAGTTTCCCGGCGATTGCAGGTGCGCCGCCTCGAAGTCGGCCTCGGCCGCCTTGAAGTCCTTATGGAACAGCGCGATCACGCCACGCAGCACCTTGGCTTCCAGCGACTGGGGTTCGAGTTGAAGGGCGGCGGCGGCTTGCGTCTGGGCACTGGCGAGTTGCCCCGTGTCAAGCGCCCACTGGGCGGCAACCAGGCGAGTGCGAAGGTCGTCTTTTGCAACCGACAGGGCATAAGTCATCCACTTTTTCGCCGCGTCGTGGTCGCCGGCCTGCTCGTAAAACAGGGCCAGACGCGCGCCCGGCGTCAGGACCTTCGGATCGGTCGCATGGGCCTTCTTGAGTTGATCGAGGGCTCCTTGAGCCTGTTTCTGCTGGAACAACGCTCGCGCGAGCCGCTGCATGGCGGAAACGCTGTCTGGGGTGAGCTTCAGCCAATCCTCGAGGTACTTCTGGGCGCCAGGCCAATCTGCTCGTGCTTCGGCCACGGACGCCAGCCCGGCGTAGACACCCGGCTCGAGAATCTTCTTGCGTTCGGCACTCTGGGTGAACTCCTTCATTAGCCCAGCCGCCTTGAGGAACAGCAAGTCGGCCTCGGTCACGCGACCCGCGCGCAACGCTACTTCGCCGAGGAGAATATATGCCTGTGGATCACCGGGATGTGCAATGACCGCTCGCTCCAATGCCTGCCGCACTCCGTTGGCCTGCCTGGCCTGCGAGAACAGTTGCGCCATGATTATCTGGGCCGGCGGAAGGTCGGTATTTTTCTTACGGGCCTCTTGCAGCAGCTTCAGCGCGCCGTCGAAATCGCGATCTTTGAATGCCGCAATCGCGTCGGCAACTTCCGGAATCTTAGTGCCGGTGCTCTCAGTAGTCGTCGGGGCGGGGTCGATTGGAATCGGCTCCGCCGAAAGTTCCGGCGCCAACATGGCAACACATGCCAGCAAAGCTCCAAGAGCAACCGTCACGCGAGTGAAAAACCGTGTCATAATCATGTCTTCCTTTCAAGGGAGGCAATTAGGCTACAGGGGCTTGGCTTGCATGCCATACCGCCCCCGACTCAACTCTAAACTACGATGAAATCCCGCCCCTTGCAAGGTACCCCCGATCTTTGCAGGCGACTCGCCAAGGAAGTCACGGGAAATGCCGTTAATAACGATTGTATGATTCAATAGACAAGGTAACGGTCATGGAAACCGCCCCGAAAAAGCAGAAGATCTCCGCCGCGATTCACTAGGAAAGCGAAACAACACGGCTGCGGCCATTCTCTTCGATACAGATTTTGCCCTCCCGGGCAAGCCAACCCAGCCCCAGCATTACTGCGGCTCGCGGCTCGTTCACGGCCTCCACCAACTTCGTAATACTCAGGGGGCCCTTTTCGTCCAGCACCGCCCATATCGCGCCGGCCGTCACGCCGACTTGCGCAACGCATGAGGTAGTATCTACCGTCACCATCAGGTTCCCTCCTCTTCCTGACTCATTATATAGTACGCAACCGCGCGGGAAAACAACCTAGCCGTAGTATACTGAAAAATCGGTCACTATCAAAGAGTCAGAAACACGCGAACACCCCGGCGGGAACTCGCCTGGAAAACAGCGCAAGAACGGCAAGATGGGAAAGATCGTGGCACGTGCCAAATCACATATTCCCATATTTCGCGTCAGAACGTGGGTGTGACAAGCAAGACATTGCCCACGGCGTTTGCCATCCCATCTGCCAGAAATCAAAAAGGGCCCCGGCGGTTGTGTTCGCAGCCCACGGGGCCCTTTGACCGTGAGAAAATGGTTCGTGCCGGGAGGGCTCGCGACGCGGAGCTATGCGCCTTCACCTAAGGTCCACGGTACTCGACAAACGACTGGATCAAATGGGCCCCGATGCACGCGGGAATGCTCGGGACCGGTTGGGCCAGGCGCTAGTCTTGTTGTCTCGGTGTATGAGCACTCGCCATGCCAAAGCCAGATCTTCCCTCGCCCGCACCACGCGAGATTTACGTAAGTTGCTATGCAGCAATCAGTTATAGAAAATGGCTACTGCGATGTCCCGGCCCTCTGTACGAGAGGGCTTTGCAGGAATTACAATCACGGCCCGCAAAGCCCACCCAAAAGACTGGTGGTCATGGCCTGAAAGACGAGCGCGAGTTGGTCGAATTCCCGGTCTTCCGCCTGACAAAAGACCGAATAGACACCACCCCCCGCCCTAACACAGCGGACCCGCGCCGTGTTGATAAGGTCCAGACAGTAGAAGTTCAGGTCATAGCCCTTCAGTTCGTATCCTTCGACTGCTTCGTGCGCTCCTTCAACCTCCAGACTGTCGTATTCCTGCCGCATCGCGTCGACCGCCGCCTGGGCCAATTGGTCCGGGTCGGTCGTGCTCGGGTGTACTGCCACCGACCAGAAACCTCCGCCGGGGGTATATACGGTCACCGAATCGCGGCCCTGCAAGGCGTCTTCTTCGTCGAGCGTCCAGTTTTCGGGATACTGGAACGAGATCCCCATCTTGTCGAATTTTGCCGGCATCGGTCTACTACCATGGGAAGAAACAGAAATCTACACGTTATGGTAATAGCAGCACCTGAAGATGAAAAGCTCTCGCTGGCTCGCTGGCCATCTTGCCGAATCGGGCTGGTGGCGATCGTTTGGTTCTGATAACGTGTCGCTTGAAATGTCGTGTCCATTCAATTACCGCTTGGCCTCCCTTTTGGTGGCATTGCTGGCGTCGGGATGTCGGTTGCCTGGCCGCGACGGGCCTGTCTCCGAGTCTCTGGTCAACTGTCGGCAATTATCAAGGCGGGGGATCGCCGCCTTGGAACGCGGCCGGCAGCAAGAGGCCGAGAAACTGTTGGCGGAAGCCGTCGCGGCATGCCCCGTTGACCCGGAAGCAAGACGCCAGTACGCGGAAGCCCTCTGGCAGCGAGGTGCTTCGCACCAAGCGATCGAACAACTGGAAGAGGCCGGCCGACTGGTCGAAGAGGACGCCACACTGCGAGTGCGTTTGGCAGAGATGCAGTTCGGCATCGGCCAGGTTCGGCTCGCCCGACAAACCGCCGAGCATGCCCTTGATGCAGACCCCAGATCGGCGGCCGCCTGGATAGCTCGCGGTCGGGCAATGCGAGCCGAAGGGAACGTGCCACAGGCGCTGGCCGACTATCATCGGGCACTGGGATACGCACCCACAAATCCCGAGATCCTCCTGGCGACAGCCGAACTCTATCACGAGTTGAATCGCCCACAGCGTACGCTGGAGACCTTGCACTCGCTGTCCGACGTCTACGTGCCCGGCGAAGAACCGCAACGGGTGCTGCATCTGACCGGGTTGGCCTACCTGACCTTGGGACGCTACCAAGATGCCGTGGCGAGCCTTTCCGCCGCGGTGCGTCGCGAGCAGCCTACGCCGGAAATCTACTATCACCTCGGCGAGGCCGAACTGCTGGCCGGTCACCCTGAAGCGGCCTCTGCCGCCGCCCGAAACGCCCTGATACTGCAACCGACACACCAGCCGAGCCGGGAACTGGTAAACCGGATCGAGTTTGCCCAACGAGCGCACGACAAACAGATGCGGTGACGGCATGACTATCGAGGCCCCTATTTTTAACCGGGGTCGCCGATACAGTCGCTTCTGCCGCTAAGGTCACTACAGTTGGTTTGACCCAGGCCCGAAAGCGCACTAGGTTTCCAATGACAGCTTGTGAGCGAATCGCATGACCAACGTGTGCGCCGGACCGGTAAGCTAGGGTTAGAGAGAGCACCGCGGGGCTGGATTCTCACTGAAAACCAGGAACTCTGAAAGGGAGCGAAACATGTCGCAGGGATTGGATATTCCGACGGAATCGTTCGTCGATCAACGAAGCTACCAACCGGGCGACATGTCGCCAGCTAGGGAACGTCGTCAATTCGCAAACTCGCACGAAGGGCTTTCGCCGGATGCCCGGGAGTTGGCACTGGCAATCGACGAGTACAAGCTGCACCATCGACGGCGGTTCATCACCTATGAAGAGATGCTCTCAGTCGTGCGGTCGCTGGGCTACCACAAATAGCGGCGCAAGGACCGCGCGCGGCAGGTCGCACCGAGAACCGCACAGCCGCAACCTCAAGATCGTCTTCCGCTTCCCAGGAGCGGTTCGCGAAGCTCGTCGGCCGTTACGATGCCGATCATCTCTCCCCGGCTATCGACGACCGCGGCCAGGCTTTCATCGGCAGTTTGCATCCGCGTCAATGCGTTCAGGTGCGTGATGTTCTCGGGGATTTCGAGCAGGTGATGCACGGGACCCACCTCGTCCGAACCGCTCAGGCCCAGTTCGATCACCCGCACGTACCCTACCAGGCCGCCGTCTCCGCCGGGTGCTTCGACCGGCACGACCGAAATCTGGTAGCGTCGGGCCAGGCCGAGTACGTCTTCCTTGTTCATTCCGGAGCGTGCTCGAGGCAACTGCGCCAGCGGCCGAACGAATTGGCTTATCGGTTGTTTGGCTTCGGCAAACAGCCCTCCGGCAAGTCGCCATTGAGCCGGATGAAGGATCCCCGCTTCGTGCCCTTCTTCCAGCACCTTCTGTAATTCGCGCCTGGCCAGGGTCAGGCGCACTTCTTCCGGCGATTCGCCGATGAGCCGTGCCAGCAGGCGGCTGAGCCCCCACAGGACCACGCTGATCGGAAAGGAGATCACAAGGAACCCCATGAAAACCGGCCCTCCGCGGCGCAACAGGCGGTTCGGGGCCTGTAGGAAGAGGTTTTTCGGCAACAACTCACCGTAGACGAACAGCACCGGGGCCAACATCAGCGGGGCGAACAACTCGGCCGTGTGACCCTCGCTCCGGATCAAGGCCTGTGTGCCGATGACGATCGCCAGCGACGTAAGATAGTTGGCCAGGTTGTTTCCCACCAGCGTAGTAGCCACGAACAGCGAGGCGTGGTTCGTCAGCCAGACCAATCCGCGGGCGACGTGATCGCCGCCCTTGGCGTCCAGCACGAGCTTTGCCCGGGTGGCACGATAGAAACCGGTCTCCATCCCGCTGAAGAACGCGCTGAGGAACAGCCCGACGGTAGCCATCACGAGCAGACCTAGAGTCCCCATTACTGAAGGCCCTCCCGTTGGTCGCCGATGGTCAGTTCGACCAGGAGTTGGCCGCGATCGGATACGTCGAGGACCTTCAGTCGGAACGGTCCCCAACGACATTGGTCGCCGGACCGGGGGAGCCGTTCGAGCGTCTCTTGGACGACGCCGGCCACGGTGAGGCTCTTGCACGGCGGGCGCTCGACGTTGAAGTGCCGCACCAGGCGGCGGAGGCTGGTCATGCCGGTAACGTGCCACGTACGCGGCGCCACGCGGCGGATCGGTTCTCGTTGCAGCAGGCGTTCGCTGCGGCTGGCGGCGTAGCTGAAGATCGTGTCGAGAATGTCGTCGAATGTGAGGATCCCGATCGTCTCGCCGAACTCGTTGACCACCGCGGCCACCCGACGGCCCTTCCGGCGCATTGTTTCCAGGGCGTTGGCGACGGTTGTGCACCAGGGTACGTAAACGACCGCCTTGGCGTGGTCTTCGAGATGCCCCGTGGGGATGCTCGACAGGTTTCGCAGCGTAATCGCCGCCGCCACGTCGTCGCTGTCGGGTTCGGTCACCAGCATGTAGCCGCTGGGCGGCATTCGGCCCTCCAAGTCCGCCAACGAGACCGGCGGACGGAAGGACAGGAACTGTGTCCGCGGACGCATCAGTTCGTCGACGCGGATTTCCGACAGCAACACGATGTTCTGCAGCACCTTCTGCTCTTGTTCGAGCAAGGCCGCATCCGAGATAGACAGCTTAACCGCCCGCTCCAGATCACCGACGCGCAAATAGGGCTCGGCACGAAACCGCGGCCAGAGCAGACGCCCCGAAAGCAGGTTGGCCGTGCGGAAGACCGGCAATACCGGCTCCACCACCCGAACCATGGCCGTCATCGGTATTCCCGCCAGGCGCACCAGGGCCCGCGGCCTCAGCACGGCCAGCGTCTTCGGCAGCATTTCGCTGCAGACGATCATCGACAACAACGCCCCGACGGTGAAGACCCCGGCCGCGGTCGGCCGGGTCTTCTCCAACTCGAGGCCCACGATCGAGGCGATTGTGAAGTAGGCAAGGTTGACGACCAGGTTCCAGAACAGCACGGCCGTGAGCAATCGGTCGGGCTCTCCCAGCAGTTCGACGGCAATCCGATCCGCTCGGTTGCCCGAGGCCAACCGCCGCCGATCGGCTCGTCGCAAATAGAAGAACGCCGCCTCACTCGACGAAAAGAAGGCCGAGCAGAACATCAGCGCCAGCATGGCCGTAAGCCACGGGGCATATTCGATCACAAGCTGCACGCAGCGCTCCTTGTTAGGTTACTTACTCAAACTGTAGACGGGAGTGAAAAAGGGGGACTGGCTCCGAGCCCGAAACAGGTCAAATCCTCGCAAAAACGGCTGCCCCGAGGTGCCTGTCCCCCTTTGGTTGCAACTCTGCCGCGTTGGGCCGTTCTATCGGCCCGGACGCCGGCCGTCATTGCCCGCCGCGTTTTTGCCCATAGCCCGGGTTCGGTGCCGGCATCTTGGCGTCCATCTTGTTGCGCCAGGCAAGCAGCATTTGGTGCAGTTCTCGGGCCTTCTCCGGCCGCGCCTCGGCCAGGTTCTTCTTCTCGGCGATGTCCTCTTCGAGATTATACAACTCGAGCCGCCCGTCTTCGAAGAACTCGATCAGCTTGAAATCACCCGCGAGTATGGCCCCGCTGGGTGTGCCGCCCTGGGGGCTATAGTGCGGATAATGCCAGTAAATGGCGTCACGCTCGATGGTGCCCGACCGATCGAGCAGAGAGACGATACTCAGACCGTCGGTCTGCTCGTTGTGTTTCCGATCGCCGGGGGTGCCGGTCAACTCGAGGATCGTCGGATAGAAATCGACGCTGGTGACCGGCGTGCGGCAGACCGATCCCGGCCGGATCCTGCCCGGCATGCGGACGATCAGCGGCTCGCGATGCCCACCCTCGTAGCTGTAACCCTTGCCGGCGCGGAGCGGCTTGTTGCTGGTCACGCGATGGAAGCCGCCGTTGTCGGAGAAAAAGAACACGGCCGTCCGTTCGGACAACTCGAACTCGTCGAGCTTGCCGATGATCTTGCCGACGTTCTCGTCCATGCTCTGGACCATGGCCGCGTAGGTCGGGTTGAAGTTCGCTTGGCCGGGCTTCATCCGCCGCTTGTACGACTCGACCAGGTCCTTCTTTCCCTGGATCGGCGTATGCACGGAGTGAAACGCCTGGTAGAGGAAGAACGGGCGGTCGCGATTGGCCGCGATGAACTTCACCGCCTCGTCGCCCAAACGGTCGGTGAGGTACTCGCCCCGCTTCGCGCCCGGTAGGTCCATTCTGTTCGGCAGAAAGTAACCCCCGGCCGGCGTGCCGGTGTGATTGCCGGCAACGTTGACGTCGAATCCCTGATGCTCGGGCCAATAGGGTTCGCCGCCGAGGTGCCACTTGCCCACGTGACCGGTCGCGTAACCGGCGGCCTTCAAGGCTTCGGCAATCGTGACCTCTTCCAGGGCAAGGTGGTTGACGGTCGGGGCGTGAAGCAGTTTGCGTCCCGGCGGCGTGCGACCGCCCAGCCAAACGGTCAGGTCGTTACGCGCCGGGTATTTGCCGGACATGATGCTCGAACGCGTCGGCGAACAGACCGAGCTAGCGGCGTAGGCCCGGGTGAAGCGCATTCCTTCCGCGGCCATGCGGTCGAGGTTCGGCGTCTGGTGAAAAGTGTTGCCATAGCAGCCCAGGTCGGCCCAGCCGAGGTCGTCGACAAGTATTAGTACTATGTTTGGTGCACTGCGAGAATTGGGAGTTTCGGCTGAAATAGCAGTGTCTATTGACACAATCATCACCATTACAGTAAGCATAAATGCAGCAATTCTGTGTAGTAAAGGGCCTAGTAGATAAGCGGGGGCAGGATCAACGCTGGTGGTCGTGAATTGCACTGGGCTATCTCCGTTAGTTGGGCACAGTTGAGTTGAGACCCCAGTATCGGTATCCGGCAGCCTCGCGTCAACGCGGTTGGGAGTGATTGGTCGGGAAGGAAGAACCACGACGGGACGTAAGCGGAAGCAGCGACGGCAGCCTCATGGGTCTGCCCGGGAAATCTCAAAGCGGCTTGTCCATAGATCAGCTAAACAGCCGGGCAGCTCAGGGCTAGATCCGGTACTCCGCCCGGAACTGATCGATGTCTTCCGCGCGGCCCATCACCACGGCGTACGTGCCGCTCTGGAAGACCGCGTCGCCACCGGGGTTGAATTCCAGCGTGCCTTCAGCGGTGCGGATTGCAACGATTAGCAGGCCGTGGCGGCTGCGGGGTTGCGCATCGCGAATGGCTACGCCGATCAAGGGGCTGTCGGGAGCGATGGCCAGTTCGTCGACTTCGACCTCGGCTATCTGCCGGCCGGCCACCACTTCGATCAGTTCGACCGCCGAAGGACGCGTGACCATGATTGCCATCCGCAGCGCGCCGGTGGCGGCGGGTAACACGACCCGGTCGGCGCCCGCCTGGATCAGTTTTTTCTCGGTCGTGGGATACTCACCCCGGGCGATGATCTTCAGTTTCGGATTGAGGTTGCGTGCCGTCAAGGTGATGAACACGTTGTCGGCGTCGCTGGGTAACGTCGTCACCAGCGTCTTCGCCCCTGTTACTCCCGCTTGCAGCAGCGCGTCTTCTTCGGTGGCGTTGTGGTTGAGCGCAAGATACTTCAGGCCGGCCGCTTCGGAGACTCGATCGGAGTCGTTATCCAGGACCACGAAAGGCAGCTTTTTTCGCAGCACTTCGCCGGCCAGGATCTCGCCCATGCGGCCGAACCCGCAAATAATGACGTGATCGTCGAGACGCTCAATATCACGGCTGGCGCGGTGCAACCCGACGGCCCTGTTGATTTCGCCTTCGAACATCATTTGCAGCGCGCCTCCCACAATATAGAAAACGGCGGCCACCCCGACGACCATCAACAGGGTGGTAAATACTTTCAACTCCGGGCTTAACTCGTGGACTTCACCCAAGCCCACGGTCGACAACACCATGGCAACCATGTAGATCGAGTCGAGCAAACTCCAGCCGTAACCCCAGTATCCACACACGGCCGTAACGAAGATGATCGCCAGGATCATCAGGCCGATTCGCAGACGATTGAGCGGGGTCAACGTCATGTGTGGTAATCAGCGTTAAGACGGACGTATTCGGCCGTCAGATCGGTGGTCCAGAATCGCGCGTCCGCGCTGCCCTCGCTCAACTGAAGTTGAATCAACGTGTCGCGATCATCATTGATCGAAGCGGAGACGGCCCGCGCATCGAAGTCTACCGGCGTGCCGCCCCGGCAGAGAAGCACCCCGTTCAGCCGCAGGCCCACGCCCGCCGGATCGAACGGCACGCCGGCGTATCCGGCCGCCGAAACGATTCGCCCCCAATTCGGGTCGGCACCGGCGACGGCCGTCTTGACCAACGCGCTGTTGGCGATCGTCTTGGCAATCTCTCGGGCCGATTGCCGATCGGCGCAGCCGGTCACCTCGACGGTAATCAGGTGCGCGGCCCCTTCACCGTCGGCGGGGATTGCCCTGGCAAGCTCGACGCAGACCTCGCCAAGCGCTTTACGGAAGGCGTCCAGGCCGTCGCCGGCGAGCGGTTCGCCGCCGGCCGCGCCGTTGGCCAGAAGCAGGACGGTATCGCTGGTGCTGGTGTGCCCTTCGACGCTGATGCAGTTGAAGCTATCGTCGGCCGCGGCGGCGAGCGCGGTCTGGGCCACCGGCGGCTCCAAGCGGGCATCGGTCATAATCACCGCCAGCATGGTGGCCATGTTGGGCCCGATCATCGCCGCGCCTTTCGCCATGCCGACGATGCGGATCTCGACGCCAGCCAGGTTCACCGTGCGTCCGGCCAGTTTATGGGTAGTGTCGGTAGTCATCATGCCGCAAGCGGCGGAGACGAGCGACGGTTGGTCCGCGCCCAGTTTGACGGCGGCCGCGGAAATCCCTTGCTCGATCTTGTCCATCGGCAGGAACTCGCCGATCAGACCGGTCGACATTACCAACGCCTGATCCGCTTCGGCTCCGCAAACGGCGGCGGCCAAAGCGGCCATCTTGCGAGCGTCTTGCATGCCCTGCTCGCCGGTGCATGCGTTGGCAACGCCCGAGTTGACCACAACCGCCCGGATTCCGTCGCTCGGGGTCCGCTCGCGATTCAACGCGACCGGGGCTCCATGAACCACGTTCCGTGTGAAGACGCCCGCGGCCGTGGCCGGGGTCTCCGACATGATCAGCGTGAGGTCGTTTTTCCGGCGATCTCGCTTGATCCGGCAATGTACGCCGGCCAGCAGAAAACCCTTGGGAACGGGAACGTCCATGGGCAGTGAATTCTCCGTGCGAGCTTGTCTCGTCTCCAAACAAGCGGCGTTGTGACGGCTACAAAGCAGTAGTCTCCGGATAGCCGAACATGATGTTGAAATTCTGCAGTGCGGCGCCGGAAGCCCCTTTGACCAGGTTGTCGATGCAACTGATTGTCAGCACCCGGCCGCGGACTACCCGCGCCGTGATGTCGCAAAAGTTGGTGAACGCCGAATCCTTCGTGGCCGGCAAATGGTCGAGCACGCGGACAAACGGCTCGTCGGCATAACAGTCTCGCAGCGTATCGAGCACCTGCTCCTCGCTCAACTCGGCGGTCGGTAGCGAATAGGTAGTGGAAAGCATACCCCGGTCCATGGGCACGAGATGGGGCGAGAAAAGCACTTCCACCTCCGTACCGGCGGCCATGCCGAGGATCTGTTCCATTTCGGGCGTGTGGCGATGGCGGCCGATGTTATAGGCCGAAACGCTCTCGTTACACTCCGGATAATGGGTCATCAGCCGGGGTGTGCGACCGGCGCCGGATACCGCCGTCTTCGCGTCGACAATGATCCCCCGTGGCTCGATCAGTTCGGCCTTCAGCAGCGGTGCCAGCGCCAAGATTATCGAAGTGGGAAAACAGCCCGGATTCGCCACCAGCGGAGCGTCCACAATCTGCTCGCGAAACAGCTCGGGCAGGCCGTAGACCACCTTGCCCAGCCGGTCCGGGTCGACGTGTTTCTGGTTGTACCAGGCGGCGAAGACCTCGGGGTCGTTTAGCCGGTAGTCGGCGCTGAAATCGACCATCCTTGCTCCGCCGTCGAGTATATCGGGAACCAGCGAAGCACTGACCCCGTGCGGAAGGCAGCCGAAAACGCACTCCGCCCGGGCGGAAACTTCCGCCGGACTGAGTCTCTCCACGCACAAGTCCAGCCGGCCGGCAAGCGAGGGGTGGATCGTGGCCACGTGGGGGCGGCCTTCCTGAAGATCGGTTACCGCAACGATCTCCACCTCCGGATGACGTAGAAGCATCTTGATTAACTCTAAGGCGGTGTACCCGGCGGCTCCGAGAATGGCGATTCGTGTCATGACGGTCTTTTAGCAATAACAGGGGGTGAGTGGGGGTCGGGGATTACAATTAGTCAACTCAATATACCGAGCGGAAGCCGGTTTCGCCAAGGGGGAGTCGGGAATTGGGGGGACAGGGGTTGAAGGTTGGGGGTTGGGGATGAGCACGCGCAAATCGCTTAGCAGGGCGGCATCGCTGCCCGTTTTTCGGGCTCACAATCAGTCACGCTAACCCAGTTGACCACATCCACGCCCCAGGGTTCGCGCAAGAAAACAGCCCCGTTTGCCGTGTCGACCCATCCGCGCAAGAAAAGGGCCCCGCGCTGAAAGTCAACGCGGGGCCTGAAAGCAAGCCCAGGGAGCGGTCAACGACCGCTGTAATCGCAGGTGGGAGTCAGACGATCGGGCTCACCGGCCGCCGAACGGCGACATGAGGTAAGAGATCACGTTCTCCTGATGCAGCAGACAGCGTGCCAAACGCAACCTGCCGGGGCGGATCGATGGCCGGCCGCAATCACAAGTTCCTCGTCCGATTGCACTTGCATCGTTTCTTCTGGCCACCGTGCCAGGCGTCGGCTCACCGGCCGTACGTGGCCCTTCGGCCACAATCGCTGACCGTGCGTTCCCGGAAATCAACGCCCTCATCCTTCCCCACGGATTCAGCACGACCACGGATTGCTTGTCGAACACTGTCTCTCGCCATATTATGGGAGCGAGGTTCGCTGCCCTGGGAAAAAAGGAACACCATTATGAAAACGCCGTCTCTACTGGCCACCTTCTGCCTCGTCGCCGCAATGGCGATCACCACCCCCGCGGCTGAAGCTCCTCCCGGGCCGCGAGCGCCGGCGGAAGTCGTCCAGAAGTGGCAGGACATGCGATTCGGCATGTTTGTCTGCTGGGGGCCCGTCAGTTTTACCGGCAAGGAGATCGGTTGGTCGCGTGGCGAGCCAAGCTGGGGTCGTCGGCCGGGCATGCGAGGTGGCAAAGGCCCCACGCCGGCCAAGGTCTACGACAATCTGTACAAGACCTGGAAACCGGAGAAGTTCGATGCCCGACAGTGGGTCCAAGTCGCCAAAGACGCCGGCCAGCAGTACATGATCTTCCTGGTCAAGCACCACGACGGCTTCTGCCTCTACGACACCAAGCTGACCGACTACAAGAGCACTGGCCCGGAGTCGGCGTGGAAGGTCGATGTGATGAAGCAGGTGGCCGACGCTTGCCACCAGGCCGGTATCAAGCTGATCATCTACTATTCGCAGCCCGACTGGCACCATCCCGACTATCTCACCGAAAACCACGATCGATACGTCGAGTATTTACACGGCCAGGTCCGCGAGCTATTGACGAACTACGGGCGGATCGACGGACTCTGGTTCGATAATCTCCGCGGCGTGAGCCCCGAGACCGCGAAGCTCTGGGACGCCGAGAACCTCTTCCGCATGGCTCGCCGGCTCCAGCCGCACCTGATTATCAACAATCGCTGCGGCTTGCCCGCCGACTTCGACACGCCGGAACAACACATCGGCCGCTTTCAACTCGACCGGCCCTGGGAAACCTGCATGACGTTGGGGACCCAATGGGCGTGGAAGCCCGACGACCGGATCAAGTCGCTGCGGCAGTGCATCGAGACGCTGGTCACTTGCGTCGTCCGCGGCGGGAATTTCGCCCTCAACACCAACCCCATGCCCGACGGACGCATCGAGCCGGTCCAGGCCGAGCGATTTCGCGAGATCGGCGCCTGGATGAAAAAGCACGGTGAGAGCGTCTACGGCACACGGGGCGGACCGTTTCGCTCGGCCGCCTGGGGTGGAACAACACACCGGGGCAACAAGGTCTTCGTACACGTGTTGAAGTGGCCCGGCCGATCGGTGATGCTGCCGCCGATCGACAACAGAATCGTCGTCCACTCGGTGCTGACCGGCGGAACGGCCACGGTCGACCAGACCGGCCAGGGCATCGAGATCTCGGTCCCCGCGGAGCATCGCCGGGAGTTGGACACGATCGTCGTGCTGGAACTCGATGGCCCGGCCGCGAAGCTGAAGCCGGGGCGTCTTGCGACCGACTCGCTGACGTACGGCCGGAAAGTCACCGCATCGAACGTCTTCACGAACAGCCGCGGCTACCGCCCGGAAATGGCCGTGGACGACGACCCGGAGACCCGCTGGGGTTGCGATTGGGGCACTCGTTCGGCCTGGCTCGAAGTGGACCTGGGTCGGCCGCAGACCTTCGATCGAGCGCTGATCAGCGAACCGTACGACCGCGTACGGGAGTTCGAACTTCAAGCCATGCGGGACGGCAGTTGGCAGACGTTTCACAGCGGCACCACGATCGGCGAAGACCTCTCCGTGAGATTCCCGGCGGTCACGGCCCAGCGCGTTCGGCTGAATCTGATCGAGACTACCGACGGCCCGTCGATCTGGGAGTTTGGGCTCTTTGTGCCGGTGAAGTAGAATCGCCGGGTGGCATATTCGCGGTCCGGTGGTGCTTGCGTTGCCAGCAGAATCGGGTCTAATATTATTTTTTGGGATTCTCATCGGCGCACGACCCGAGGAGTCGAGACATGGCCAAATCTGCGGAAAGAAAGTTCGCCATCGGAGTTGACTATGGGACCAACAGCGTCCGGGCCCTGGTGGTCGACGTTTCGGACGGGGCGGAAGTCGCGACGCACGTCTACGACTACCCGAGCGGTGACGCGGGCATACTGCTCGACCCGAAGGACCCCAACCTGGCCCGGCAGAACCCGGCCGATTACATTGAGGGTTTCTACAAATCGGTCCGTGCGGCGGTCAACGCGGCCAGGCGGAAGCGGGGATTTCGGCCGGAGAACGTGGTGGGTATCGGCATCGATACGACCGGCTCGACGCCGATTCCCGTCGACCGCGACGGCACTCCGCTGGCGCTGTGCCCTCAGTTCAAGAAGAACCTGGCTGCCCACGCCTGGCTGTGGAAGGACCACACCGGTCACGGCGAAGCCGCCGAGATCACCGAGCGGGCCTTGGAAGTCGTCCAGCAAAGTGTTCTGAAGGAACTACAGGAAGCGATTCCCGAGGGCGTCTCTCGGGAGATGCTCCAGGCCGTGCCCGCAACAATCCCCGAGACGGCGTTGGAGACCGTTGGCGAC
>Ga0180429_10001340_pt1 | contig 21016 bp, 13 predicted proteins | sample SS_ome_FD_132428 | JGI IMG/M metagenome (GOLD analysis project Ga0180429, IMG submission 132428) | Hypersaline lake sediment archaeal communities from the Salton Sea, California, USA - SS_1_S_1 metaG | ecosystem: Environmental > Aquatic > Non-marine Saline and Alkaline > Hypersaline > Sediment ...
AAAGTCCGTTCCTGCACCCTATTGCCCTTGGAGCCGCGTCCACACTTGTGGTATAAGAGGCCCTTTGCGTCATGGACGGACTCGGACCATGGACGGTTGGCAGACCCAGGTAGATACAGCGTCGGCCGTGGAGGTTGCACCCTCATGGCGGCTTTCGGTGATCTTGCCGGCGTACAATGAGCAGGAGGCCATCGGCCGCGTGCTCGACGAGATCGTCGAGGCCCTTTCCGACGAGCCGATTCGCTATGAAGTCCTGGTGGTCGACGACGGGTCGACCGACGACACGGTGGCCGTGGCCGAGCGTTTCGCACGGTCGTGCTGGCAGTGTCCGGTTCGGGTAATCCGCAGCGCGGAGCGTCGCGGCGCCGGGGCGGCCCGAAAGCTGGGTATCCGCCGGGCACGCGGAGAGATCATCGTCATGCTCGACGCCGACGGCAGCTACTCGGCCGAGACGATCCCCGAGTTGCTCGGCCACTTTCCCACCTACGACCAGGTAAATGGGGCGCGAACCAGCGAGCAAGGCACGCTGCCGTGGCTGCGGCGGCCGGCCAAATGGCTGATCCGCATGCTGGCCTGCTATCTGACCGGGCACAAGATCCCCGACCTCAACACCGGCCTGAAGGCGTTCAAGCGAGAACTGATGCTCGACTGGCTCTGGGTCGTGCCCGACGGGTTCAGTTGCGTTACCACCATGACGCTGGCATTCCTCACCAACGGCTACGCCGTGAAGTACGTGTCCACCGAGTACAAGCCGCGTATCGGCAAGAGCAAGTTCCATCCGATCAAGGACAGCCTGGCCTACCTGAGCACCGTACTGCGGATGGTGTTGTACTTCCGCCCCTTGAAAGTTTTTCTTCCGCTATCGGGAATGATGATCGGTGCCGGGCTGCTGAAGAGCGCGTTGAGTTTTGCCTGGACGGGCAGCATGCAGGAATCGGATATCGTGATAATGACGGCCGGTTTCATGACCTGCATGTTGGGATTGCTGGCCGAGGTGATCGTGGCCCATCATCGGCGATAGAAAGTCGTTGTTCGCTCCGCGAACAAACGACTATACCTAAGGAACTCTACCGATGTCGCAGAACGTAACGTGGCCGCCTTCGCTTTCCGCGGGCGAGTTCTTCGTGCCGGGAACGTGTTTCGTGTTGCAGCCGCAGGCGGAAATCGGCACGGCTGCCGGGAGCGAGCAGCGCCGGCGCGATCGAACGTTGCGGAACCTCTATCTCACGGCGGCGTTGGCCGACGTTCCGCGTCTGTTGGGCGCGATCGACCGCAACCCGTACCGTCCCACCTATGGTTGCCTCGACCGTCAGTTCTGGCACTACCGCACGGCCAGTTTTCCTTCGCAAATGTATCAGGAGGGCGCGCTTCCGCTCGCGCTGGTCTATGCGACGAAGCTGCCCGGCAATCGCTGGCACGGCGACCGCCGCGTGCGAGAATTGGCCGTGGCCGCGATTCGTTTCGCCGCCCGCAGCTCACACGCGGACGGCTCCTGCGACGACTACTATCCCTTTGAACGGGCGTTGGGGGCGGCGGTCTTTTCATTGGCCGCGGCCGCCGAAGCCTACCGGCTGCTCGACCCGCACGACGAGGAGATACTCGCCTGGTTCGAGCGCCGCTGCCGGTGGCTGATCCGCCACGACGAATCTGGCCGCCTTGCCAACCACCAGGCCTTGGCCGCGCTGGGGCTTCTGCGCGTCGCACGAATCACTGGACGGGAGGCCTATCGCGACGCGGCAACCTCGCGGCTGCGAACCTTGCTCTCCTGGCAAAGCGACGAAGGATGGTTCGAGGAATACGGCGGTGCCGACCCGGGCTACCAGACCGTAACCATCGACTGCCTGGCAAAAATCCGCCAGTTGACCGGCGACGACGGCCTGGACGATCCCCTGCGTCGGGCGCTCGAGTTCGCCCGGCAGTTCATGCACCCCGACGGCAGCTTCGCCGGCGAGTACGGCAGCCGGGGGACGTATCACTTCTACCCTCACGGAATGGAACTGCTCGCCGCCGAGAACGCCGACGCGGCGGCCCTGGCCGACGGCTTCCTGCAAGGGCTGGCGTCCGGAAAGCAGGCCTCGTTCAGCGACGACCGCATGTTCGCCCATCGCCTGGGAAACATGATCGAGGCCTACGTCGATTGGTCGCCGGACCGACCGGCTTCGAGCGATAGCCCGGCCGGCGAGTCGGTCCGCTATTTTCGTGGTGCCCGGCTGATGGTTCGCCAAACGCCGAACGCACATACCGTCATCTCTGCCGCCCGGGGCGGCGTGTTCAAACATATCGGGCCGCAGCGCACCGTGACCGACGCGGGGCTGATCGTCGAAGCGGCCGACGGCCGGGTGGCCGTCTCGCAGATGCACGATCCGGACCGCACGGCGGAAGGCCTCACCGAGGGCCAGCCGCCGCAACAACAGGGTATGTCGGTCGCGGGACCGCTCTGCTGGAGCAGGTTCGAGACGGCCACGCCGATCAAGCAGGCCGTGTTCCACACCGGCATGGCCACGGTCGGGCGGCGGTGCCGCAACACGGTCAGACGCCTCTTGCAGCGCCGGCTGATAACCGGCCGCCGCAAGTGCCCCATTCATCTGCGGCGGGTTGTCGAGTTCCTTCCGCAACCGTCGCCCGACGGTCCCGCGCTGCGCGTCACCGACACCATCGAGTTGACCAGCCCCAGGCTCCGCGTCCGGCGGATGAGTCTCGGCACCGATCATCAGGCAGCCTACGTAGCGGCCTCGGGCATCTATCAAGAAGGCGTGCTGCAGCCGTGGACCGATCTGCAAGGGTACGTCGACGAGTTGAACGTACGGCGAAGGGTTACCGTGGTGCGAGAAATATAGGGATTGGGGATTGGGGGTTAACCCCCAACCCCATAGATTTGGAAGTTCTCACCGCGGATCACCGGCTCTCGGAGCATGGGATCCCGGCCGACCACCACGACGTATCGGGCCCCTTGCCGTCGATAACTCCGTAGCACGGCGTCCAAGTCGGGCGTGTCCGGATCGATGGCCCAGCCGGGGCGATTGCAGTAGTAGAGCAGATCGATCGTGCTGCCGTGCACCGTGACGATCGGCTCGTCGACGTCGGTCAATTTGCGAACCGCTTCGGCCGCCGCCAACACGCCTCGGTCCTCCGCGGGCGTGACGAATGCCGGCCGCGCCGCGTAACGCAGCGAGAAGATCATTACCGCCGAGAGCAACACGGCGATCGCCGTGCGCGAAGGACGTACCCGGGCGTAAATCGTTTGCCATCCCAATCCGATCATCACGCACAACGGCGGCAACACGACTAGGGTGTAGTAGTTCATCTCGTAGAACTTTCGCGGCAAGGCCAGCACCAGGATCGCCATTGCCACCAGCCAGGGAATGTAGCCCCGCCAGCGGCGATTCATCAGGCCGGCCAATAGCAGCGTGACGCCGATCGGCGTCAGCACGACGCCGCTGAGGTCGTCGAGCAGTTGGCGGTAGAAGTCGGCCGAGCGAAGCAACGGGGGCGGCGGCCAATGGTCCTGCGTGCTTCTTCGCAGCGAGAAGTATATCCGCTCGGCATGCGGCCCGTCGGGCGACGCCGCCTGATATGCGTAGGTATACCACACGGCGGCCGGGATTATCGCTAGAGCGGCGGCCGCCAGCCAACCAACTCGCCGATTGCGAACGGCCATCCAGCCCAGTGGCAGCAGCAACACGATCATGTAGATCTTCGTCAGCAGCAGCAATGCCAGACATACGCATGCGAGGATCAGCCAGGCGGTGCGCCGGCGGTCGAGCCAGCGATCGTGTGCGTACAACGTTGCCATGGTAAAGAACACCAGCGACGCCTCGAGCATGAAGCTCTGCCCATAGATGATGCTCACCGGCGAGAGTGCCAATGCCGTTGCGGCGGCGACGGCGGTGGCCGGGCCTTCTCGGCGACGGACTAACAGGTACATCAAGGCGACCGAACCGACGCAAAAAGCCACCGAGGTCACCCGCCCCCAAACGTCGAGCGATCCACCCAACACGGCCCAAAGCCAGCCGGCCAGATATGCAGAGACGGGAAACTCGACCAGGTGCCATCCCCGGCTATCGCCGCAGAGCACGTCGACCGTCGGATTCCAGAGGCTGGCGCGGCCTTCGACCCAGTTTCGCGCGATCATCGCGTAGACGACGCTCTTGGTGGCGAAGTTCCCTAACAGCGGCCGAGCAATTGCCGGTAACCGGACAGCAGCCGTCAGTGCCAGCAGCGTCCAGAAGGCGAGCGGAAACTGGCGAAGCTGCGGGGGCTGAATGGAATGGGTGGCCGCGTCTGCGTCCGGCATCCGCGTGATCCTCCCCGATTTGTGGAAAAAATGCGGATTAGGAAAGCTTTCCGGCCGAATATACCGTTGAGTCTCATCTTTTCACAGACGAACTCCGTTCGTTTCACATCTCAGTCGGGAGAAGGTTGGTCCAAGATGATTCGCACAATACTGGCGTGTTCGGTGATTTGCTCGCTTGCGGTGACGGCGGGCTGCAGGATGTGTGCCCATCCGTACGACTATAGTGGCCCGTTGGTCGAGGGCGGTTGTGCATCTAGCTGTGATCCGGGCGCCCGGGCGGGATCGATCCTTTCTCCGGGCGCGGGTATCGGGTGCGGGTGCGACATCTCGGGAGCCGAGGTCCCCTACGGAGCCGTGTTCGAGGATGCTCCACTGGCCGACAACCCGGCCGAGTCGGGAACATCAAACGTGGCGGCGGCCCCGAGGAGGCTGCGTGCGGTTCGCGACGACTCCTTCAGGCCGATGCCGGGCGTCCAAGGGCCGGCTCGGATGGCACGCCGGCATCACTCGCATCGCACGGCCGCCCGCGTGCCGACCGGCCCTCGGCTTTGGTGAGGATTCTCCCAGCGCGGCGGAGCTGTAACCAAAGTAAGGTTAGGGGTTCAGGGTTCAGGACTCCGGGGATACGTTTGTCCTGAACCCTGCGAGACTTGACTCATCTGCAACAGCCTTCAAGGACTAAGGGACGGCCGAATCACGCTGCAACCGATGGCGCTCAGATCGCTCTGAAGGCGTTGGAACGTCAACTCGTCGTCAAAGGTGCCGATGATCGCACCGCCGGAGCCGGCAAACTTCGCAGAAGCCCCCGCGGCTCGGGCACACTCGACCATTTCGAGCTGTGCGGCCGGCAGGCGGCAGATCGACCGCCGTAGCTCGAAGTTCTCGTCGATCATCCGGCCGAGGAGTTTTGCGTCGCCGGCGATGATCGCCTCTCGGGCACGGACGGTCAACTCGGCCAGTTCCGCCATGGCGTCGACGACGGCCGCCTCGCCCTGGTCGAATCGGGTGCGAAGGTTGTTGTGGATCACTTCGGTCGGTTCGCTCGCGTCGGTGCTGTAGGCTACGTACAACGGCGGCAGCGCGGAGACGTCGAGCGACTCGTACGCTCCACATTGCAGACCGGCGTAGTCCTGCATCGACTGCCGGGCGAAATCCATGTAGACCAGTCCCTCGTAGACCTGGACCACGCGATCCTGCAAGCCGGCGGTAATGCCCAGTTCATCCGTCTCGACGGCCAGCACCAGCGACGGCCGTAGCCGCTGCGGGATCTTGATCCCGTAGAACTCCATCAGGCAGCGCAGCGTGGCCACGATGATAGCGCTGGAGCCGGCCAGCCCGACGCAACGGGGGATGTTGCTTTGGTATCGCACCGAGAAGTTCCGCCGGTGCAAGATGTGCCCCTGGCGGCGGCAATACTCCACGAATTTCTTGATCGTGGCCTTCACCAGCCGAATCCCGCCGTAGTAGCCGCGCAAGCGGACGTCTTGGACGAGTTCGTCGACCGAATCGAATCGGGTCTGATCGTTTTGGCTGAAGACGACCTCGATCCGGTCCCATTCGTAGAGCGTTACCTCGGCGTGGAAGTTGCGAACCACCAGCGACAGCGTCTTGCCGTGGTAGCCGTCCGACGGATTACCGATCAGTCCGGCGCGAGCGAAGGCCTTCTTGCGGATCAACAGCATTTGCCGTCCTCGTGGAGTTCTATCTTTCCAGTAGTTCTTTCATTCGTGCGCGAAGGGCCGGTCCATATTGCTCGTCGGCCAGGGCGAATTCCGCGAAAGCGAGGAAGTAGCTCTCGAAGTTGCCGATATCGAAGCGGCGTTCCGTACCGGTCAGCCGCACGCCCAGCACCTTGCGGCCTTCTCGGATCAGCATGCGGATCGCGTCGGTCAGTTGGATTTCGTCGCCTTTGCCGGGCGGGGTCTTCTCGAGGCAGTCGAAGATGGCCGGGCTGAACACGTACCGCGACGCCACCGCCAGATTGCTGGGGGCTTCGGCGATATCGGGCTTCTCGATCAGGTCTTCCAACTCGAATACCTCGCCCGCCTCGCCACACGGCTGAGCAATGCCATAGCGATTGACCTCTTCGCCGGGTACTTCCTCGAAAGCTATCACGGCGGCCGCCCGGGACGTCTCGAACCTCTCCAGCATCGTGGCCACGACCTCCGATTTGGCATGCATGCCGATCACCGAGTCGCCCAGGGCCACCACGAACGACTGGTCGCCGACCACGGGCCGGGCGCAGAGCACGGCGTGGCCGAGGCCCAACTGCCGGCGTTGGCGGGTGTAGAAGTACTGAAGGTCCTCGCGCTCGAAGGCCAGTTCCATCAACAACTCTTCCCTGCCCGTCTCGCGAAGATTGTCGATCAACTCCACGTCGATGTCGAAGTGATTCTCGATGGCCGTCTTTCCCGGCCCGGTAACGAACAACAGCCGGCTGATGCGACATCGGGCCAACTCCTCGACCACGTACTGAACGATCGGCTTGCGGCCGATGGGCAACATCTCTTTGGGCTGGCTCTTCGTCAGCGGCAGCAGCCGCGTTCCCCGGCCGGCGACCGGAACGACAGCGAGATCAACGGACATGGGTATTTCTCTCCGGGTGTTGCTGTGGGAGGCGACTGGAGTCGCCGATTTGTGGGATTCTCAACGTTCCATCGGCGACTGGAGTCGCCTCCTGCAATACAGTGGGCTGCCAGTGAAAACCGGTCTGGGGGTAGCTTAGCATAGTGGCCCGATAGATGGGAAGCCGTCTTGCCCCCGCTGGCGGCTGTAAGAATGCCACCTACGCGGCATATCGGTCTGGCGAACAGAGCGAAACAAGGGTATATAAGGGTGCGGAGTTCAGGGTTCAGGACCTAGTGCTTTGTCAAACCTGAATTCTCGGGTGCCATGCCCACGCTTGCGTGGGCATGGCACCCGATCCTAATACTCAGGTTTGACGAAGGACTAGGATTTGACGTCTACCCCCAAGTCCTGGACCCCCGGGCCCTTCTTTGATTGCGGCCTTGCCACGCTGCGCCTCGTGTCGCGGAGCGAGACGGCTACAATTCTCGAGACAACGCAAATGCCAAACGACAACAGCACATCATCACGTCCGACCGGCGCCGAGATCCCGTCGGGGCTGACCGCCGAACAGTTGCAGCGATTGCTGGGCGAGACGGCTGCTCGTCAGTTGGGCGTCTATCCGATCCCCGAAGGTCTGCGACTCTCGGTCGTGCTTCCGGTCTACAACGAGAGGCAGACGATTCACGAGATCATTCGCCGGGTCAGGGCGGTGGAAATACCCGCGCAGATCATCGTGGTCGATGACGGCAGCACCGACGGCACGCGAGAGCTTCTGGCCGAAATCGAGGGCGATGAGGACGTCTGCCTGCTCCGGCACGATAAGAACCGCGGTAAGGGTGCCGCGCTGAGAACCGGTTTTGCCCGGGCCCAAGGCGATATCGTCATCGTCCAGGACGCCGACCTGGAGTACGACCCGGCCCAGTTCCGGCAGTTGATCCAACCGATCGTCGAAGGGGTGGCCGACGTGGTTTACGGCTCGCGGTTCCAGACGGTAGGGCCGCATCGCGTGCTCTACTATTGGCATTCGATCGCCAATCGGATGCTGACCACGATGTCGAACATGTTCACCGACCTGAACCTGACCGACGTGGAGACCTGCTACAAAGTGTTCAGCCGCGAAGTAATCGAGGCGATCACACCCACGCTCAAAGAGAACCGTTTTGGAATCGACGCCGAGTTGACGGCCAAGGTAGCCCGGCGAGAATACCGCGTCTTCGAGTTGGGAATCAGCTATTTCGGCCGCACGTATCAGGAAGGCAAGAAGATCGGTCTCCTCGACGCCTTGCGGGTGTTCTGGTCTATTCTACGCTATTGGAAGTGGGACTAGCATTCTATGTTGAAGCTCATCGCACCGCATCTGCAGATCGAAAACGTCTGCGAACTCACTTTGGATCGGCTCGACCGGCTGGGATTGCAGTCGCTGCTGTTGGACGTCGACTGCACGTTGAAACGCTACCGCGAGAGCGAAGTGAGCGGCGAAGTGGCCGCGTGGCTTGACGAACTTCGCGCGGCGGGCATCGGGTTGTGCCTGCTGTCGAACGGCATGGGGCGACGCATCGGCCGCTTGGCCGAGAAGCTCGATCTGCCGTTTGTCGCCCGGGCCTGCAAGCCGTTTCCCTTCGGCTGCCGTGCGGCGATGCGGAAGATGGGTTTTCAGACGCAACGGACCGCGATGGTGGGCGATCAACTGTTCGCCGACGTAATCGCCGGCCGGCTGGCCGGTTTGACCAGCATCCTGGTCCACCCGATACATCCGGAAGACGAGCCCTGGTTTACGCGGGTAAAACGCAGCCCGGAACGCGTCCTTCTGCGATGGATAAGATGAAACCACCCTACAATAGCGAGAAACCGCCACGCGGGGAACTGGAAAAGCCTCGCTCGGCGGCGTAAGATCATAGTAGCGTGGAAAGGAACCGAGATCATGCTGAATCAGCTCTCTCGCTGCCCGTTGAAAGAAGTAGGGTGTGTTTCGGCCGTGTTGGCGATGTTGGTGATCGGGGGCACTTCAGCCCGGGCACAGAGCGAGCGGAGCGTTCCCACGATCGCCTACCACGCGACTTTCGCCGATTTCTATGACGGCGAATACAAGGACGCGCTGGCCGAATTCATGGCCGAGGGCCGCGGCGCGATTCAAACGCCCCAGTCGCGGTGGATCGACTCGATCTGCTACGAGACAATGGTCGCCGAATGTTACTACGAGATGGGGCATTTGCAGCAGGCACTGGACCACTACACGGCGGCGATCAAGCTTTACACCGCGTTTTCCGACTGGATGATTCGGGTGAAGTTTCCGCCGCGTATTCAGGGTTCGGCCGTGCGGCCCCGGATCCCTTGGGGCAACAGCACGCGGCAGGCCCGACTGGGACGCTATCCTACTACGATGCTCATCAGCCAAGGCAAGATCGACCAACGTGCCGTCGTCGAACACGGCGGCGTGGTGCAGCAAGCGATATTGTATCCGGTCCAAGTGCAGGAGATCGTCCGTTGCACGACCTTGGCCATTCGACGGCGTGCCCGGCTGCTGGGGCCGGTCAGCCAGCACGATCCGATCACGAGCAACCTGATTGCGGCGCTGTCGCGCCGGCCCGGGCCACCGAACCACTGGTCGGAAGCGTGGGTCAACGTCCAACTCGGCCTGGCCTTGGTGGCCGGAGGAAAACAGGCACAGGGTATTCCGTATCTGCAACGCTCGGTGGCGGCCGCCGGCGAGTTCGACCACCCGATGACCAGCATCGCCCTGCTGGAACTTGGCCGGCTGGCGCTGCAGCGCGGCGACTTCCCGACGGCGTTGAAGCATTTTCAGGAATCTACCTACGCAGCGGTTGCCTATCCCGACGGCGGTGTTCTGGAAGAAGCGTTCCGCTACGCGGCGATGACGCACATGGTCTCCAACGGCAAGGGCCTGTATCCTCCGCTGCCGGACGCTATTAAATGGGCCAAGCTGAAAAACCTCCGCCATTTGCACGCCTCGCTGTTGCTTTCGGCGGCCGAGAACTACGCCGTAGCGGGCCAGACGGCCGATGCCCATGCGCTGATAGCCGAAGCCGGTTTGGTTATCGGTCGCCGCTCGATGATTGCCGGACGGGTCGGCGCCCGGCTGAACTACCTGGCCGCGCTGGTGCTCTTCCAGCAAAAGAAAATCGCCGAAGGCGACGCCGCATTGGCCGCGGCGATGGTCTACATGAAGCAGGGCTCCCATTGGCTGTTCCATATTTCGCAGGTCGACAACCGATACGTCGGCGGTTCGATCACCGCGCGTGCGGCCGGCGACCTGTACGCCAACGTGCTTCGTGATCCCGGCGCGGCCGATTGGGCCTCCGGTCCGATGGAATCGCTCACGGTGCTTAACACGCCGCACCCGGGTCCGCTGGAGCGTTGGTTCGAAGTCGTATTGGAGATGCGTAAGGACCACGAAACGGCGTTGGAAATCGGCGATCGCATCCGGCGACACCGGTTCTTCAGTTCGCTGGCGTTTGGCGGCCGCTTGCAGTCGTTGCGATGGATCCTGGAGGGTCCGCCCGAGGAGTTGGGTCAACAGTCGCAACTGCAGCGTCAGGACTTGCTTGCTCGATATCCGGTCTATGCCCAGTTGAGTCAGCAGGCCAGGGCAATGAGGGCTCGACTGGCCGAGATGCCGCTGGTGGCTTCCGATCAGGAGTCGTTGCGCGCACAAAGCAAGGACCTCGACGAACTGGCGTCGATCGGCACGCACCAAGAGGCCATCTTGCGCGAGATGTCCGTTCGTCGCGAGGCGGCCGAACTGGTTTTTCCGCCGCTTCGTCCCACGGCGGAGATTCGCAAGTCGCTGCCGGCCGGGCACGCCGTGCTCGCGTTCGTCGCTACGCGGCGCCGGCTGTACGCCTTCCTGATGAACAACAAGCAGTACACGCACTGGGCCGTTAGTTCTCCGACCGCTCTGAAGACGCAAATGACCGCCATGTTGCGGGAAATGGGGAACTTCCAGGCCAACCACGAATTGTCGCTGGACGATCTGGCCGACACCGGCTGGAAACAATCGGCCCACCAGGTGCTCGAAGAGATAGAGAAGGGCTCGCGTGCCGATTTCTCCCAACCGCTCGATGAACTCGCGATCGTACCCGACGGCCTGTTGTGGTACCTCCCCTTCGAGGCGTTGCAGGTAGAAGTCGACGGCGTGTTGCGGCCGATGATTGCCCGATTCCGCGTCCGCTATGCGCCGACCCTGTCGTTGACGGCGGCTGGACAACGGGGGCGCAGACCGACCGGCAACACGGCAGTGGTGCTCGGGCAACTCTTCCCGCGCGACGACGCGTCGGTCGCCCGAACCGCGTTTGCACAACTCGGCCAGGCCGTGCCCGGCGCCGTTGAGCTTCCCTCGACGCTGCCTGCGCCATCGTCGGTCTACGGAACCCTATTCGACCGGCTGATCGTGCTCGACGACCTCAAACTCGACGACCTCAAGATCGGTAACGGCGATCCGTATTCCTGGACACCGGTACCGATCGATGCCGGCAAGCCGGGCAGTTCGCTGGGCGACTGGCTCTCGTTGCCGTTCGGCGGTCCCGACGAGATCATCTTGCCCGGCTATCACACGGCCGCGGAGGATTCTCTCAAACGCCTCGGTGCCATGCCCGGCAATGAGGTTTTCCTTTCCATCTGCGGGCTGATGTCGGGCGGGGCGAGGACGGTGCTCCTGAGCCGTTGGCGGAGCGGAGGCCAGAGCGGCTTCGACCTGGTTCGCGAATTCACGCAGGAACTGCCGCACACGTCACCGTCCGACGCCTGGCAGCGAGCCGTCTTCCTGGTGGCCGGCTCGCGGCTGAACCTCGACGCGGAACCGCGTGTCAAACGCACGCTCACCGACGCCACGCCCCGGACAACCCATCCGTTTTTCTGGGGCGGCTACATGCTGGTCGCCCCGGGCACCCGGCCGCAGCAGCCCGAACCGGAACCGGAAGAGCCGGTGATCAAGATCGAGTAGACTGAGTCGAGCCCCAAAACGCCGAGGCTTTGGATCAGCAAAGTGTCAAGTGTCGTATCGTAGGACAGGATTTCATCCTGTCCAGACAGGTTGAAAACCTGTCCTACGACAGTTGTGAATGCTTCGGTCCTAAGCTTCTTCGCATCCAGAACCGGCCGAGCAGCAGCGCGAAGACTCCCAAGCACATCGCCAATGTGTCCGGCTCGGGAACGAACAACGTTGCGGCCGATGGTGCCTCGATTGTCGCCGGCAGCCACGGGAGCTTTGTGTTCCAGTTGGACGGATCGGCGAGAATCGTCAGGTCGGCGTAATTCACTTCGCCGCCGGTATCCAGGCTGATGTTTCCTTGGCTCCAGCCGTTGCCGGCCGTGCCCCAGTTGTCGGGATGACCCATGATGGTCAGATCGGCGAGATTCACGTATCCGTCCATGTTGACGTCGCCGGCCAGCAGATCGTGCAAGGCAACCTCGATCGCATACCCGCCGCCGGCCCGGGCCACGTCGTAGCGGATCTCGTCGAAGTAGACGCTGCCGATATCCTCCAGCGTGACGCTCTCAAACGACTCTCCGGCCAGCGGCGTCTGATACACGGCGATCTTGTAGGTCCCGCCGAACATCGACGTGGCGTCCGTGCCGGGTATCCAACTCAACGCCAGTTCCGTGCCGGAGCCGACCGTCAGTTCGCCGTCGATACTCAACGTGTCGAGGGCCAGGATGCCGCCGGCCTCGCTGCCGCTCAGTCGCACGGTCCGCACGGAACCCGGGCCGAATACGACGTCTCCCGCGACGGCGAAGTCGCCCATCAGGTTACCGCCGTCGACGACGTAAACGCCTTCGTCCGCCGTGACGTTCGACTCGACGGCGGAAAACGGCCCGCCGATTGTGACCGCGCCGGCGTAGTTCATCGCGACCGTCCCGGCGACGACCTCGCCGCCGCTGCCGTCGAAGTGCATGCCGCTGCTGCTGAAATCGCCACCGCCGGTATCGACGGCCGCCGCGATGACGACGTCGCCGGCGGCCGGGTCCGGGTCGTGGTGCGACTGAGCCGGGTCGTTGGCCACAAGCACGACGTTCAGCGGCGCGCCGGTGGAACTGATACCTCCGTGCAACTCGATGTTCTCGTCGGCGCGAACGGTGAGCGTGGCCTGGCCGCCGTTCGACTTGTGGATCGACGCGCCGGCGTTTTGCACGATACGCCCGGGAGCAAAACTGGCCGGGTTGTCCGACGAGATCAACACGTCGTTGCCTCCGTTCAGCGCCGCGTCCACCACGGCCCGATCCACGGTCGACCGCTCGACGATAGCAAAGAAGTCGGGGGCGGCGCGATCGAGCGTCCCGGGCCCGTCCCGGATGCTGATCATCGTGCCCGTCGGGCCGGGACCGATCCCGGCGATCAATCCCCGCGCGGTGCTCACTTTGGCGAAAGGCATGACTTCATTGCGGTCCAGGGCGTCGCCGTCGCGGTTGACGTCTCGCACTAACGACACCTCGTTGTCGCCGTTCTCGCTAAGCAGGAATCCACCCTCCGGCAGCGGAGCCATGCCGCACGGGAGGTTTATCCCGCCGAAGACGTCGTCGGCGTAGCCGAGCACCTCGATCCAGTCGAGCGCGTCGCCGTCGCCATTGAGGTCTTCCACGCGATAGACCGTGTTACGCTCGTGCGAGGCAACGTAGCAGGCGCCGCTACGATCCGGCATCAAGTTGCCGGCGCCGTTGACCGTACTTGGCGTGTAAATGAGGTTCTCGCCCGCGTCCCGGGCGTCGCCGTCGCCGTTGAGGTCAATCAGGCGGCGGACCCGACTGTGGCTCGAGGAGGATGCCAACACGTCGCCGTGCCGAGGTAACAGCCCGCGCACGCCGTAGATACCTTCGGCGTAAAGTGCCTTCTCGCCGGCGTCGAGCGCATCGCCGTCGCCGTTCGCGTCGGCCATCCTCCAGACCTGACCGGCACGATACTCCCCGGCGTAAACGAGGCCGCCGGGGCCCACCCCAATTTCATAGGCAAACGTGAACCCGTCCGCCCAGGTGAGCGACTCGCCGGCGTCGAGTGCATCGCCGTCGCCGTTGAGATCAGCCAGGCGAACGATCTCTCCGGCCGCGCAATCCATTGCCAGGATTCCGGAGCCGTAGCGGGACAGATCCTCGGGACCGGCCAGCCCATCGGCCCAGAGCGTCTTTTCGCCGGTGTCGAGCGCGTCGCCGTCGCCGTTGAGGTCGCAAATCCGATAGACGCTGCCGCTGGAGAACGCCGTGACGAAGTAGTCCTGCTGGGCCAGCGCCGTGTTTGCAGCGGCCAGCATGATCACCAGGCCGATCGTGTGCCTCAGTGACGGGCGATGAATGGCCGTCCGGTTTCTATCGAGTCGTTTAATCCTAAGCCGAAGGCGACGGCGGTTGCCCGATGGCGGTACCAACCTCCAGACCGCCGTCGCCTCCGGCTTATGGTTAGACGAAGAAGTTGTTTGTCGGTCGTCCCTTTGATGGCTCATCGCACCGACTCCTTGCTGTGCGTTAAATGGAATCAGCACGCCTGGGCGACGCGGCGGCGGAACAAAAGCAGCGTCAATCCGCCGACCAGCAGCAACGCCACCGACGCCGGCTCGGGCACTCCGGCCGGCGGGTCCTCGATGAAGTAGATCGTGTCTTCAGCGGTGGGCAAGTCCTCAAAGTAGGCAATGGCGGGGTAGCCCGTGCCGTAGTCGTTGAACGCCAGCGATGGAGAAAGGCCGACGTTGCCCACGGCATCAACGATCTGCGTGTTCCATACAACGCCGTCATGCCAGGCCAGCATGAGGTCGAGACCTGATGATTCGTCGTTCGAGTACGCGATAGCCGGATTGCCGTCCGCCGGGTCGAAGGCCAAAGATGAATTACCGCTGCCCGCCCACGGCAGGCCGGCATCAACCGTGGTGCGAACCCACTGGCCGCCGTCCCACTCGGCGTAGCGCAGATCGTGATTCGTGTAGCCGCAATAGGCAATCGCCGGGTAGCCGGTGTCCGGGTCGATCGCGATCGACGGCCACCGGCCGGTGAAGTCGACGCTGTCTACCGTGGTGGTGATCCAGCCGATCCCCGGCTCGTTGACCGAGAACCGCAGGTCGTCGTTGGTGTTGTCGAAGTGGGCAATCATCGCTCTGCCGAGCGGGTCGAACACTAGCGAGGGCGTTGCGCCCTCCTCGAATTCCTGGGACACCACGACCGGTGTTTCGTCATCCAGATGGAAGTCGCCGTCGGTGTCGTAGACGAACTTCAGGCAGGTGTTCAGGCCGGAGTAGTAAGCGATCGCCGGCCGCCCCTGACCGTCGAAGGCCAACGCGGTGTCGTAGCCGACCCAACCGTTGGCGTCGACCGTCTGAGGCGTACCCCAGGCCGTGCCGTCGAAATGGACGAATTTCAGGTCGCCCTTTGCCCAGTCGTAGTAGCTGATAGCCGGACGCTCATAGCGGTCGAAGGCCAGCGACGGATACTCGCCCACGTCGCCCTCGCTATCGATCGTCTGGTAGTACCAGCCGAAGCCGGGCACGCGCCGAGCGTAGTTCAGGTCTTTGTCGTCGACGTCGAAGAAGGCGATGCCCGGGTTGCCGTGATGGTCGAAGGCCAACACGCGATCCGCTCCAATGTGGTGAAGACCGCTACCGATTCCGTCGGCCACCGTTTCGCGAGGTTTCCAACTCGGTGCCGTCGGGCCGATCGCCCACACGTTGGACGTCCCCGCCGCCATCAGGTAGCACATCAACAACGTCAGCAAGGGCAGTCTGTAATTCATCGTTCCCCCTGTTTCGCAAAATGCCGGCTCACCGCGATTCGATTCCAGCCACTCGGCGGGAAACACCGGCGTCATTCTAGGTGACATAGGAAATGATTGCAAGTGTCCAATCATGGCCATCTGGCGATTTGGGCTATCGCCCGGGCATCACCGTACATGTACGAGTTTGATCGTAGCCCGCTTGCCGCTGCCGCCAATCGGCACTTCCATGCCGTCGCGGTCATCGACTTGCCAGAACAGGCCGTCGGGCTCCAGCCGATGCTCTTCCCATGCCCTATAGTTGGCTACCAGATCGTCCAGCAGGTCAACGAGGAGGTCGCTGTCGAGATTAACCCGATAGCGGGCCAACATGGCTATGTTACTTCCCCTCTTTTTCGAGTCTTTCTCTTTGTTTAGCCTTTTCCTCCTCAAAGGCTGCTCTGTCCTTTTCGTACTTGTCCTTGTTCTCGTTGATGAAGGCCTGGGCCTCTTTCAGTCGCCTCTCGGTGTCGTCGAGGCGGAGGTCCTTTTGAGCCTGTGATCGCAGTTGTCGACTGTACTCCCGGGGTGTGGCTGTCGGATTCGCGTAATACTCACCCGGCACCTCCTCCATCTTCCAGTCGTCACTGCGCTGGGTCGAGAACGGGAGATCATTATGATCGGCCGACTGGAGATTCCCCATCGGGTTTCGCCCCCAGGCGTAGCGGAAGTGAATCGGTTTTGGAACATGAGGGCTGGTCAGGACGATGACCCGTCGGTCGGTCTGCGGCCGGTTGTGCCGGTCCTTTCCCGTCACCAGCCAGTTTGCCTCGGCAGGTTGGAATCTCCGGTCTTCGCCCGCGATCGCAAAGCCTTCGATCGTGCCGTCAGTGACGGCCCTGACGTAAGTGTCCATCCTGAGGATGATTTTTCCATTCTCGGCTTTCATTTCCGTGTACATCGGTGGTTTCCACTTGATTTCCCTTTCGAATCCGTATTGCGTCGCCAGCGCCCAGCGCGAGATCCGTTCGCCGACCGGGACTTTTAGTTGCGGGTGATACCATGAACGGCGCTTATCGAAGCTGCTGGCGAAGCCGATGTTCTTGTCACCGGCCTGGTAGAAATCGAGGAACGTTTTGTACTGCGCCTCGCGGATGTAGATGCCGTCATTGAGCATTTTCTCAAGGTAGTCGTCTCTGGTTTGCGGGGCTCCGGCGGTGCAGAGCGAGATGATTCCGAACGGCATCTCCGCATCGTTGAAGGCCCCGCGCCATGCCGTGATCATCTTGGCGAACACCTGGTAATACATCTTGGCCCCGGCTGATCCCGAACCGAGAGCGTTATTGTATCCCTGATGGAATATTGCTCCCTTAGCTGCCAATCCGGCAATGGGGGCGATCATGCTGCTGTAGCACGTTCCGGGGCGGTTGTGGTCCATCGCCGGTCCGGGGCGCAGGTCGGTCGGAGCCTTCCTGTCCGCGGGAATCTTCTCGCCGCGATCCTTCATATTCTTCACCCAGTTATGGAAATTTGCGACCCGCTTATCGAGGTCTTCCTGCGGATCCCACTCGGCGATCTTCTGGTCCCATTCTGCAAGTAATGCGTTGACTTCTTCCGTATCGATCTTTTCCAGGACCGAGACGGGGGTCCACGTTTCGACCGTCGTCCCTCCGCGAGAAGCGTCGATCACACCGATGGGGACCTGCGAAGCCATATGGATGCGGCGGGCAAAAACATAACCGATGGCAGAAAGCTCGCGCACTGTATCCGGCGAGCAGACGTCCCAGTCGCCTTTTCGAAAATGGCGGCCTGACCAACTACTCCATTCGTGGAGCCGCGGGAAGCCCTTCTTTTCCTCAGGCCCATTCTGCGAAGGGACCGTCAGGATCCTGATTCCAGGGAAATTGGCAGAGATGATTTCGAGCTGACCGTTCTCAACTTGCTGGATCGGAAATTCCATGTTGCTCTGACCGCCCAGGATCCAGACATCACCGACGAGGACGTTCTCAAGGGTGAGCGTCTTATCCTTGCCCTGCACGGTGAGCTTCTGCGGCGCGGAGTTCGCCGGCATGGCGGTGAGCGACACTTTCCAGGCACGGTCTTTGTCAGCCGTCGCGGCTTGGGTCTGACCGGCGAAGGATACCGTTACCTTCTCGCCCGCGGGGGCCCATCCCCAGATGGCCACCGGTTTGTCTCGCTGGAGGACCATGTTGGCCTGGAACAGGTTGTGGACGCAGAGCCCATCGCCAATCGCGGGGACATCGATCACGTCCTCCTTCGGCATTTCCTGCGGACTGTCCTGAGAATGAACGACCCCACAAAAGAACAAACCCAATAACAAACACGATGAGATCAGATGCCGAGGCATTTCCTTAACCTTTCTGTAAAACAATTGTACTTGACGTCTTGGTACAGCCTGCGATTTCTAATCGCCCTTGATTAAATCGAGTTATCGGTTGAGGGGAATCAATTCGGGCTCATCGGTTGAGGCCTCGATCGCCTTGATGGTCTCTCTGAGGAGCTTTGCCTTTCCCAGGCTCAGTTGGCGCGGGAAGTTTTTTTCCCCATTCTCGAAGTATTTCGCGGCAGCCTCCAATTGGGGAATGACGCGTTTTCCATGTGATCCATAGGACTTGAGCATTTCCATGACCTTCACGATGCGTATTTCGCTGGCATGTTTTTTTTGATTGCGGGCGTAATCAACCAGCAGTTCGATCCCCTCGTTGATCCGGTGTTTCGCAAAGAGTTCAAGACCGCTCATGCGAATATCGCTGGCGAACATGATCCCGCTAGGCGCCAACTCGACAATTGCCTGATGGACGGCGGGCAACAGTGGCTTGATTTCTTCGTAAGAAAGGTTTTGGTATACCGATCGGAAGCTGCCCCGCGCCCGTCCGTCGTCGTTCCGGAGGCCTGCCCGAACGGCTTTAACGAGCAGTTCGCGGTCGACGCCTTCAAGCGACTGGCCGATCAGACCGCCTCGCCTGTTGAACAGGGCGAAGGAGAGGTAGCGTTGCTCCATATTGCGTGGATCGTTCTTGGGATCGCTCTTGGTGAGCCTTGCGAGCATTTCGGGAACGGCCGCTTTGGCCGGCTCCCCAATCCCCGCCAGCGCCTCGGCGGCCAGGATGCGCAGCCAGAGGTCGTCGCTGCGGAATGTTCCGAGCAAGGCCGGAACCGCCGCCTCGCCGCGTCCACGCTGCATCTTGATCGCTTGGCAGACGCCGTATCGCGTATGGAGGTCCGGAGCGTCGAGCAAATGGATCAATCGGTCAACCACATCGTCCCGCCTCCGTCCCAGCGCCATCGCGGCGCGTTCACGAACGGTGGGCGACCAACTCGAAAGCCTCGAAAGCAATTGGTCCGTGCTCAGGTCGTCGTAGTAGCTCGTTCGATCCTTATTCGTCCATCCGCGTCCGTCGTCGAGAAGGCTCTTTGCGGTTGCCCGATCGATTTGTGGGGCGGCGCCGGGCCGTTTGCCCGTCAGGTAGAGCTTCTTCAGCGGCATGGCGTAGGACAAGAGATAGGCCCCGGTGCAGTCCCAGCCTCCGTACTTGTCATCCCTCGGTTGAGGCGGCCCCTGGTGCAGGAAGGTTCCATCCCAGCGCCGTGCGAGGTCGAAATGCCAGGCGCCGAATTCCCGCATCCATGCCCCGGTGGCGTGGGGGCCGGCCTGCGCCACGCCCGGCAGCGACCACAGAACGTTGAAGAAGTTTCCAGTGTGGCCGGTGTCGCGCTCCGCGCCATGGGAGGCGACGCTCATCCGCGAAAAAAACTCTGTCCCCTCAGCATTATCGAGCAGGTTGAACATGATAGATGCCATGCCGCATTTTCCATTGTCTTCATGCGTCTGAATCCAGGGCCTATGGTCGCCATAGGGAACAGCCCCCTTGCCAATGTAGAACCGCATTAAACGCACGCTTCTTTCGATAGCCAGTTCCAAGGCCGGATCCGTCACTCCGGCCTCGCGGGCCATCACCAGCGAGATGGTCAGCGGCAAGCCCGGGGCGTTCATCATCCCATAGCCGCCGAGGCGTCCGTCCGGATTCGCAAAGCGGTGCCCCCACGAACCGACGATGCTCTGGCCGTTGGCCGCTTCCATCGCCAGACGCCGCAGGCCGGGCATGACTGATTCGTCGTCGGTCTCCATCACATACTCCGAGAGCAACATGATGACGTATCCGTAGTACCAGGTCTGGAAACTATCGGCGGAGTAGTCCGCCGCCCATTGGGCCTCCTTCTTCACCAGCGGAAGGTATTCAGGCCTGCCGCCGGCCAACAGCGCCAGCGCGTTCAGCGACCGTGTGATCGCGTTCTGCCGATACGACGGGGCGGCGATCCGCTTGGCCAGTGCCTTGCAGCCTTGATCGAGAATGCGTCTCGACTTCAGACAATCGTAGGGGGCAGTTGCGCTGTACGTGCCGAGGACGGGCAGTTTCACGACGACATTCTCCGTCTTGCCGGCCCGCCAGCGGATCAGCGGAAGGTTTCCGCCACCCACCTCCGCTTCGGCCGTGGTGAGCGCCTTGCCCAACTCGGTGCGTGGGTCGTAGGAGAACGGTTTGCCGCCGACTCCCAGGATCACGTCACCGACCGCGAGAACTCCGTCGGCGGGCGAGTCCTTCTCCACCTTTGTGATGCAGATCTGCCGTGCGTCAGAGGTCACCAGTCCATCGCTGTACATCCACCCGCGGGCTCCGGTCGCCCCCAAGTTCCAATCGTGGTCCGCCCCGTCGAAAATCGCGTCGCCTTTGGTGAAGTCAGGCATCGCCATCTTTTTCGGAGCGCCGGCCGCCGACGTCGGCACGCCGAGAATCGAGAACAGCGCCGCAGCGGCGACGAACGTGACGAATATCTGCCTTGCGATCATAACAGCCTCCTATTTCTTTCTGATGTTTAACCGGCCAAGTCACTTCATCGGGCCCCAGATTTCTTCAAGCAGATCATGCAGCACGGGATCGTGTTGCTTGAGCTCCGCCCGCACGAACGGGTAGAAGTCGTTGCGGTAGAAGTAGGCCTCGGTCCCTTCGGCAAAGTATTCCATGGGATTGTTTGCCGCATAATGGCGGACTTTCCGGCCGGTGTACTCCAGCACATTGTCATAGATGCCGGCCTTCATCGCCTTCTCGTACGCCGCTTTGATACGCGGCTCATCGAAGCCGAGGACCTGGTGGTGATAAGCGTGGGCCAACTCGTGCAGGATGACGGCCGGGTGTTTGATCATGTGGTGTCGCGACAGCAGCGACGCCGCCCGTGTGACGTGGACCTTTTTCGCCAGCCGGGCATCGTAGCCTCGCGCGGTGAGCCAGCCGACGTCGGGGTGGTACGGTCCCGGTTCCACGTTGATTTCGGGATGGTCGTGTTCGATCCAGATCTCCAGTTTTCGCATCTTCTCGAGGCGGTCTTCCGGCATCAATATCGCGATGCGTTGCAGGTGATTGGCGAGCATTGTCAGCGCCCGGCCCCCCGCC
>Ga0180429_10001346_pt1 | contig 20960 bp, 9 predicted proteins | sample SS_ome_FD_132428 | JGI IMG/M metagenome (GOLD analysis project Ga0180429, IMG submission 132428) | Hypersaline lake sediment archaeal communities from the Salton Sea, California, USA - SS_1_S_1 metaG | ecosystem: Environmental > Aquatic > Non-marine Saline and Alkaline > Hypersaline > Sediment ...
ATACCGATGCTCCAGGTTAGGGAAAGTGTAGTTGTGGACCTTCTTCCCAACGGCAATCCAAAGCCCTTTCCTCCTCTCGGAAGAGATTTTTTCTATCTCTAGGCATCATACCTGGGGGCGACCGCCGCGCCTCGCGCCGGTCTCGGGTGCCGACGGCTCACCCCGCCAAATGGGTTGGGCTGGTCCGAGTCCGGCACCGTTTTGACCGGACACGTTCTGCCATCCGAGGGCGTGTCGGTCCTCAACTCAACTGACCGAGGACACGCCATCAAGGTGTAGACGATGGTAACCGGCGTCGAGGCTATGGGGTTAAGCAGCTACGGGTTGTCCAGGTCGGCCGGCGCCCATTCGATGTGACGGTACTGTCCGGCGCTTCAGTACGCTCGCTTGCGGGCGGCGAGTCGAACGTGACTCGCACGTTGGTGACGTCGCCGGGGAGCAGGTGGTCTCCGCCGGTGAGAGCCTTCAAGGGCTTGCCGTCCGCGATGACGTTGGCGGAGTGCGACTCGGGCAACCGGAGCACGAAGCCGCCGGGCGGCGATGCCTCGCCCGTAAGCTGGAGCACTGCGCCGTCGCCGCCCGGCTGCCAGCGAAGCGAGAGCGGTCCGAAGTGCGTGGGCACGCCGGTCAGCTCAATGCCGGCCGGGTCGGTGAACCACCGCGGATCGATCCCGCCGAACAAGACGAGCCGATCGTTGTCTTCCAGCAGCAGACAGTCTCGCATCAGCAGCCAAAGTTCCGCGATCGCCCAGCCATGCGGCATCGCGACGGCCCGGTTCCGGTCGGGCTCCGTCTTGCTATGCGGCCACGTGGTTCGCAGATGATACCAGCCGCCGGAGCCGCTCTTGCCGCCTTCGTCGAAAGCGAACCAGTGCCGCATCTGGGGATGGTTCAGGTGCACGTCGACCGTGGCGTGGCCCGCCGTGCGGTTGCCGGCCAGCAGCCCCTGGTGGGCGGTGGCCGGTGCGAAGTAGCGCCAATAGACAAGCTTCTGTTTACCGATGCCGCGAAACTGCTCGTAGGCCTTGCCATCGGCTAGTGGATAGAGTCGACACGGCCACAGGACGGCGTAGCCGCCGTATCCTTTGCGCAGGTTTTCGCCAAAGCGCCCGTCATACGACTCCGCCAGCCGGTCTGCCAACTGGGCCCATTGCCGGGCTTGCCCGGTTTGGCCCAGGATCTTGGCAGCCTCGGCCACGATGCGAAGGCCCGCGATGTCGAAGGCTTCAGTGTACTCAGGATGGAAGCCGTCACAGCGGCCGGGCGATAGCTTTCTGCGGGCGTCTTTGGGCAGCGCGTCGCCGAAATCCAGGCTGGTCAGGCTCACGCTGTGGGGCCCTTCGATCGTGCGGTAGTAGCGGATCATCTCGGCGATCTTGCGGGCCGAAGGGTAGATACGGCGCAGCCATGCCTGGTCTCGGGTGAGTTTCCAGTGCTGCCCGATGCTCCAGAGGATCTGACCGGGGTTGTCCGCCTCGGGAAACGGCCGGCCGTTGAAAGGGTGTGCCAGGAAGTAGTCTATCACGGCCTCGGAGAGCTCGGGGTGCCCCGCCTTCTGCATCATGTTGGCGATGTACATGCCGTCCCGGTTGAAGACGGGGTAGTTGAGCACGGCGACATCCGCGGCCCCCTCGTTCATGCACAGGCCCGCGTGGGCTAGCATGACGAGCAATCCGTCGCTCCAACGTGGATCGGGCAGCCGCCAGGTCGCGCGGCCGTAGAACTGCTTCCAGTAGGCGCGGGCTTGCTCGAACAGCTCGCCGACGGCCACCTCGCGATAGTAGTCCAGCCCCGCGTCGGGCACGTCGATGCCGTCGGCGTTGGAGTGCGGGACCGCCGTGTCGATGTAGTTCGATGACCGGGGTGTCCACTGGTGTCGTACTGCGCGGCGGCCCGGCAGCACGGGGCAGACCAACTCGATCGTTTCGCTCTTCCCGGCAGCGATGGTCAAGTCGAAACGCAGCGAGCCGGAGCAGTCGCCCGCTTCCGAGTCGGCTGCTAGTGTATCCGGCATCTTGCCGCGGCCGGCCAGCTCGCCGATTGTATCCGTGGCCAGAACGCCCGCCGCCGAGGGCCGCGTGCGGGCCACCACGGCCGGATGGCCATCGGCCAACAGGGCGTCGCCCTCGGGACTGACTGCCAGCTTCTTGATATCGTAGCCGGCCGGCCCCAAGGGACGTAGTGCCGCATACACGGAGACCCGGCGCGATCGCTCGCTCGTGTTGGTCAGTTTTGCCCGCGAGCCGACCAGGAACAGATCCTTCCCGGCATGGGGCCACATGACCTGGCAAACCTCGGTGCGGACGGTGATCGGTCCGGCAGACCACTGTGCCCAGGGGATCAGATAGCGGCCCTCCGCCAGTCCGTGGGTACAGGACACTTTGTCCATGGTGGGCGCGGCCAGCGTGCCCTCATCTTGATCGTGGACCCAGTAGTAGAGACCGTACGAACCGTTCCCCGGCGAGAAACATCCTTCGGCCTCGACGAAGGTCTTCAGGCTGTCCAGCGTGTTGGGGATCCCGATCGGGATGTGCATCCTGCCGGCCGGGTCGAGGGGGTTTTGGGCACAGAGCTCGGTGCTTAGGGACCCCATGCCAAAGAGTAGAGTAATCGCAAGCAAGTTGAGTCGGTGCATGGTTGTGCTCCACGATAACGAGTCTTACAGTTCCGAGCAGAGGGCGGGTTCTGGCTTCTCAGCCAGCTTGGCACTGGGGGTGGCGTCGGCCTGCAGGTCGCCCAGGGCATACTGAATGCCGTCCAGGTAGAACTGCAGGATCTTTGGGTCCAGGAAGATCTCCGCATTGTGGCCCAGCGAGCAGTAGAACACTCGGCCGTTGCCCCACTCGCGAATCCATGCGATGGCGTTCTCGCCGGGCACTCTGTCCAGTTGGTTCCGTTGTTTCGTCATGTCCAGGCTCACGAGCACGCGCAGCTTCTCTCGCGCTTTGTGCTCGCTACGTGAGTCGGGATCGCGAAAGCGGTAGATCTCTTCCTTGATGAGGAACCCCTTGCCACCAAACGCCTTGCACAGCGGGTGTTTCGGCTCATCGATCTTGACGGCCCAGGTGCCGTCGGATCTCCACGGGTGCCCGCGGAACAAGCCGCCCAGCATCTCCGCTCCTTGGGGCCAGTCGTAGAAGTTGGCGCCGAAGAACTCGCAGCCGGTCGGCCCGCCGTGGATCATCTCGGTGCCGTTTTCGTAGATGTAGCGAACTCCCTTTGTGGCGCCGGCTTGTTCCGGAGGGATGATTTCCACCGGCCCGGAGCCATCCATGTCGAGGGCCCACTGGGCGATATCGTAGTGGTGCGCGCCGATGTCGGAATGCGCGCCGCCGGAATACTCGCGATAGGCCCGCCACGCCGGGAAGTGCGTATGTACGCCGCGTGGACTGAGTATGGGATTGTACGGCCGCATCGGCGCCTGGCCGAGCCACATATCCCAGTTCAGCCCGGGCTCCGTCTCCTCTTCGGGCAGGTCGCACCATCGACTCGGCTTGCCCACGCCGATGGTAATCCGTTGGATGTCGCCGAGCCGGCCGCTGCGGATCAACTCGGCCGCCCGGCGAAACTCTTGGCTCGATCGTTGTTGGCTGCCGGTCTGGAAGACCCGTTGATGTTTGTTGACGGCCTTGATGCAGCGCTGGGCCTCCGAGATGGTCAGGGTGAGCGGTTTTTCGCAGTAGACGTCTTTGCCCGCCTTGCATGCCTTGATGACGGGTATGGCGTGCCAATGATCGGGCGTGGCGATGCTCACCGCGTCAATGTCACTGCGAGCGAGGAGTTTGCGAAAGTCTTCGGTTGCGAAACAGCCTCGTTGCGGCTTGTTTTTGCTGTAGGCCCGTTCGACCTTCGCTCTTGCATCCTCGCGCCGGGTGCGATCGACCTCGCACACAGCAACCACCTGGACGTCCCTCATCGCGAGCAGCATGGAAAGGTGACGCTTGCAGCCGAACTTGCCGCAGCCGATCTGACCAATGGTGATTCTCTCGCCGGCCGGCGTGGCGCCGTCTTTCCCCAGCGCCGTGGCCGAGATGATTGATGGCGCGGTTGCGGACGCCACGAGTCCTTTGACGAATTGGCGGCGTGTGATAGTGTGTTTCACGATCTTATCTCCGTTTGTGATTGGAGTCCGGCTGTGACGCCAAGCTTGTTCACCTGTCAACAGCAACATCACTCGCGCGCCGCAAAAAATCCCCAGTAATAGGCCGACGCGGCCATGACGTGCGGTTGGTATTCGTTGGTGGAGGGTACGTCGTGAATGTCCCAATAGGACTCGGCCGCGGGCCACGTCCTGGATTTGGGGGTCATCTTCCCCAACTTCCAAGTATGCACCCAACTGTCGAAGTCATAGTTCATCGCGGGGTCGGAAATGCCGTAGACCGTGATGCCGTCGGGCGGATCGAAGCGGCCCGTGCTTTTCGAGTCAATGAACATGGGATACTTCACGGGATTCGGGCCAAGTCCGGTGGTCAGCGCGATATTGCTCGGGTTGACGCCGATCGCGAATTGCGTCGCCGCAATCGCGCCGGCCAAGTACTTCTTGTCGCCGGTTAGATAGTAGGCTCGCGGCATCGCGTTGGATCCCACGCCCGGCTTGGTCAGATAGCCGACCCAGCCCATCGACGGAAGGTTGACGGCCATCGCGACGCCGAAGGAATTGCCTTTGCCGAACTCAATGCAGTCGTCTGCCGCTTTGAGGACGGCGTGGCGGGCTTTGGACTTCAACTCGGGGTCCGCCAGCGCGTCGGGCAGGCGGGCATAGGTGAAGAACGCATGGCGTTGATCGTAATCGATGCTGCCGTCTCCCGTCAATGACGTGCTCTGCTTGAAGACCTCATGATACTTCTCGTCGCCGGTCAGCCAAAACAACTCGACCGCTGCGAGGTTCCGCGGGGCCTGGAGAGTCTTTTCGTATTGCTTCTGACGTTCTGATTCCGACGCCGTGTGTTGCATTACCGTGTCGTGATTTGTCTCGGCCCAGCCGAATGCCCGAACGGCCGCATCTCGATACGTGTTGGCCAGATCGTCGTCGTGGCCGGCGAGAGCACGCGAGAATTTCGCGGCCGTAAACGCAAAGGTGTAGCTGGCGTTGGCATCCGGGGCGAAGGCGGCCATCATCAGCGATTCCTGCCAACTAGCCTCGCCTTTTCGGGGGTGCGAAGTCGACTCGATCCCGCCGCGCACGCCGCCGTCGGGCTCTTGCATGCGGCGGAACAGCCCGAGATTCCACTCCGCTTCGTCCAGGATGTCGGGGATCTGGTTATTCGCTTCGTTTTCCGGCAGAACCAACTTTAGAGCGGCATAGTAGTCGGGAAACAGTTCAAACAGTTCGATTAACTGGTAGGTCGCCGGCAGGTGCCCCCTGGCGCGGCGGTCCCAGTCGGCCGCGTCATGATAGCCGCCCCAGGCATCCGAGAGCGTCATGTCCGTGCGAAACTCGTCTTTTTGGATGGCACCGAAGACGCCGTCTTGGCCTTGGCCGTCATAGACGGTGGCCTTCGACGCAAAGATCTTCGCGCCGTCGGCCGGGTGCATGTTGCGCGGGCGATGGTAAGGCAGCGGCGGCGGACTCAGTTCCAGCCCGCTTCGTTGTGCCAAGAAGCCTCGCAGAGATACTCGTAGTGCCTGTTCCCAGGAGTCTCGCGCGATATCGAACGGGTAGCTGCAGCCGATCCCTTCGACATAGACCCGATACCGGCCCGGCGTGTCGAATTCGCTGAAGTCCAGGGCGTAGGTATCGGTCTTGCTATGGTTGCGGCCCTGCTGAAAGCTCTCGTTCTCAGCGGCGCCGAAGAGCGGCTTGACCGCGCCGGTACAGACGGACTCTCCGGTCGCGTCGTCGAGAAGATGGAACTTCATTGAGGCATGATTGTCGTAGCGATACGCGCCGCCGGTGCCCAGCCAGATCGACAGCAAAGCCCGCTTGTGCGGATCGTCGGGCCGATAGCCGACATGCGACGCATGCACGGCGATGCTGCGTGTGCGGGCCGGGTCGTGCCGGTAGTCCACGGCCGCCTCTCGCGTGTTGACTGCGTGGAACTCGACGCGGTAGCTCTTGCCTTCGACTAACGGCTTGGGCAGTTTCAGGAAGATCTGCGACTGGGCCACGTTGACGTCGGGCGAATTGGGCTTTCGTTTCCAGTAGACGTCGGTCGGTTGTTGCGGCCGGTGGTAGTTTGCGTCATCGGACGAGACAATGCGATACGCCGAGGGCTCCTCAACCGTCGAAACCTCCAGGTCCTTTCCCGTGGTGTAGTCATCGGGCTTGACAAGGTTGTGATTAACGGCCAGCGCCCCATAACGCCGCAGTTTGACGTCCTTGCCTTGATGGTCGCCCATCATTCGGTAGACGTAGACGCTCGGTAACGTCTTGACCAGCTTGTCGTGTTCCAGGGCCAGCACCTCGTGTTTGCCTTCGCGACGGATCTCGTCGCCTTCTTCCGGCTCGTAGGGAATCTGCTGCGTGCGATGGAACTGGCGCTCTTGGATCGTGACTACCAGGATATTTGGGGCGACCGGGCCGATGTGTCGGACGATCGGGCCGTCCTCTTCGTGCTTCGCCCCGGCGGACAAGAGTTCCTGTTTGCGGTGCTCGCGGGCCTCGGCTTCCCGACGTTTACGCTCGGCGTCGGCCCGTGCGCGTTCGGCCCGTCTCCGGGCGGCCTCTTCGCGGGCGGCGATCAGTCCCGGCGGCGTATCGCGCATCACGGCCAGTTCATCGAGTTCGATGTCCATCTTGCGACCCTGCCACGCGCCGAAGACCATCACGGTCTTGATGGCACCAAAATCGAACTTCTCTTGGGCCTTCTTCAACTCGAACTTCTTCGGTGCCTCGACCGACGTCCAGTCGGCGGGCAATAGAGTGACGAACTTGCCGCGCTCCATGTCCTCGCGAGTCGAGAACTCGTACACGGCGTTGTTGTCGTACTCATCCTGCAGATGAACGTTCAGCCAAAGCGACTCGTGCTTCTCGCCGATTCGAACACGCAGCGTCAGCATACCCTTCTCGTAACCTCGCAAATCGAGCTTGGTGACGATGCCCGCGCCGCCGGAGTCTTTCGTGCCGCTGATCTTCAACGCGTCGGTACCCTTTTCGACGCCCTTCTCAAAATCGTTGAATGCGAACGTGAAGTCCTTGTTGTCGAAAGCGAACAGCACACGCTGTGGCGGCACCTCTGCGACCGGCCTGGCCGGTGGTTTCTCGGGAGCCGGGGCGACAGCGATCTCGTCGAACCACGACTTGCCTTCGCCTTGAACATAGAGGAGCAGCAGCGCCCGTTTGACTTCGATCGGGAAGTCGACTCGCGTGCCGAAGGGCCGCCAGTCGGAATCCCCGGTGATTCTCACAAGCTCCTTCCAGCCGATGAGTGCCTTGTAGTCGGCATCGAACCCGATCAGCGCCACGGTGGCCGCTCCGCTGCCTTGACGGCGGACGTGCCCAGAGAACTCGAGCGACCTGCCGCCGACCCCCTTGAGCATTTGCGTCATTTTTCCGCTGACAGGTCCACCGGCCGACTCCAGACGAATCGATGCCGGCCCCTTGACGTAGACCGACGTGTCTCGCTCGGCCAGTAGCTTCCCCGTGCTTCCCGCGTCGACCGCCGGTTTGCTCCAGCCGCTTGGCAGTTTGTCGCCGTCGGTCATCGTACCGTTTTCCAGCGACCAGTCGGCTCCGAAGACGTTACACGCAACGGAAAGCACAAAGACCAGGGTCGTGGCCATCCGGCTGTTTCTTGGTGTTCGTTTCATCTTGATTCCTTTGTATGTGGGGTCCGCCTAATCTCTCGCTGCCTTGCCCTGAAGATGGTGCCGATATGCGTCCTTGCCTAGCAGGCCGATGTACAGCACGTTTCCGATCGGATCCCAAGACCCTCGGAGGTTGCCGCCGCGCCAGCCGGCCTCCTGCTTGTCCGGGAGCCAGTATTCGGCAACCTTCTGCCAGCTCTGTCCGGCGTTGTCCGTCCTGAACCAGCCTTCCTTGTCCAGGACAACCATGGTGTCCTTGTTGTTGCCGAAGTAAGGTCCCAGCAACGGCTCCTTGACCGGCTGCCCCATCAAGGCCCACGTCCTCCCTCGATCGCGTGTAACCATTACGCCTTCGGGGCACAACCAGAACAGGTCGTTTTCGTAACGGGCGGGCATGGCGCGGCTCGGAAGGAACTGCGCCACTTTCGTCATCGTCTTGCCGCGATCCGTGGTCAACATGATGTCTGCGAGTCTGACCGCCCGCTTGCGTGCGGATTCTTCGAGCTGCTTGACCTGTTCCCATTTGAGTCTCCTGCCGTCCAGCAGGTAGTACTCCTCGCCCAGAAAGATGGTGTTCGCATCCAGCATTGCGGCGAATCGAAACCCCTCGGCGACTTCTGCCCAAGTCTGTCCGCCGTCAGTGCTCAGCCGCGTGAAGGAGGAGTGATGCTGCCTGGCCAGGATCGTTTGCGGAGGTGTCCGGCTCCAGTCGGCCATACCGGAGTTCCATCCGTCACCGATGTTCTTGATCGGGATCAGTCTGGTTCCCCGCTCCAAGACCACAGCAGACTTGTTAGCGTTCTTGCCCCCGTTGACCTTGAATAGGATGAAGTCACCGGTGGCGGGATTCGGGAACATGCCCAGATCGCCAACGTGACGGCCCAGGGCGATCTGGTTGTCGACCAACCGCCACGTGTCGCCGCAGTCGGTGCTGCGGTAGGTTCCCCAGTGCTCGCACAGAGACACGTAGACGTCGCCCGTGACGTTGTCGACGTGGATCTTGCCCAGCCGTTTGTTCCACCAACTGTCACCGTCCCTGTAATCCGGAATCCCCTCGCACAGTCCCTTCGTGATGTTCTCCCAGCCCGGCGGCGGGGAGACTTCTCCTGGGTCCTCGGCGGCGTGTGCGGGCACGGCAATCCAGGCTGCCAGGGCAGCGCCAAGCAATCGTAAGCCCATGGTTCTTTCCCTGTCGTTTCGGTTTCTTGTCCCACGCTTTGCTTTGTGATCAGGACGCGCGTTCGATGGATCAGGTACGCGTCATGCTTGAATTCACTCAGCCGTCTTCAGGTCGTACTCGACCTTGTACAGCGAGCCGTTCAGCGGCGACGCATAGACGATACGGCCCTTTGGGTCCCAACCAATCGACAGGCTGCCGTCGCCCAGGTCTTTCGCATCGGCCTTGAAGGCACCGTCGGCTATCAGGAATGCGGGGGCCACCTTGATCCAAGTTGCCGCGCCGTCGATGGAAACGTAGCAAGCCTCGTCGTTCATGACGAGTATTTCTTCCTCGACGCGACCAAAGAGAAGGTAGCGGACGTTTGGCAACGCCTTGCCGTGGACCTTCCAGTCCCTGCCATTCCCCGAGATAATGACCCCTTCGACTGCAGCCCAGTACATCCGGTCGCCCCAATGATGTGGGTTGCTGCCCAACGGCGTCAGGTCGGCGACCTTCTCGAAGTCCTTTTCATAATCCCAAGGTCCGGCGAGATTGTTGGTGATGTAGATGCCGCTCTCCGGTTTCCTCGGCTGCCCCCACTTGATGCGAATCAGCCCTTTGGCAACCACCATGGTCTTCTCGTCGACCAAACCCAGGCAGTCGTACCCGATACTCATGTACCGGCCGATCGTGCCGTTGCGATGCCAGGACATTCCGCCGTCGATCGTCGCGCTATACCTGCCATGGTCGCCGTGAGCCACGATCACTGTGGGCACTTCGGCAGCCCAGTGGGTGTCGCCGTGAACGAGATCCTGGGGGAGCTGTTTCCAGGTGTTACCCCCGTCGAGCGTCATCCCCGATGCGCCGTGCTTGCCGTAGAGCAGCATGCGGCCGCGATACGGGTGGTCGATCCCCAGCGCCGTCGACCGATTGAGCTTCCCAGTTAGCCAGTCCGGGCCCCATTGACTCCAACTCTTGCATCCGTCCGTGCTGCGGTAGATCGGCTTGCCGGCCACGTCCAAATACACGCCGGACGTGTTTGGATCGACCCAAACACCGCCGGCCCGGCAGTTCCATGCCGGAGCGTCCCACACACCCAGTTCTTTCAACAGCTTGTCGACGGAATCGACCTTTTGCCACTCTTCCGCACTAAGCCGTGGCGGGGCGAGGGCGATGGCAAACGCCACGGTTAGCGAGCAGTGCCATGCAATGCGGCTTAGTGTGTTCTTCATGATCGCTCACCTTTGGTAACGGAAGACTCCACCGGCGCGTGCGCGGCAGTAGAAGGCATCCTGGACGGGATCCCACGATGTACCCAAGTAAGGGGCGAGGTCTTCAGGTCCAGTCTCGGCCTGGGGCAACTCGGCAACCAGATTCCAACTCTTCCCACCGTCGGTACTTTCGTAGAAGCCCGTGTTGTCGTCCACGCCCACCAAATGATCCGGCGTCTTGCCGAACAGGATCGTCGTCGTGAAGGAAGGCGAGCCGGACATGAGTCGCCACGTCAGCCCTTTGTCCGTGCTGATCGCCAAGCCCTTCTGCGTATTGTAGTAGAGCTTGCCCTGGTAGCCGGCGATGTGACTGGAGTACCAAGTTGCGTAGGGCGGCACCAGGTCGGATACTTTGGTCCAGGTCCTGCCCGTGTCGCTGCTGCGAAACAGTCCGGTGTGCTTGCGGAGCGGCCTCTGCTCTTCGTGCCAGGCTGCTCGCTCTTTGTCGTTCATGCCACCCCATTGCCAGCGGTTCGGTCGCCGAATGACCTTGCCTACCAGGATCGTGCTCGGTTCAACAGCCCCGAAGGCCACGCCCCTGATGGGCAGTTCGTCGGCAACGCTGGTCCATGTCTGGCCGCCGTCGGTGCTGACGAACGGATCGTGGCCTTTCCCGGCTCTCCAGGCGTCGTGCATGCCGGCCACCATCAGCTTCGGCTGCTTGACCGACCAATCGAGATTGCACATGTCGGGACCGGCGCCCAGGCCTCGAACCAGGGGACTCCACGTCTTGCCGTCATCCTCCGTCTTGCTGATCGCTCCGTAGATGCCGAATACGTAGATCCTATTCCCAGCCGGATCGACGTTGGCGGTCTCTGGCAGGTTGCACATGGCTGTGTAGCCGTTATTCTCGATGCTCTCCAACGTGCCTCCCGGGCCCGTATATCTCCACAGGCCAATCCCAATGATTGGAATCAGGCACGTACCCTGTGAGTTGCAGATGACCTGGTTAACCATGGTACCCGGATCGACATTTCCTCCGCCGAAGAGGTGGAAGCCCAGGATGCCTTTCTTTCTGAGCTGCTCCATGAACTCTAGATCGATTCGGACCCATTTGCCCTTCGCGTCCGGTCGGGGATCGAGTGCGATGCTCGTTTTCGGGAAGAACGGCAGCTTCCGGTCCGGCTGCCACACGTTGCCCGACGCATCCGTGTGCGACTCCTTGGAACCACAGTTGATCCGCAGGGCGAACTTGGTCTGCACGGCCAAAATCTCCAGACCGAACAACGCGACCGTCGATTTCTTCAGCCGGACCAAGGAGATGTTCAGCAGCCCGTCACTGACGGCTACCCTCGCTTCCTTGACCAACACGGCCGCAGGAGTCCGAGGCGTACTTTCGTCGTCGCGATCCCTATTTGGCTCGCCCTTCTTGGGCGGCACAAGCGTGCCGACTTTGAGGCCGGCAAATGCCGTCCGCCCTTCCAGATCAACCTCCATCGGGATATCACCGGCGATCAGGTGCAGCCTTACCCGATACGTGCCGTCGGGCACCTTCGCACAGTACACGTTGGGATTGAGGAGGTACGTGGAGTAGATCCTCTCATCTGGCACGGCGGGCCCGAACATCCGTGGGTCCGTCTCGGCCGACTGCTTGCTGCGCCGCCACCCATAGTCCACCGACTCATCGCCATAGGTTGGAGGACTGCCGGACAGTAGCGATGTCAGAGCCGTCACGATCGCCAATGCGGTACTTGTTCCGGGTCTCATGGTCTGTGTCCTTCCTTCCTCGCGATCTCATTCTTGTGTTCGTTGTCGCCTGAGGGTGGAGTGGGAAGACGGAGATGTTACCAAGGAGACTTCAGTTCATAACAATAAAGAAACGAGTCGTCGCGAGCATAGAGTCGGTTTCCGCTGATAGTCGGGCGCGCATACGTCGGCCCCGACAGTTTCGCCTTGGCCACAATCTTGCATCCCTGGCGGTTCGCTTCGATCACCATCGCATGTCCGTCCTCGCTGAACACACAAGTTTTGCGATTGTGGCTCATGAAGTGCAGGATATGCGACAAGAATGCCTCTTCTACCTCCTCACGCCAGAGAATTTCGAGAGACTCTGCATCGGCGCAGATGAGTCCCGCATCGCCAAAGAGAACGATGTCCTCCTGCACGAACGGGCTGGAAAGATCGCTGTAGGTCTCCTCATTCTTGGCCACTGGTGTCTTCTCAAGGATCCCGTATTCGTCGAAGCGATGCAAGCGGGCGCCGGTGTTTCCGTCGACCAACAGTAGCTTGTCTCCAATGGCCGCGGGAACAGGAACGACATAACGCGACGGATTCTCGACCGGGAGTTTCCAGATTGTCTTGCCGCTTACGGGGTCCAGGCCGCGGAGTGACTTCTGGTCGTAACCGATGATCTGTTCCAGATTCCCCTGCTGCGTGACGATGAAGTTCGCGTAGTTGGACTTGTCGGTGGTCACCTCCCACAGCTCTTTGCCGTCGCGGGGGTCCAGAGCCAGAACGCCCGACTCTCCGCCGGGATTCACGATCAGTTTGTCATCGTGGATCAAGGGAGCGGAGCAGAATCCCCAGGTCGGATTGGGCGCGAGAAAGTCGTTCAGATAGTCGGCTTTCCAACGGACTTTCCCATCGGGAACATGAAGGGCCAGCAGTCGGCCGGAAGCTCCCAGGCAGATGATCTCGTGGCCGTTGAACAGAGGTGCCGCACGGGGCGCGGGACCGAAGTCGTACTCGTGCTTGTTCTCGTACTCATACGACCAGATCTGTCTCCCATCGGTCCCGGAAAACGCCTTCCATCGGTCGCGGCCCTCGACGTGATCCGCGATCACCACCATGCCTCGTTGTGCCGCAATCGGCGCGTGGCAGGCTCCATCCACCTTGACCTTCCAGAGCAGCGGCAGGCTGACGATTCTGGTTGCCTCTGCCGCGTCTTCGTGAGTTGCGGGCTTTGGGGCGATCGCCTGCTCCACGGAGGGCGCGCGGGCGTCCCCGCCGATGCAATACATCCGATCTGTGTGTCGCACGTACATGCGATTGCCCGCGAAGACGGGCGTGGAGAGAACGCCCATCCAGTCCGAACTGACACCAAGGCTGTTTGGCGGTGCCTGTCGCCGCAACTCGTTGACGGCGACCTCCTCATAGACCCTGCCCGGCTTGAAGATCACGGTCTTTCCGGTGTGGCCACCGTTGATGTAAATGTACGGTCCGGCGAGCGTCGGCGACGAAGGGTTGTAGATCTTCAGATGGGTCTTCGACATGTCTTCGACGTACACCGTCTCGCCGGTCTTGGCGTCGATCACCCACAGTTCTCCCGATCGAGGGCGGTTCTGGTGCGTATAGGCGTGGACACAACTCACATTGTAGAGCAGGCCGTCGTGGATCAACGGAGAAGCGTCGAACTTGTAGCCCTTCATCTCCTTGGCCCAGAGGATTTCCAGTTCGAGCTTGTCTCCGCCGACTCGGTCGGGAAGTCGGACGGCCCTTATCAGGCTCCTGCCCGGTCCGTCGCGAAACACGTACAGAACGCCGTCTTTCAGCACGGGCGTGCAGAACCTTCCCCACGACAGACGCGGGTCGTGAATGTCGGCCAACAGCTCGCCGTCCGAGACGCGGTAGAATTTCTCGTTGACGACCACGATATCCGTCCCGTCGATCGTGAACGCAAACGGCGTGCCGTGCGAAAGTTTGATGCGGCCGCTCTTCCAGAGGACCGAACCGTCACGCGCATCCAGAAAATAGAGGTTGTTAACGAAAGCCACGACCAGACGGTCGCCGATCAGGCAGGGCGAGGAGTGATCGCCGTGATGGTGCGTTTCCCAATCGGCGGTGAGCATCGTGTACCAGAGTCGCTCGCCCGTTTCGACATCGAGACAGACGACCACGCCGCTGTCGAACTTCATGTAGAGCCGCCGGCCGTCGGTGACCGGGGTTGCATCGGCGGGGCCGCCATGATCGCCCGTGGCTCCGGTGCGATACATGGCCGCGTTGACGTAACTGCCTCCTTCCGACGCTTCTAGCTTCGCATTGATGTCGTCCAGTTCGGCCAGCATCCGCTCGATTTCCGCATCCCGCTCCTGCTGCGTCCAGTCCGCCCATGGCAGTCCCCGCGAATGTTGATCGTCCGGCCCGCGGCGGATACCGCGCAGATTGGATTGAATCCGGGACCTCCGCCGCTGCAGTTCGGCGACATCCGCAAGGGCCCTTTGGGCGTTCTCCAGTGCTTCTCCCCGCAGAATATCCAGAAACACATGGTGGGAAGTGGCCCAGATTCTCGCTCCGGTCTTCGCGTCGAAACACGCCACCAATGCCGGGCCGGCTGTCGTGATGACCTTGTCTCCGATAAGGACGGGAGAAGAGAAGCTGGCGGCTCGCTCGAACGGGGCGGACCAGATGATGTTCGCGTCCTTGCTCCAGTACGTTGGCGGGTCGGCGTCCGGATAACAGCCGGAACCGTCCATTCGCCAACCGAGGATCTCCCCGCAGAACGCCGGCGGGCAGAAACCACAAGACGCCAACAGCCCGACCAGGAGTGGCCCGGTGATTCTCGACAATGCCTTCATGGGATCCTCTTGTGTTGGCGTATAGCCCATTTACCCGGCTTCGCTCCGGGACTGATCGCTGACAACATGCCCAAGTGCTGCGCCATTCCGGCCAAAGTTTGATGCATCGTGTATTCGCAGACCGGCGCCCAGACCCCGATGTCGGGATAGACCTCGTGGACCGGCCAGGTCTTGAAGTCGGGCAGCATCTGTCGACCCGTTCGTGTATAGCCTTCGACCCACCAGCAGAACAGGTAACCCATCGACGGGTCGTACGGCCCGAAGATCGTCAACCCTGGCGGCTCGGGCTGGCCAGTCCGCATCGCGTCGACGTGCAGGCCGAAATGCGGGTAGCGCGAGCCGAGTCCGGTGGTGTAGGTGGCGTTGTCCGGGTTGGCGCCGAGGCAGTAATTGACGCTCTGCAAGAGTGCAACGTGGTACTTCTTCTCCGGCCTCAACCGGTAGAGTCGCACCAGACCGTTGCCGCCCGTCTCCGGTGTAGAGAGGTAGCCGTGGTAGGCCTTGCTGCCGCCCTTGATCAACTGGTTGTACGCGTTCTGGATGGCGACTTCGCAGATCCTGCTCATGTTCTCTACCTGTTCGAGACATCCGTTGCGCGTTTTCTCGTCCGTCGCGTCGCTTGGCAGGAGCAAGTATTCAACCGACTGGCCGTAGCGGATGCCGTGATTGTTGAATGACTTGAGGTACTTCTGGTGGCCGGTCGCCCGGTAGAGGTCCAGCGCTGCGGCCTTGTCGGGCGTGTCTGTCTGTGTACAGGTCCAGTCGAACGCACGAATGGCCGACTGCAAGAGGACATCTGGGATGTTGTTCTGGCGTTCTTCACTCGGCAGATGGAGCGGAAGGTCTTTGAAGTAGGCGGGGAAGTAATCGTAGAGTGCCGTCAAATAGTCGGCTACGCGAAGGTGATGCGTATGGGCATCCCAGTCGCCGGCGTCTTTATAGCCGCCCCAAACGGGCTTCCCGAATTTCTCAAGCTGGCCGCTTTCGATCAGTTCGACATAGTTGTCGTTGCGTTCTCGTTCGGCCGTGCCGTTGGGCGCGACGGTCAGTTGCACGAACTTCTGTCCGGTTCGGGAGTCGAATGAGCTGCCGCCGGTCACGTAACCGCCCAATGCGTCATCGGGCAGGTCGATACCGTTGCGCTGGCTCAGGATGCCCTGCATCGACACGCGAAAGGCGTCAATCCACACATCGACGTCAATGCGGAAGGGGAAACTCGTGCCAAGGCTCGGCACCAAGGCACGATAGACGCCTGGCGTGTTGAAGTCGCTGAAGTCGAGCGCATACACCGCGGTCCTGGCGTAGTCCTTGCTGATCGGCTTACGACCATCTTGTTTGCTCGTGGTCGCGCCCAGGAATTCGACATCGTCCTTGCCCTTAGTTTGCAGGATCGTGCCTCGATAGACGGTGCGGCCGGTTTTGTCCTCGATCAGCTCGAATCCCTCGCCGAGCAGTTCCCTTGCGTACTCGTATGCTCCACCGGTGCCGAGCCAGATCGAAAGATATGCCCGCTTGTAGGGATCGTCCGGTGCGTAACCGACCTGGTTGGCATGGACGGCTTCGCTGCGTGTGCTCCGGGGATCGAAGGTCCAGGCTAGCTCCGTCCGGTCTGTTTGAAGTCCGAGCGTGATGTGATAGGTCTTGCCGCTGGTCAGTGCCTGCGGGAGCTTCAAATAGATCTTGCATCGCTCGACCGTCTTTCCCGACGCACAACCGTTGGGCTTGAGCTTGATGTGGACGGCGGTGGGGGTGACGGGGGCCGAAAAACTGGGATCATCGTTCGACGAGATCGCGTATGTGGCAGGCTGCGCGGCCTTGGCGTAGTCGATGCGACTGCCCGGTGTGACGTGCGATGCAATTGTCACCAGTTCATGGCTTTCGACCAAGTAGCCCAGGTGTTCCCCGTCTCGCCGGACGGCCTTGTAGTCCAACATGACAGCCTTGCCGTCCTGCCAGACCCAGCGGGCCATTCTCGCACCCTTCTTGCCTTTGGCGAGCTCGACCTCGTCGGTCGGTTGCAGTGGCTCCTGCCTGCCCGGTACGACGAACCCGGATTGCACGATGATCTCGAGGATATCGGGCGTCACGACACTGACCAATTCGATCTTTGCCGTCTCCGGCGGCGTCTCGCCCTGCCGTAGCAGCGGCCAGTGTGCGGGCCAGGGCTCTGCACTCGCCACAGCCTGGGTGATCAGTGTCAACACCAGGAACCCAATCGGGAGAGCTTTGCACATCGAGAAATCCTCGTGGCGGGTCATCATCGGTCGGAGACCGGGCCAGGCCGCGGACGCGAAGCGGCGGCACGCCGGGTGTGGCCTACTTGTCTAGACGAGAATACCATGCGGCGCGGGCGCGCGGAAGGCGTGCCGGAGCTGTGGCGTGCGGCGCAAGCTGTTGTGGATAAATGCCTTGCGCGACTTCGTCAGGCATTGCCGCCCGGCGAGAACGGGATCACTCCTCAACGGTCGGACGATACCAGAACGATCGCCAATACCGTCGGTCGACCTCGTAGACGTCGATCGGGTCTATCGTGATGTCGAACGACGCCGGCAGAATGCCGAAACGCTTCATTTCACGCACGTAGGCGGAATTCGGCCGGGAGCCAGCATCTGCCCGTCGGGGCTGAACAGACCGCCAAGGATCTCGTAGCTCGGGTTCTCGATACATCGGATCAACTGTCCCCCTGCGGCGTCCCAAAGAGTGGTGCGTGCTCCGCTGAAGGTGGCCAGCGTCTCGCCCTTCGGGCCAAAGGACATCCCACGGCTGAGATCGTCTCGGTCTTCCTCCACTGCCGGTAGAAATGTGAGTTCAGGCGGATCGCTCAGCGGACGCCAAACGGCCGCGTTGAATGCCCGGTCGATCATCGTGAGATGATGGCCCGACGCATCGAAGACCATCTCGACCAGATTGCCTCCGTGTGAGTGAGTATCGAGAAGCTCTTGGGTCATGCAGTCCCAGACGTGAACCTTGTTGGCCTCGTCGGCGACGGCAATTCGGCTTCGCCGACGGTCGACTGCCATGACCTCCAGCCCATAGGCGTTGCGTTTGACGCGACGGAAGCCCTCGGCTCGCAGGACATGCGACGACTGCAACCGAGGGTGTTCCGACGACTCCGTTGCCAGGCGGGCGTCCCAAACGATCAGGCTGCAATCGCGGCTGCCGGATATCAGGCGATGCCCGTCGGGCGTGAAGACGAGCGACAGAGCTTCGTCGTGGTGCCCGCCGAGCGAGAAGACTCGTTTGGCTCCATCGGTTTCCAGCAAGGTAACGCTCTGACCGGCGCCGGTAACGGCCAGTCGCTTTCCACTAGAACTGAACGCTAGCTGATATCCCCCGGCTTTGGCATTGCATAGCGGCTCACCCGTTTCAAGGTCCCATAACGTCGTCTGGTACCAGGAGATTGAGGCCAGTCGCCGATTCTGCGGCGCGAACGCAAGACCGTTGACTGGCAATCCAGTGCTGGATAGCTCTCGATGCAACTCGCCGGTTGTTACATCACAAATGCGTATCACACCGTCCAGTCCCGCAACGGCGACCGACTGATCGTCCGGACCAAAGGCGATCGCATTGAGTCGTCGCGGCGCTGGCGGGAGTCTTCGCCGAATGTCTCCGGTTTCCACATCGACCAGACACGCCTCGCCGGGTTCCTCGGCCCAGGCGGTGCCGCCCGCAACGCCAATGATTGTTCCGTTCGCGCTAAGGCGGATGGCTGAGATTTCATGCCCAATCTCGTCGATTTCCCAAACGGTGCTCCAATCCGCAGACCGTCGTGCCTGGAGCTTTCCTTCGATATCGGCCATCACAAGATAACTGCCGTCGAGCGAAAAGGCCAATCCGGTTACATGGGCACCGATAAGCTCCGTTCGCAGAAGCTTGCCGTCTCGGGCGCCCCAGACGCGCAGTTCGCCGTCGGAACTGCCCGAGGCGATTCGTGTCCCGTCGCGGCTGACGGCACAAGTTGTTACGGACGTATCGTGGCCGAGGAGCTTCAACGGCTGCCGACCTGCATACCGGCCTCGCAAATGGTGCCATTCAAAGCAGCGAAGCGACTTGGGGCATCGCCGGAGTAGCCCGTCGGCCGCGCCGAAATCACCGCCGTCCAGGGCCCTTTCGGCCATTGAGATCTGATTGAGATACACGCGCCACTGGAGATTCTCTTGGGCCGTTTCGGCCTCTCTGCGTGCCGACTCTGCCACGATGCGAGACTGTTGGGCTGTTTGAAGTGCCGCGTCAGCGCTTTGCCTGGCTAGGACGGCTTGCTCGCGCTCGAACTCGGCTTGGCGGTGATTCGCTTCCGCCTGTTGGCGGTTCGATTCGGCTTCCCGCCACTGCCACGTGATGGCGGACACACCGAGAGCAAGCAACGATACGATGGAAGCCGACAGTGCAGCAACCAGCGGGCGACGTCGGCCCCACTTCACAAGGCGTTCATGCCACCTGGCCTTCCGAGCGAAAATCGGCTCGCCGCCGAGCCATCGCCCCAGATCGTCAGCCAGTTCGGCGGCCGAAGCATATCGCCGGTTGGGATCCTTCTCGAGACACTTCAGACAGATGGTCTGCAAGTCGCGGTCCAGCCCGCGTCGCCGTCGCGAAGGTGGCGTGGGCTCCTGCCGCTGAATCAGGTCAAAGACGGCATGTTGACTCTGGCCGACAAACGGCAATTCTCCGGTCAGCAATTGGTAGAGGATGACTCCCAGGCCGTAAATATCAACAGCAGTGGTCAATTCGCGATGACCGGCCGCTTGTTCAGGAGCCATGTAGTGGAGCGTGCCGGCCACAGCGCCGGGCATGGTCAAATCGCCATCCGCGTCGACTCGCTTGGCAAGACCGAAATCGGCAACATAGGGTCGACCTTGCCCGTCAAGGAGAATATTCGACGGCTTCAGATCCCGATGGATCAGACCACGCTGATGGGCATGATGGACGGCGCGTGCGACGGTCTCGATCAACTCGGCCGCTCGTCGCTCGTGGCCGACGATTCCATCCAGTTCGCCTGCCAGCGAATCGCCCTCAATGAGTTTCATGCAGTAGAAGTGATATGGCCCGACGTGCCCGACCTCATAAACGGGCACGATGTTGGGATGATCCAGCCCGGCGGCCGCTTCCGCCTCCAAGCGAAATCTCTGGCCTTCTTGAGGTGCAAGGAAGCGTTCTGCCAAAACCACCTTGACGGCGACCAGTCGATTAAGGCTCTTCTGGCGTGCCCGCAGAATAGCGCCCATTCCGCCTCGGCCGATCTCGTCCAGCAGTTCATAGTCTTCCAGCAACGGCGCGCCGGTCTGCCGTGCAAACTCGCGAAGGTCATCGATCGACCACGGCGCGGCATCAACCTGCGTTTCGGAAATCAGTTCTCGCAGCGACTCGGTCGAGCTGTGCAACGCCTGGTTCTCGGCGGCGAACTCCCGAAGTTCTTCGGCGAACTCCGGATAGCGTGCGATCCACGATTCCGGATCTGGCCGATCACCTGCGTCCAGCGCGGCGAGATATTCCGCAACCACCTTGTCCAGGCGTTCTTCGCGGCTGGCTCGGTCGTCGGGACGTACGCTCATCTTCACGCCTTGCTCTAATCCTGCTCGGGTGCATCGTGCAAGTCACGCAGTCGTTTCATACCACGCCGCAACAGCCCACCGACAGCCGCTTCGGTTCGATTCATCGCCCGGGCGATCGCTCGGATCGGCTCTCCACGAAGATGCCGCAAGGTGATGGCGGTGAGCTGGTCGGCCGGGAGTTGGTCCAGCAATTGACAGAGATGTGCCAACTTTTCATTACGGATCGCCACACGGCTCGGTGACGGCTCGCCCGCCGGCAAATCGATGCCGACTCGCCGGCCGTCATCTCCATCCTGCCGCGCCCTATCGAGCGAACGTTCGAGTCTGATCTTACGAGTGGGCCCGTTGTATTGACGCACCTGGTCGATCCAGGTCGACGTCAGTATCTTGTGAAGCCACGCCAGCAGTTCACGGCTGCCGTGACCTCGACACTGCGAAAGGTGCTCGTGCGCCTTGAGCATCGTCAACTGAACGAGATCCGAGGCATCCAGCTTCCCCCGGTGCCGTCGGTCGAGAAGACGCGACGCCCGGCGACGAAGATCGGCACGCAATCCGGTGAAGGACAGGTCCGGGTTCTCGGCGTTCTTTGGTGCAGGAGTTTCCTGACTGTCACGGATTGTGGGGTGAACAAAGTGATAGTGACATAAGGCAAAAAATGGCCATGATACACCAAGGAGTACATAAGGAGGTGGATCATGGCCAAAGGATTGGCTGGGAAGTC
>Ga0180429_10001347_pt1 | contig 20959 bp, 20 predicted proteins | sample SS_ome_FD_132428 | JGI IMG/M metagenome (GOLD analysis project Ga0180429, IMG submission 132428) | Hypersaline lake sediment archaeal communities from the Salton Sea, California, USA - SS_1_S_1 metaG | ecosystem: Environmental > Aquatic > Non-marine Saline and Alkaline > Hypersaline > Sediment ...
ACGACCGTGGCCGGAGCCGGGTCCGTCTGGGTATCAGTATCCAGAGTGGGGACGTCGGTCACCCCGAAACCTTATCGGTGGGTGAAGTTCGGAGCCCGTTTCTCAGTGAAGGCTGCCATGCCCTCGCTCTGGTCGTCGGTGGCGAACGCGGAGTGGAAGAGCCGGCGCTCGTAGAGCAGGCCCTCGGTGAGGGTCGACTCGAATGCGCGATTGACCGCCTCTTTAGCCATTCGGGCCGCCGAGCGGGACATCGTCGAGACGGTGCCGGCCACCGCGTTGGCCTCGTCGAGCAGTTGCGCGGCCGGAACGACCCGCGACACCAGGCCGCTGCGCTCCGCTTCCGCAGCGTCGATGGTGCGTCCGGTGAGGATCAGATCCATCGCCTTGGCCTTGCCGATCGCGCGGGTGAGCCGCTGAGAGCCGCCCATACCGGGTAGCACGCCCAGCTTGATCTCGGGTTGGCCGAATTTCGCGGTGTCGGCAGCGATCAGGATGTCGCACATCATTGCCAGCTCGCAGCCTCCGCCCAGCGCGTAGCCGGCGACAGCGGCGATCATGGGCGTACGGATGGCCGCCAGCGCACCCCATGCGGCGAAGAAATCGGCCTCGAAGACCTCCGAGAACGATAGCGACGCCATTTCTTTGATGTCAGCGCCGGCGGCAAACGCTTTCTCCGAGCCGGTGATGACGATGGCGCCGATACCGGAGTCGGCATCGAGTTCGGCGGCGGCGACCGTCACCTCCGCCATCACCTGGCTGTTGAGGGCGTTGAGCGCCTTGGGCCGGTTTAGTGTGACGGTGCCGACGCGCTCCGACCGGCTCACCAGAATCGTCTCGTATTCCACATGTCCTCCGCTCAAGGTCTACTCCTGGAAAGTCAGGTCCGGGAAAGTCAGGTCCGGATCGGCCGGGCTGAAGTAGCCCTCCACATCCTCGCGTGCCACTTGGTCAAGCGACGGTGGCGACCACCGCGGGTTGCGGTCCTTGTCCACCAGTTGGGCGCGGATGCCCTCGACGAGGTCGTGCGATCGCAGTGCTGCGCAGGACACCCGGTACTCCTGCGCCAGTGTCTCGTCGAGCCCACCGAGCGCTGCGGCCCGGCGAATGGAGGTCAGGGTGACGGCCAGCGCGATGGGGGAGCGGGTGGTGATCATCTCGGCGGCGTCGTTGGCCGGTCCTTCGCGGTGGGCGCGCAGCGCGCAGACGATGTCGGAGACGGTGTCTCCGGAATAGCACTGGTCGATCCATTCCCGCTCGGAGACCAGCTGGCTGGGAGGTGGTTCCTGTGCATGATCGGCCAGCGCCGCGTCGATACCGTCGGCGACGATCGTCGCGGTGAACGCCTCGAGGTCTTCGCTGGCAACATAGTGGTCGGCGAGACCCATCGCGATGGCGTCCGCCCCGGAGAAGGGCGCACCGGTGAGGGCGGCGTGCAGGCCCAGATTCCCGGGCGCCCGGGACAGCAGGAAAGTGCCGCCGACGTCGGGGATGAAACCGATGCCGACCTCGGGCATTGCGATCCTCGAAGTGTCGGTCACCACGCGGACACGCCCGTGGGCGCTGACACCGACCCCGCCGCCCATCACGATGCCGTCCATATACGCGATATACGGCTTCGGGTAGCGGCCGATGCGGGAGTTGAGGCGGTACTCGTCGAACCAGAACCGCCGGGCCTCGGCGCCGCCGGCTTGGGCGCTGTGATAAATCGCCACCACGTCGCCGCCGGCGCACAGTCCGCGTTCCCCGGCGCCGTTGATGACGACAGCACGCACTGCCGGGTCGTCCGCCCACCTTGTCAGAGCCGCGTCCATGGCGGTCACCATGGTGTGGGTGAGGGAGTTGAGGGCCTTCGGGCGGTTCAGGGTCAGGAGGCCGACCCCGCCCTCGACTCGGACCAGGACCTCCTCTGCCTCCGCTAGCCCGTCGGGGAAATCGTTCAACCGGGTGCCTCCGTGTCAGGCAGTGCAGCTTGTGCAGGCCCTGCTGGTGATCCCGATAAGTCTTACCAGTGCTGACGGCACCACCTGACAGCGGGATGGCAGGTAACGTAGGCCCCGGCGGTGCTGCTCGAACGTTCGTGGGAACTTTCGGCGGCGCCCCCTCGTTGACATAGGGTTAAGTCGACAAGAAAATAAACAGGCTGCTAGGCAGGCTGTCAGACGAACCCGGTAGACAAATTTCATCGGACTCATTCGAAAGGATCCGACGGTGCGGGAATCCAGCAACCCGGTCTTTCGCTCGCTGCCCAAGCAGCAGGGCGGTTATGCGCAGTTCGGCCCCGGTATGGCCGGAGCCACCAGGCAGGTCGGCTACCAGGCCGAGCCCTACACCACGGCTCCGCAAACCGGTGTCTCGCGGCCGCTGACCATCGACGATGTGGTCACCAAAACCGGTATCACCCTCGGGGTGCTCTCGATGGTGGCTGCGGTCTCGTACTACATCGTCGGTGGCAACCCCGGCTTGGCGATGCCCTTCACTTTGGTCGGCGCCCTCGGTGGCCTGGCTCTCGTCCTGGTCGCCACCTTCGGTCGGAAACAGGACAACCCGGCGATCGTCCTGAGCTACGCCGCTCTGGAGGGCTTGTTCCTCGGCGCCATCTCCTGGGTGTTCGGCAATGTGGTGGTCGCCAACGGCAATGCCGGCGCGCTGATCACCCAGGCAGTTCTGGGCACCATCGGAGTGTTCTTCGGCATGCTGGTGGTCTACAAGACCGGGGCCATTCGGGTGACGCCCAAGTTCACCCGGTTCCTGGTGGCGAGCATGGTCGGCGTGCTGGTGCTGATGCTCGGTAACTTCGTGCTCGCGATGTTCGGCGTCGGGGGCGGTGAGGGTATGGGACTGCGCTCCGGTGGCCCGCTGGCCATCATCTTCTCGCTGGTCTGCATCGGTATCGCGGCCTTCAGCTTCCTCCTCGACTTCGACTCCGCCGATCAGATGATCCGGGCCGGTGCACCGGAGAAGGCGGCCTGGGGCGTCGCCCTCGGACTGACGGTGACGCTGGTGTGGCTGTACCTGGAGATCCTGCGCCTGCTCAGCTATTTCCAGAACGACTAGCCGCGTACTGCGCGCGAAAAAGCCCCGCCTCGGCGGGGTTTTTTCGTTGCCGATGGGGTCTGCGGGCGGTGAGTCCGCACCGGACGATGACCTCAGCTGAGCCGTTCGACCACCATTGCCATACCCTGGCCACCACCCACGCACATCGTTTCCACCCCGAACGTCTTGTCGTGGGTAGCCAGGTTGTTCAGCAGTGTCGCGGTGATGCGTGCGCCGGTCATACCGAATGGGTGTCCGAGTGCGATCGCCCCGCCCGAGACGTTGAGCTTCTCCTCGTCGATCCCCAGCGCGCGGGCCGAGCCGAGCACCTGTACGGCGAAGGCCTCGTTGATCTCGAACAGGTCGATATCGGAAATCGACATCCCGGCGTTCGCCAACGCCTTTTTCACCGCCTCAATCGGGCCCAGGCCCATGATCTCCGGCGAGAGTCCGGAGACTCCGGTGGAAACCACGCGGGCCAGCGGCGTGAGCCCGAGTTCCCTTGCGCGGGTATCGGACATGACGATCACGGCGGCGGCGCCGTCGTTCAGTGGGCAGGCATTACCGGCGGTGACGGTGCCGTTCGGCCGGAACACCGGGGCCAGTTGGCTCACCTTCTCATAACTCGTTCCGGGCCGGGGGCCGTCGTCGTTCCGTACGATCGTACCGTCCGGCAAGGTCACCGCGGCGATCTCGCGTTCGAAGAATCCGTTGGCGATGGCCGCCTCGGCGCGGTTCTGGCTCCGCACGCCCCACCGGTCCTGGTCCTCGCGACTGATGCCGGTGTGAACCGCGACATTCTCGGCGGTCTGGCCCATGGCGATGTAGACATCCGGCAGCAGGCCGTCTTCGCGGGGATCGTGCCACTCCGTCGCGCCGTCGGCGGCGGCCGCGTCGCAACGCTCCCGCGCCGCGTTGAACAGTGGGTTGCGCGTCTCCGGCCACGAATCGGCGCTTCCTTGCGGGAACCGAGACACCGTCTCCACCCCCGCGGAAATGAACGCGTCGCCCTCCCCGGCCTTGATCGCGTGAAACGCCATGCGGGTGGTCTGCAGCGACGACGAGCAGTATCGGTTGACGGTCACACCCGGGAGGAAGTCGTAGCCGAGTTCGACGGCCACCACGCGGGCGATGTTGAATCCGGCCTCGCCGGCGGGTTGGCCGCACCCCAGCATCAGATCGTCGATATCGCGCGGCTCCAATGCCGGCACCTTGTCGAGTGCGGCGCGCACCATCTGGACCGCCAGGTCGTCTGGCCGGATCCCGGCCAGCGAGCCCTTGAAGGCCCGGCCGATCGGGGAGCGGGCGGTGGAGACGATGACGGCTTCGGGCATGAGGTGCTCCTGATCGGTTCGCGGATTACCGAGGAATCTAGCCCGCGGACGGAGCAGCCGGGGCCGGAACCCCGCTGCCACGCCGGTAGAACAACCTGCCGAGGGGAGCGAGCCTGGCCGTCATGCCCGCCCGTTCCGACGGCCAGGGCAACTCGGGGCGCTCCTGGTCGAGAGCGCGACACAGCGCGGGCAGCAATTGGCCGGCGGCCAGGGCGTATCCGGTCGCCGAGGGGTGGAACCGGTCCTCGGAGAACAACAGCTCGGGCTCGGTTTCGAAGTGAGGTCTGAGCAGATCGGCCAGCGGAACCGGGACACCGCCGGCCGCATGGACCTCGCCGGCCTGGGCGCGGGCCAGCCTGACTCCGAGGGAGCGAGCCGTCCAGCGCAGCGGCTGTGGAATAGCGGTGATCACCCCGAGGTCCGGGCAGGTGCCGACGATCACGGCGGTACCGCCGCGCCGTAGGCGGCGGACCGCGGCGCCCAGACGACGGGCCGACGGACCGATGCCGTTGAGAGCGGTGACGTCATTGGCGCCGATCATGATCACCGCCGCATCGGGTGGCGGCCCGGCCACCAGCATCGCGTCGACCTGACTGGCCAGGCCCCTGGACGTCGCCCCCACGATCGCCTTCGTCGACAGCCGGACCGGCTTCCCGGACCGGGCGGCCAACCCGCGGGCCAGGAGCACCCCGGGGACTTCGTCGGCCAGCTGACAGCCGTAACCGGTCGCGGTGGAGTCGCCGAACACCATCAGGTGCAGGCCGATGGGCGCCTCCCGCTCCCATCGGTAGGCCGGGCCGCCTGCGGGTGCGTAGACGCCATCCGCGCGAAGCGGAATGTCCCAGGCCCGCGGAATGATGCTGCGCGCCTGTTCGGCCTGCCCGGTCAGCAAATTACGGGCACCGACGACCGCACTGCCGGTCGAGGCCAGAAAGCCCGCGACGGCCAGAGCCTTGGTGGGACCGAGACGCATGGTCACGGAAGTCAGTGTGGGCCGAACAACCTGGCTTGACCATCACGGACCGGTCTCAGTTCCAGCAACAAATCGCCATCTCTGATTATGGGCCCGGTCACAACTGGCAAGCTAGGGGTCTCACGACAACGGTCGCACCACTACAAAGGCGTAGGGAGTGTTCACGATGACCGCACCGAGCAAAGTTCAATTGCCCGGCCGGACGGCCCGCCCGCGGCGCTACCCGGTCAGCGACGGGCAACCGGTCGAGGTGATCGAGGACGGCCCGAGCCTGCCGGCCCGGCTGGTGTCGCTCGGCACCAGGCTGACGATGTGGCCCACCCTCGCGGTGCTCAGTCACGTTCCGCACCTGCCCTGGCCATTCGGCATGGTGGATTTCGTAGCCCGGGCGCTGCTGCCCTCGCCCGGCACGGTGCGGGCCACTGTCGGGTTGCCCAATGCCTCGGCCCAGCTGGTCCGCGCCCCCGGCGTCTTGCCCGCTGACGGCCGTCGCCGCGTCGTGCTGTACCTGCACGGCGGTGCGTTCCTGACCTGCGGGGTGAACTCGCACAGCCGCATCTCCGTCGCATTGTCGAAGTTCGCTGATTCGCCGGTTCTGGTGGTCGACTACCGGCTGATCCCCGAGCACACCATCGGGATGTCCATCGACGACTGCTACGACGGTTACCGGTGGCTGCGGCTGCGCGGTTACGAGCCCGATCAGATCGTGCTGGCCGGCGACTCGGCCGGTGGCTACCTCGCGCTGGCCTTGGCGCAGCGGCTGCAGGCCGAGGGGGAAACCCCGGCTGCGCTGGTGGCCATTTCACCGCTACTGCAGCTGGAGAAGGACCCCAAGCTCACCCATCCAAACGCCTACACCGATGCGATGTTCCCGCCCAAGGCGTTCGACGCGCTGGTGGCGCTCGTGGCCCGCGCCGCTGCGAAACATGTCGTGGACGGGGAACCGGAGGACGTTTATGAGCCGCTTGACCATATCGAGCCAGGACTGCCGCAGACACTGATCCACGTTTCCGGCTCGGAGGTGCTGCTGCACGACGCCAGACTGGCTGCACGACGGTTGGCCGCGGCCGGGGTGCCGACCGAGGTAAGGGTGTGGCCCGGGCAGATTCACGACTTCCAACTGGCCGCTCCGCTGATTCCGGAGGCGAATCGGTCGCTGCGCCAGATCGGGGAGTACATTCGCGAAGCCACCGGCTGAACGGGCCATCCCGAGGCCTGCGACGATAGGGACATGCGAATAGCGCCCCATGTCAGTGAGCTGATCGGTAACACCCCGCTGGTTCAACTGAACTCGGTGGTACCCGGGGGTTCCGGGGTGGTGGCGGCCAAGATCGAATACCTCAACCCGGGAGGCAGCTCCAAGGACCGCATCGCGGTCAGGATGATCGACGCCGCGGAAGCCGCCGGACAGCTCAAGGCGGGTGGCACCATCGTCGAGCCGACGTCGGGTAACACCGGTGTCGGTCTGGCGCTGGTGGCCCAGCGCCGCGGCTACAAATGCGTCTTCGTCTGTCCGGACAAGGTCAGCGAGGACAAGCAGAACGTGTTGCGCGCCTACGGAGCGGAGGTGGTGGTCTGCCCGACCGCCGTCCCGCCGGACCACCCGGACAGCTATTACAGCGTGTCCGATCGACTGGTCGAGGAGATCGACGGCGCCTGGAAGCCTGACCAGTACTCGAACCCGAACGGGCCGGCAAGCCACTATGAGACCACCGGGCCGGAGATCTGGGCCGACACGGACGGGAAGATCACCCACTTCGTCGCCGGGGTCGGCACCGGCGGAACCATCACAGGGGCCGGGCGCTACCTCAAAGAGGTATCGGGGGGCCGGGTCAGGGTGATCGGTGCCGACCCGGAGGGTTCGGTCTACTCCGGCGGCACCGGGCGGCCCTATCTGGTCGAGGGCGTCGGAGAGGACTTCTGGCCGGCCGCCTATGACCCGGCCGTGGCCGACGAGATCATCGCCGTCTCCGACGCGGACTCCTTCGATATGACCCGCCGACTGGCCAGGGAGGAGGGGTTGCTGGTCGGAGGCTCCTGCGGGATGGCGGCGGTGGCCGCCCTGAAGGTCGCTGAGCAGGCCGGACCTGACGCCCTGGTGGTAGTGCTGCTGCCCGATGGCGGGCGCGGGTATTTATCGAAGATTTTCAACGACTCCTGGATGTCGTCGTACGGTTTCCTGCGTACTCCGCTCGACGAGACCAAACCCGCCCCCACCGTGGGCGAGGTACTCCGCGGCAAGTCCGGTGCGCTGCCGGACCTGGTGCACACCCATCCCTCGGAGACGGTTCGCGACGCCATCGGCATCCTGCGCGAGTACGAGGTATCCCAGATGCCGGTGGTCGGGGCTGAACCGCCGGTGATGGCCGGCGAGGTTGCCGGCAGCGTTTCCGAGCGGGAGTTGCTCTCGGCGGTGTTCGAGGGTCGTGCGCATCTGGCCGATGCGGTGGCCCTGCACATGAGCCCGCCGCTACCGCTTATCGGTGCCGGGGAGAAGCTCAGCGCGGCGGCCGCGATGCTCCGCGATGCCGACGCCGTGATGGTGGTCGAGGAGGGAAAGCCGGTGGGGGTCATCACCCGCCACGATTTGCTCGGCTATCTGTCTGAAGGATCGCGCCGCCGCTGACGCGATAGGGTTGCACCGCTCGAATCCCGACCGGAGGGACCGATGACCGAACCGACCGAGCCTGCTGGCTTCTATCCGCCGCCGGGTGGTTATTACCCGCCGCCGGTGGGAGCGCTGCCGAAGGTGGTTTCGGACTGTCGGTTCTGCGCCAGGTCCTGCACCTGCTGGACGGCGCGCTATGCAATCTCGGCTACCTCTGGCCGCTGTGGGATGCCAGGCGGCAGACGTTCGCCGACAAGATCATGTCCACCGTCTGCCTACCGGTCTGATCGCAAGAAAGCTCGGAAAGGAACATCATGACGCAGCCACCAGGCCCCGGTGAGTATCCGCCCCCCGGCGGTTACCCGCCGCCTCCCGGGGGCCCCGCGCCGCAGGGACCACCCGGCGGGTACGGCGCCCCGCCGCCACCGCCCGGGTGGGGTTATCCCCCGCCCGGTGGCTATCCGCCGCCCGGAGGGTATCCCCCGCCCGGGAGTTATCCGCCGCCCGGGGGTTATCCGCCGCCGCCCCCCGCCGAGGGCGGATACTTACCACCGCCGCCCGGATACGGCACGTCCGGCTACAGCGTCGGCGAGGGTCTGTCGTGGGCGTGGCAGAAGTTTGCCAAGAACCCGGTTCCGCTGCTCGTCGCGACGCTGGTGTTCTGGTTGATCGGCGCGGGGCTCAACTATCTGTTCAGCAGGACCCTGGATGCCGTCTCACCTGAGACCTTCATCGCCTATGACGGCGGCGAGGGGCTGATCGAGACGACATCGCGCACCTTGACCGGCGGTGGTCTTGCGGTACTCCTCCTGGGGATGATCGTTCAGATAGTGGCGAAGGGGGCAATAGCCTCAGCCGGGTACGCGGGGCTGCTCGATATCGCCAACGGCCAAAAGGTATCGATCGGTTCGTTCTTCCGGCCGCGCAATATCGTTGCGGTGGTGGTAGCGGCGCTGATCGTCGATATCGTCACCTTCTTCGGCCTGCTGCTATGCATCCTCCCGGGTCTGGTGGTGATGTTGTTCGCCTGGTTCAGCACCGTCGCGATCGTCGACCGGAATCTGTCGCCGATCGACGGGATCAGGGCCAGCATCGGCATCGTCAAAGCCAACTTCGGTCAGGTTCTGCTGGCCGCGTTGACCTTCATGGCTCTGCTGCTTGTGGGCGTTCTGCTCTGCATCGTCGGATTGCTGGTGGCCATCCCGGTGGCCTACCTCTTCCTGGTGTACACCTACCGCAAGCTCAGCGGCGGCTCCGTCGCTCCGGTGACCGCCTGAATGACCGATAACCAGCCTCGGCGCCGTTTCGCGACGACCGCTATCCACGCGGGCTATCACCCTGACCCGGCAACCGGGGCGGTCAACGCCCCGATCTACGCCAGCAGCACGTTCGCCCAGGACGGCGTCGGTGGCTTACGAGGTGGCTTCGAGTACGCCCGCACCGGGAACCCCACCCGGTCGGCCTTGGAGGGGGTGCTGGCCGCCGTCGAGGAGGGCAGGTTCGGCCGGGCCTTCAGTTCAGGGATGGCTGCCAGCGACTGTGCGCTGCGAGCGGTCCTGCGTCCCGGTGATCACATCATCATCCCCGACGACGCCTACGGCGGGACATTCCGGCTGATCGACAAGGTCTTCCGGCAGTGGGGAGTGCGCCACACCCCGGTGCATCTGTCCGATCTGGATGCCGTCCGGAACGCGGTCACCGACGACACCCGGATGATCTGGGTCGAGACGCCGACCAACCCATTGTTGTCGGTCGCCGACATCGGTGCGATCGCGGAGATCGGCCGTGATGTCGGAGCGATAGTGCTGGTGGACAACACATTTGCCTCGCCAGCTCTCCAGCAGCCGCTGATATTGGGTGCCGATATCGTGCTGCATTCGACGACCAAGTACATCGGTGGCCACTCCGACGTGGTCGGCGGCGCGCTGGTGACCGACGATGAGGAACTCGACGCCGCATTCGGATTTCTGCAGAACGGCGCGGGCGCGGTCCCCGGACCCTTCGATGCCTACCTGACGATGCGGGGACTCAAGACCCTGGAACTGCGGATGCAGCGGCACAGCGACAACGCGGCACAGGTGGCCGCATTCCTGATCGGTAACCCCGCGGTGAGCCAGGTGCTGTACCCGGGCCTTCCGGACCACCCCGGCCACGCGGTCGCTGCTCGACAGATGCGGGCCTTCGGTGGCATGGTGTCGGTGCGGTTACGCGGCGGGGTGCAGGCGGCACGCGAGTTCTGTGCGCGCACCGAGATCTTCATCCTGGCGGAGTCATTGGGGGGAGTCGAGTCGTTGATCGAGCATCCCGGTGCCATGACGCACGCTTCGACGGCGGGCTCGCAGCTGGAGGTGCCTGAGGATCTCGTGCGGCTTTCGGTGGGAATCGAGCATCCGGCCGACCTGCTCGCCGACCTTCGGCAGGCCCTGGCAGGCTAACCTCCTGGCAACTCAACCCCCTGGCAAGCTAACCCAGCGCGGGCACCACATCGGTGATGGTCCGCGCGAGATTCACCTCCGCGGTATGAGATTGGCTCGCCCAGGCGCCGACGGCGATCTCGGCGGCGCGTGTGGCGGCGGCCAGCCCGCCGGCCTCGTTGAGCGTCAGTACCGCATCGAGAGCGCCGACGCCGTACAGCGTGCTGATCACCGCCGCAGTCACGGGTTGCGGACGACGTCCCTCGAACAGTGCCGCGAGTAGTTCAGACCTCGCTACCGCGACCCGACCCCGGTTCTTCGTCGGCCACCGGTAGTGATTGCGGCGCAACCGATGCGAGGTCAGTTGTTTCTGATGGATCTGGCCGGTGCGCAACAATTGGTCGAGTACATCGTCTTCGGCATGCCTTCTGATCCGGGCGATCGCCGCCGAGGGGCTGATCGGTCGTTGTGCCAAGACCGTCAACGCGGGACGCACGGCGGGATCCATCGGCGGCGGGCCGACCAGGGTGATCAGCAGGCCCGCCGGCACCGACTCGCCGGGCAGCGCCGGCCGCACCCTGCACTCCAGTGCGAGGTCGAGGATCAGGGCGGCGGCCAGGGCGCGTTTCAGCGCGGCACGGCCAAGGCGAGGCTGCGCCTCGGCGTTGTCGAGCAGCAGCAGAAGGAGATCTTCGGCGATACGTGCCATAGGTCCGGGTCTGGATCCGGGTCCAGCGCGGGTGCACCGGCGGCGGACTAGGAGTGGTAGGGCTCGGCGCTGATCAGTGTCACCTTGACGGTATCGCCGTTGGGCACAGTATAGGTGCGGGTCTCATCGACCTTGGCATTGAGCAGCGCGGAGCCGAGTGGAGAGTTCGGTGAGTACACCTCGAGTTTGCCGTCGCTGACGATCTCCTGGCGGGTGGCGATCAGGAAGGTTTCCGTGTCGGTCTCATCACCCTCGTAGTACACCTTGACCACCGAGCCGGGCAGCGCGACACCGGACTGTTTGGGTGCCTCGCCCACCTTGGCGGTGTTGAGCAACTCCTGGAGTTGGCGGATGCGGGCCTCCTCCTGGCCCTGCTGCTCACGCGCGGCGTGGTAGCCGCCGTTCTCCCGGAGATCTCCCTCTTCGCGGCGGTCGTTGATCTCGGCGGCGATAATCGGGCGGTTCGAGATCAGCTGGTCCAGTTCGTCCTTGAGCCGGTCGTATGACTCCTGGGTCAGCCAGACCACCTGGTTGTCGGTCATCTCGTGGCGCTCCTCAAATCGTCTCTTGCGCGCTGTTCGCGGTGCAGGTCCTCATCCGCTTCCGGGAGTGTGCGGGATCCGGCGCGCGTCGTGCCCCCGAACCGCGAAATGGCCCCGCTAATAAATGGCCCCGCTAATGAAGCAGTACACGGCCTGTATCAGAGACCGTGTACGGACGCGAGTATAGCACCGGGGCCCGCGCCGTGATTCCGGTTTTCCGGTTCGGACGTTTGCTGTCCGACCGAATGCGCCCGGCCCCTCAGGGCGGGGCGAGGTATCCCGGCACGTCGGTCCCGCATCCGTAGATATCGCCCATCGCCGACGGTGCGTAGGTCTTGACGGTCGTGGTCACCTGCACGGTCTTATCCTCCGCCGGACCGACGACGATCTCCCGGCGGCCGGTCTCGGCACCGTCGTAGGAACGGGTCCGTACGATGCACACCACGGTCCTGCCGGGATCTTTGCGGGTCACGCTGATCGTGACCGAGACCGTGTCGGCGTCGAGAACCTCGAAGGCAGCCATCGAACCCTCGACGTCGTTGCCCTCGAAGCGCTCGTAGGCCAGGACTGCCAACCCCAGGGCGATGACGACGGTCAGGACTCCCAGCATGGTCGCCACCCGCCGACGGGTGGTCGCAGGCATTGGTTCGCGGCCATAGCGTGCAGATGGGAACGTTTCGCCGCGCGAAGACGGAGGAGCAGGATCGCCCGGCGCACCGGTCATGAGTGCAGTCTGCCCGCCGGCGGCGACCTGGATTGCGGGTACCCCCACCCCGAGTGGGACGATATGGCCGAGCAACGGTCGGCCCCGCCGGCCCGGAGATTCAGAGGAACACGTGACCGAGCTGCGGTTGATGGCGGTTCATGCCCATCCGGACGACGAGGCCAGCAAGGGCGCGGCCACGCTGGCCCGATATGTTGACGAGGGTAGACGCGTCATGGTGGTGACGTTGACCGGCGGGGAGCGTGGCGACATTCTGAACCCGGCGATGGACCTGCCCGAGGTTCGCGGCCGGATCGCCGACATCCGGCGTGATGAGATGGCCCGCGCGGCCGAGATCCTGGGCGTGGAACATCGCTGGCTCGGGTTCGTCGACTCGGGCCTGCCGGAGGGTGATCCGCTGCCACCGCTGCCGCCGGGCTGTTTCGCGTTGGTGCCGCTGGAGGAACCGGTCGCCGAACTGGTGAGGGTGATCCGCGAGTTCCGTCCGCATGTGATCACGACCTACGATGAGAACGGCGGTTATCCGCATCCGGATCACATTCGCTGCCATCAGGTTTCGGTCGCAGCCTACGAGGCCGCCGCCGACGGCCTGTTGTACCCGGAGGCCGGGCCGCCCTGGCCGGTCAGCAAGTTGTACTACAACCACGGCTTCCTGCGGCAGCGTCTGCAGACCCTGCAGGACGAGTTCGCCAGACACGGCCAGGAGGGTCCGTTCGCCCGCTGGCTGGAGCATTGGGACGCCGACAATGATGTGTTCGCCGATCGGGTGACCACCCGGGTGCGTTGCGAGTCGCATTTTGCCCGGCGTGATGATGCATTGCGGGCGCATGCCACCCAGATCGACCCGGACGGGTTCTTCTTCGCCACCCCGTTAGAGTGGCAGCATCGGCTCTGGCCCACCGAGGAGTACGAACTGGCCCGCTCGCGGGTCCCGGCCGAGTTACCGGAAGACGACCTTTTCGCCGGAATCGAGATTTTCGAGTGAGCACGTTGATGATCACCCTCCTCGCCGAGGAGCCGACCAACACCGGTCCGGACTTCGGTAAGGCGAGTCCGTTGGGTCTGCTCGTCGTCGTTCTGCTGCTGATCGGAGTCTTCGCTCTCATACGGTCGATGAACCGCCACCTCAAACGGGTTCCCGGCGAGTTCGGCGCTGCCGGCACCGAGAACACCGACGGGCCCGATCCCGGCGCCGCGGAGCCCACGCATGAGCCCCGGCGGTAACGAACTAGCGGGTGCGACCAGCCCCTATCTGCGCCAGCACGCCGGCAATCCGGTGCACTGGAAGCAGTGGAGCCCCGCCGCGCTCGCCGAGGCGGTCAGCCGAGATGTGCCGATCCTGTTGTCCGTCGGCTACGCGGCCTGCCACTGGTGTCATGTGATGGCCCACGAGTCCTTCGAGGACGCCGCGGTGGCAGCGGCGATGAACCAGTTCGTCTGCATCAAGGTCGATCGCGAGGAGCGTCCGGACCTGGACGCGGTCTATATGAATGCCACGGTCGCGATGACCGGGCACGGCGGTTGGCCGATGACATGTTTCCTGACCCCCGACGGGCGTCCGTTTTTCTGCGGTACGTATTTCCCCAAGCCGCAATTCCTGCAACTGCTGGCCGCGGTCGGGGAGACCTGGCGGGAGCGCCGCGACGAGGTCGAGCATGCGAGCAACCACATCACCGATGAACTGCGGCAGATGGCTTCCGGGTTACCCGGGGGCGGACCGGAGATCGCGCCCGCGCTGTGCGACGAGGCCGTTGCGACGATCCTGCGGCAGGAGGACATTGCCCGCGGCGGTTTCGGCGGCGCGCCGAAATTCCCGCCGTCCGCACTGTTGGAGGCACTGCTGCGCACCCATGAGCGAACCGGGTCGGTGGTGCCACTGGGCAGCGTCCGGCGCACCTGTGCGGCGATGGCCCGGGGGGGCCTCTACGACCAGTTGGCCGGTGGTTTCGCCCGCTATAGCGTGGACGCCGACTGGGTGGTGCCGCACTTCGAGAAGATGCTCTACGACAACGCACTGCTGCTGCGGGTGTACGCGCACTGGGCCCGGCGCACCGGTGACCCATTGGCCCGGCGGATCGCCGCCGAGGTCGCCGCCTTCCTCCTCGACGATCTTTCCAGCGGCGATATGTTCACCTCGTCACTGGACGCCGATGCGGCCGGGGTTGAGGGTTCCAGCTACGTCTGGACGCCCGCCCAGCTTTGCGAGGTCCTCGGGGAGGATGACGGGCTCTGGGCGGCAAAGGTTTTCGCGGTGACAGGGCAGGGGACCTTCGAGCACGGCACGTCGGTGCTCCAGCTGCCCACCGACTTCGACCCACTGCCGGACGATGCCGGCCGGTTCGAGCGGGTGCGTGCCGAGTTGTTGGGCGCACGCCGGACCCGTCCGCAGCCGGCCCGCGATGACAAGGTTGTCACCGCCTGGAACGGTCTGGCAATCACCGCTCTGGCCGAAGCCAGTGTGGCACTGGATGATCCGGCATTGCTAGAGGCCGCACGCCGCTGTGCCGCGGAGTTGGTCGGTCTGCACCTGGTCGACGGCCGCCTCCGCAGGGCCAGTCTGGGCGGCCGGGTGGGTGAGAGTGCGGGTGTACTCGAGGACTACTCCATGCTGGCCACCGGACTATTGACGATCCATCAGCTGACCGGTGATCCGGCCTGGCTTGGCCGTGCCGGGGACCTGATCGACATTGCGATGGATCACTTCGCGGATCCGGATCGGCCCGGCCGCTGGTTCGACGTCGCCGCCGACGCGGAGCCGCTGATGGTCCGGCCGGCCGATCCCATCGATGGCGCCACACCGTCCGGGGCCTCGTCGATGGCGGAAGCATTGCTCACCGCCGCCCACCTGGTCGATGCCGAGCGCGCCGGCCGTTACGCCGAGGCGGCCGCCGAAACGCTGCTGGCCCATTCGCAGCTCTTGGCCAGGGCGCCGCGTTCGGCGGGCCACTGGCTGGCCGTGGCGGAGGCGGCCGTCCGCGGACCGCTGCAGGTGGCGGTCGCCACCGCGGGTGCGGATTCGGAATTGCTGGCTGCTGCCCGCCGGATGGCCCCGGGCGGCACCGTCGTCATCGGCGGCCCGGTGGATTCCAGCCCGTTATTGGCCGGGCGGGACCGGCTGGGTGCAGCGGATGCCGCCTACGTCTGCCGGGGCCGGGTGTGTGACCTGCCGGTGACCGGCGTTGCGGAACTGGCGAACGCTCTCGGGGTGCCCGTGTAGCGTGGCGCCATGGCCGACGCGGAACACGCCGAGCATCTCGAATCAGTGGTCCGCCGGTACCTGGAACTCATCGCATCCGGGACCGCCGAGGAGATCGCGGAGCTTTACGCCGACGACGCGACCGTCGAGGATCCGGTCGGGGGCGGCGAGATCCACATCGGCCGCTATGCGATCACCGGCTTCTACCGGAATATCGAAAACCTTCCTCGCGAAACTGAATTGCTGGCCCTGCGGGTATGCGGTCACGAGGTGGCGTTCATGTTCAGGATCACCATCGGCGCCGGCGAGGGCAGCCGGATGCGGATCGAGCCGATCGATGTGATGACGTTCAACTCCAACGGCCGGATCGCGTCGATGAAGGCCTACTGGTCGGCGGCGGACGTCTCGACTGTTTAGGCCTCACCAAAATACTCAGGCCTCACCAAAAGACTCAGGCCTCACCAAAAAACGGCGAACCACATCGCGATGTAGTGGCAGATCGCCGCCACGGCCGTGCACGCGTGGAAGAACTCGTGGTGGCCGAATGTCCGTGGCCACGGGTTGGGCCATTTCAGCGCGTACAGGACCCCGCCGACGCTGTAGAGCACGCCGCCGACGATCAGCAGCACCAGCGCCGCCACGCCGGCGCTGTTCATGATCGGTCCGATGAACCAGGCCGCCACCCAGCCCAGCAGCAGGTACAGCGGAACCCCAACCCAGGCCGGCGCTGTCGGCCAGCACATCTTGAGTAGCACTCCGGCCAGCGCGCCGCCCCAGACGATCCAGAACAGCAGCCAGCCGTCGGTCTCAGGCAATGCCAGCAGGGCGAAGGGGGTGTAGCTGCCGGCGATGAACACGAAGATCATCGAGTGGTCGAGACGTTTCATCCACATGTGGGCGCGCCGCGATGTCCAGTGCACCCGATGATAGGTGCCACTGACGGCGAACATCGCGACGATCGTGCAGGTGTAGATGAGGGTGGCGATTCCGGCCCGGGTGGAGTTCAACGCCCAGGACACCGAGACCAGGGCGGCGCCGGCCACGGTGGCAACGATGGCGGAATAGACGTGGATCCAGCCGCGGGCGCGGGGTTTGCCGAGGAACTGACTGACGCCTTCGACGACGGCTTCCGGGAAGTCCTCGGGTTCTGTGCCGTCATCGATGCGGCGCGGTTCAGCGGCGTCTGACTCTGCGGTTGACTCTGCGGTCATCTCGCACCTCGGTCCTACTGACGCGGCCGGTGGCCCCGGATACCCCCGACGGCCACAGTAGTCTGACTCGCTGTGGAGCTCATTCCGCCGCGACTCAAGGAACCGGCCTACCGGCTCTACGAGATGCGATTGCGCCACGAGCTCGCGAACTCCCGGGCCGCACTTCCGCGGCATATCGCGGTGCTATGCGACGGTAACCGTCGGTGGGCCCGTGACGCCGGCTACGAAGATGTCAGCTTCGGCTACCGGATGGGCGCATGCAAGATGGCCGAGATGCTGCGCTGGTGCCAGGCGGCCGGCATCGAGATGGCGACGGTGTACCTGCTGTCCACCGAGAACCTGCACCGCGATCCCGAGGAATTGACGGCGCTGATCGAGATCATCACCGATGTCGTCGAGGAGATCTGCGCGCCGGCCAACCGCTGGAGTGTGCGGACCGTAGGCGATCTGGGATTGCTCGGTGACGAACCGGCGCGGCGGGTGCGCGACGCCGTCAACCACGCCACATCGATCGCGCCCGCCGGGTCCTTCCACGTCAACGTCGCCGTCGGCTATGGCGGTCGGCAGGAGATCGTCGATGCGGTGCGCTCGCTGCTCGGCAAACAGGTCGCCGATGGGGTCAGCCCCGAACAGATGATCGAGGCGGTCACCATTGAGGGCATCTCGGAGAACCTTTACACCTACGGCCAGCCCGACCCGGATCTGGTGATTCGCACGTCGGGGGAGCAGCGATTGAGTGGTTTCCTGCTGTGGCAGAGCGCTTATTCGGAGATGTGGTTCACCGAGGCGCATTGGCCGGCCTTTCGGCAGGTGGATTTTCTGCGTGCGCTGCGCGACTACAGCCGGCGGCACCGCAGATTCGGGGTCTAGACATGTTCGCGCTGTCCGCTGCAGTCTTCAGCCTCGCCTGGTGGATGGGCCTCTATCTCGTCTCCCGTGATCCGCGCAAACCGGTGCTGGCGCTGACGGCGGTCGGCCTGTGCGCCTTCGCCGCGGTGGTCGCACTGGACGCGGTCCGGGTGACGGGCGGTGGGGGTGACGGCGTGCTCAGCAGGATCGAGGTCTATCTGGTCGCGGTGCCGGGTATCGCGTGGTTCGCCGTCGTGCTGGAACTCGCCCGCCCATCCGCAACCTCGCGGGATCGTCGCCGCGAGTGGGTCTTGACGGCCCTCGTGGCTGGCGTTGTTCTTTCTGGTGCCGTGCTCGCCGGACGTGTCACCGGTCCGCTGCATTTCGGCCACTGGCTGATGTGCGCCGCCATCTCGGTATCCACTCTGGGAGCCATGGCGGTGGCCGTGCGCCGGCCGGCCCGGCCAGCCCGGGTCACTGGCGTCGTGGTGGTCGCCACGCTGTTCTTCGCGCTGAGCAACGCCATCTTGATCATCCCGCTCGGGCTGGTGCCGAGCTGGCTGGCTCTGGCTGCGACGGGTTTCGATCTGCTCTTACTCGGGGTGGGGGTGGCGCTGTGGGATGCCTTCGAGGAGGGTCAGGCGTTGCGAGCGGCAATGCTGCGATCTTTCGCGGGTTCGTTTGTGGTGGCGCTGTTGTTCGGCGGGCAGATACTGCTCGCCGGGGCGATCGCGGAGCCGGGTGCGGCCGGCCGGGCGGCGCTGACGACGCTGTTGTTCGCCGAGCTGGCCACCGCGATCGCGATCACCGTTCTCGCCGACCCGCTAGCGGGCCTACTGGACCGGATCGCCTTCGCCCGCGCACCGGAGCTCCGGGCTGAACGGGCGGTGCTGCGCACCACCGAAGCTGCGTTGCCGCTGCGCTCTCCCGGCCCACTGGACGATATCGATGACGAGACGTTCACTCGCCTGACCCGGCGGGCACTCGGACACTACGGCGATCTGGCCAAACTGGTTGCGAGCCCGCTGACCGCGCTGCCGGAGATCGGCGAGCGTCTCGCTGCCCGCGACGCACCGGACCAACCGCTGGAGCGGGCCGTCGAGTTGCGGGCCCTGCTTGCCGACCGGATTGCCCGGCTCAAACCCCGTGACGGCGCGGACTTCGGCACGACCGAGCAGTGGCGCTACTACAACGCGCTGTACTTCCCCTATGTGGCGGGCGTGCGAGCTTACGCGCAGAATGCCACCGCCTCGGGCCTCGACCCGGTGGCCCGGCAGGCCTGGCAATGGTTGGTCACCGAGGTGCCCCAGCGTTCGCTGCACAACTGGCAGAATGGCGCGGCCCGGCTGATCGCCGCCGATCTGCGATCGCCGGCGGCCACCGCGCTGCCGTAGCGCCCGGCCTGGCAGCAGTTGGCAGTAGTCGGCAGTGGTCGGCAGTCGATCCGGTCGCCCCGGCAGTGGTTGGTCGGCACCGTAGAAGGTGAGCTCCGGAACCGAAGTCAGGCCGCCGAGAGACAGGATCACCCCGTGACCTGCACCATATCGCTGGGCTGACCACAACCGGGGAGTCACGAGAAAGGACTGGAAATGGACCCCATGATTGCTGCCGGCGCCCTGATCGGCGGCGGATTGATCCTCGGTGGCGGTGCAATCGGCGCCGGTATCGGCGACGGCACCGCGGGCAGCGCGCTGATTGCCGGGATTGCGCGTCAACCCGAGGCCCAAGCACGGTTGTTCACGCCGTTCTTCATTACCGTCGGACTGGTGGAGGCCGTGTACTTCATCAATTTGGCGTTCATGGCGCTGTTCGTGTTCGCCACGCCTACCGGCTAGATCTTGCGCAGCCTCAGTCGATTCACCGAGTGGTCGGCATCCTTGCGCAGGACGGCGGTAGCCCGCGGGCGAGTCGGCAGGATGTTCTCGATGAGGTTGGGCCGGTTGATAGTTCGCCAGATCTCGCGGGCCGCGGCTATCGCCTGATCGTCGGTGAGATCTGCGTAATGGTGGAAGTGCGAGGCCGGGTCGGCGAAGGCCCCGGCTCTCATCGCCAGGAAGCGGTCGACGTACCACCGCTCGATATCCTCGACGCGGGCGTCCACGTAGACCGAGAAGTCGAAAAGATCAGCCACCATCAGCCGGGAACCGGTCTGTAAGACGTTGAGTCCCTCCAGGATCAGGATATCCGGGTGGGTGACCACGTGTTTCTCGCCGGGGACGATGTCGTAGATCAGGTGGGAGTACACCGGTGCGCAGACCTGATCGGCGCCGGATTTCACCGATGTGACGAACCGCATCAATGCGCGACGGTTGTAGCTTTCTGGAAAACCCTTGCGATGCATCAAGTGTCGCCGGTTCAGTTCGGTGTTCGAGTAGAGGAATCCGTCGGTGGTAACCAGGTCGACCCTCGGGTGGTCGTCCCAGCGTGACAGCAACGCCTGCAGCACGCGGGCCGTGGTCGACTTGCCGACTGCAACGCTTCCGGCCACACCGAGGATGAACGGCACCGGCTGGTCCGGGGTTTGCCGCGGTTCGCCGAGGAATTCGTCGGTGGCCGCGAACAAGCCTTGGCGGGCGGCGACCTGCAGATGAATCAGTCGCGCCAGAGGCAAATAGACCTCTTCGACCTCCAGTAGGTCGATCTGTTCGCCGAGGCCGCGCAGGCCGACCAGTTCCTCCTCGGTGAGCTTCAGCGGAGTCGACATGCGAAGTCCACGCCATTGACTCCGGTCGAACTCCACGTAGGGGCTGGGTTCGGTCAGCCGCGCCATGGCATAAGTCTTGCAGTTAGCGTGAATGGCATGGAATCGGACCACCTGATTGGCGAATATGTGTTGCTCGGGCTGCGGTTCGACCGCATCGAGGAGGGGTATGTCGACTCCTTCACCGGTGCTGGCCGGCTGCGCCGTCAGGTGGCCGACGAGCCGGCCCCGCAGCCGTCCGATCTGGCCGCGCAGGCAAAGCGGCTGCTGGCCGAACTGCCGCAGGTGCCGCGCAGTTCGGACTTCACCGAACAGCGGGCCGGCTTCGTCGCCGCGCACCTGCGCGCACTGGCCTGCGCCGCGCGCAAGTTCGCCGGCGAGGAGGTGGGGTTCGTCGAGGAGGTCCGCGACTACTTCGACGTTCAGATCAGCCGCGGCGATCCGGATCGTTACCGTGCCGCCCATGCCCGGATGGGCGATGTGCTCGGTGGCGGCGGCTCGCTGGCCGACCGGATGGCGGCCCACCGCAGGTCCGAGGAGATCCCGCCGGAGCGCCTGCGGGACTGCATCCACGCGTTCTCCAGCGCACTCCGCGATATCGTCCGATCCACCTATCCGCTGCCCGAGTCGGAGACCGTCATCTACGAGGTCGTCGGCGACAAGCC
>Ga0180429_10001348_pt1 | contig 20957 bp, 16 predicted proteins | sample SS_ome_FD_132428 | JGI IMG/M metagenome (GOLD analysis project Ga0180429, IMG submission 132428) | Hypersaline lake sediment archaeal communities from the Salton Sea, California, USA - SS_1_S_1 metaG | ecosystem: Environmental > Aquatic > Non-marine Saline and Alkaline > Hypersaline > Sediment ...
AATGGTGGTAGAGCGCCAACTCGAAGCTGACGGCAAGAACCGCCACGACCTGGGGCGTGATGCCTTTATTGATCGCATCTGGAAATGGCGTGAAGAATCCGGCGGTAACATCACCCGCCAGTTACGCCGCCTGGGCTCATCTCTCGACTGGCAGCACGAACGCTTTACCATGGATGACGGCCTGTCTGATGCCGTGAAAGAGGTTTTTGTACGCCTGCACGAAGAAGGGCTGATTTACCGTGGCAAGCGCCTCGTAAACTGGGATACCAAGCTGCATACCGCCGTTTCTGACCTGGAGGTCATTTCCGAGGAAGAAAATGGCCACATGTGGGACATGCGCTACCCGCTATCCAATGGCACGGGGCATATGATTGTTTCGACAACGCGTCCAGAAACCATGCTGGGTGACTGTGCGGTTGCCGTAAACCCGGAAGATGAACGCTACAAACACCTGATTGGTGAACTGGTTGAACTGCCGTTAACAGGTCGCAAGATTCCAATTATCGCTGATGAACATGCAGACCCTGAATTTGGCACCGGCTGCGTAAAAATCACCCCTGCCCATGATTTCAATGACTATGAAGTGTGGCAGCGCCACCGTGATGAACTGCCTGTCAGCAGCCAGGTTCACGGTGGTCTTATCAACATTTTTACCGAAGATGCCGCAATCCGTGAAAATGATGCAGATGAAGATGTCTTGATTCCCGAAGCCTACATCGGCATGGATCGTTACGAGGCCCGCAAGCAAATAGTCAAAGACCTCGAAGCCCTGGGCCTGCTGGTCAAGATCAAGGATCACAAGCTGATGGTACCCCGAGGTGACCGTTCGGGTACCGTTATCGAGCCTTTTTTGACCAATCAGTGGTACGTGAAAATTGCGCCGCTGGCCAAGCCGGCCATTGAAGCTGTTGAAAATGGCGATATCAGGTTCGTGCCTGATAACTGGAAAAACACCTATTACGAATGGATGCGCAATATCCAGGACTGGTGTATCAGCCGCCAGATCTGGTGGGGGCATCGCATACCTGCCTGGTACGACGATGAAGGCAATGTCTATGTTGGCCGCGATGAGCAGGAAATTCGTAATAAACACAAGCTGTCAGCAGATTATGCGTTACGCCAGGACGAAGATGTACTTGATACCTGGTTCAGTTCCGCACTCTGGCCCTTCTCTACTTTAGGCTGGCCCGAAGATACAGAACGCCTGAAACAGTTCTATCCAACCAATGTGCTGGTCACAGGTTTCGACATCATCTTCTTCTGGGTAGCCCGCATGATCATGATGGGGCTGAAATTCATGGATGGGCAGGTACCGTTTCATGAAGTGTATGTTCATGGCCTGGTGCGCGACAGTCATGGCGACAAGATGTCGAAATCCAAGGGCAACGTACTTGATCCCATCGACCTGATTGATGGCATCGACCTGGAAGCACTGGTAGAAAAACGCACCAAAGGCATGATGCAGCCGCAGTTGGCGAGGAAAATCGAAAAACAGACGCGCAAGGAATTTCCTGACGGCATCGCCAGTTTTGGTACCGATTCACTGCGCTTTACTTTTGCCGCATTGGCAGCCACCGGCCGAGATATCAAGTTTGACATGAACCGTATTGAAGGCTACCGCAACTTCTGTAACAAGATCTGGAACGCCTCGCGTTACGTGTTCATGAACACCGAAGGCCATGACTGCGGCTATTCCGGCAATGATGCAGTCCAGTACTCCATTGCTGACCGCTGGATAACCTCCAAACTGCAGGACACGGTTGAAGCCATTACCAGGGCCCTGGAAGGCTATCGCTTCGACCATGCCGCACAAGCCATTTACGAGTTTGTCTGGAATGAATACTGTGACTGGTACCTGGAACTCTCCAAGCCGGTATTGAATGATGACACCGCATCAGAAGCCGCCAAACGCGGCACACGCAAAACACTGGTCGATGTACTGGAAACATTATTACGCATGACTCACCCCATCATGCCATTCATCACGGAGGAGATCTGGCAGAAAGCGGCACCGCTGGCAGGTATAGAAGCACCGACAATCATGCAACAGCCCTATCCCGTTGCTGACAAGGCGCTGCAGGATACAGAAGCAGAAGCAGAAATGGAATGGCTCAAGCAGTTCATCCTCGGTATTCGTCAAATACGTGGTGAAATGAATATCTCACCCGGCAAGCCTTTGCCCGTGTTACTGGAAAATGCTTCTGATTCCGACAGGGCAAACCTGGAAGCGACACGCCAGTATCTGAACTTCCTGGCCAAGACCGAATCTGTCACTGTATTGTCAGGTAACGATGAAGCACCAGAGTCGGCCATTGCCCTGGTTGGTAAAATGAAAGTCCTGATTCCGTTAGCCGGCCTGATCGACAAGGAAGCCGAACTGGAACGCCTTAACAAGGAAATCAGCAAGATAGAAGCGGACATGAAACGTACCGAAGGTAAACTGTCAAACCCCAATTTCGTCGACAAGGCACCAGAAGCTGTCGTCCAAAAGGAAAAAGACAAACTGACTAAAGCCAACGATGCTTTAACGCAATTACGTGAACAGGTTCAAAAGATCAGCAGTCTATAATTTTGCTTAATTGTGTATTGCCTTTTTTTCATCTAAGCTTCCAGCAATATGGAGTAAATGCATAATAATTAAGGGATTGGGACTATTCTTACAAAAACCTTATACACTTGCGGTTTCCTGACAGCTGTATGCTTTCTGCTGCTTCCTGGTATTGCCTCAGCTACAGAAAACTTCATTGTGAATCCCAATGTTTCGCAGGACATCAGTTCCAGTGAACTGCGTTCAATTTTCAATATGCGGCGTCGAACCTGGCAGGATGGATCTGCCATTCATGTTTTTGTTTTACCTGATCAACATCCTGTCCATAAATCATTCTGCAAAAATGCGCTCGGCATCTTTTCGCACCGCTTAAGGAAAACCTGGGACAGGCTGGTTTTCACCGGAACAGGACAAGCCCCCATTGAAGTCAACAGCATTGAAGAGATGCGCAGCAAGGTAATGAATACCCCGGGAGCAATTGGCTATGCACCTTTACAAAACAAGGATCAGAAAAATGAAGAATAAAATCCATCTGATACTTTTATTTTTCTGTTTTACTTCATGGAACATAGTTTCTGCGGAACCGGGTTTATTTGATAAAGCCTTTAAAAATGGTAATAGCCAGATACATGGCTTTATCACGCAAGGTTACACCTATACCACTGACAACAACTTTTTTGGTGAATCCAGTGACAATGGCAGCTTTGAATTTACTGAACTGGGCATCAATATTTCAGGCAGACTCTCGGAACGTGTTTTTGGATCAGCGCAGGTAATTTCCAGAAGCACCGGGGCCTTTTATGATGGTAAACCTGATCTTGATTATGCCATGCTGGACTTCAATGCCATCTCGGAGGAAAACTGGCTGGGTGGTATCCGTATAGGACGCACCAAAAACCCTTACGGACTCTATAACGACGGTCGTGATGCGGCTGTGACACGCAATGGCATTCTGTTACCCCAGTCCATTTACTTTGATAAGGTTCGCAACCTCGTCATGCACAGTGATGGTCTTCAGCTCTATGCGGATATCAGCATGGAAAATGCTGATTTATATGCACAGTCCACATACGGCTATTCTGAAATGGGTGAAAATGTCGAATATGCCTACATGGGCAGTAACTTTCCAGGTGATTTGGAAGAAAGAACCCCTTTGTCTGTAACCCGCTTTATTTACGAGTATAAAGGCGGCCTTCTCAGACTCGGTTATACCAAGGCGATTGGTGATATGGAATATGAACCAGGCCAGTTAGACCCTATCAACGCAGGACAAATTGACTTTGACCTCGATCTCTTCTCAATGGAATTCAACCAGGAACACTGGAGCCTGACCGCCGAATACATGCAACAGGATGTTGACTGGCAAAACCTTTCTGTCCTCCATAATGATAATGACCAGGTGGGCGATGGTTATTACGTTCAGTTTACACTTAGACCAAAAGATAATGCCGAATTTTTCATCCGCTATGATGTAAGCCACACTGACCGGGATGACCCCAAGGGCACCCAGGCTTCACAGCAAGGCATACCTCGTCCAGCCTTTGCGCAATTTGCCAAAGACTGGACTCTGGGAATGCGCTGGGATATCACCGAAGACTTCATGTTACGTGCTGAATACCACAATGTTGAAGGCACTTCATGGCTTTCTGAACAGGAAACCCCCTTCCCCTCAATGGTCAAGGACTGGGAAATGTTCAACCTGCTGGTTTCCTATCACTTCTAACTGGTTAAATGAGCAGTTCTTCCAATAATAAGCCCATTATCAGTATCCGATGGAAATATTTCATCGCCTTTAGCATCATACTGCTTACCGTCAATTTTGGTCTTTCATTACAGTCATCCCTTTCACTTGAACAGCAATTCGAACAACATCAATCCCAAATTTCCCAGCAGAACCGACATCAGCTATCGGGTTTACTTAACAGCAGTTTTGAACTGCTGACACAGTCAGCTTATAACATTCACTATTCACTGGGTAATGACCTTGCACAACAGTCAGAAAGGATGACGCACAAGAAGCTGGATTTTCTTGATACCTATGAGCTTGAAGATATTATTTTTTTCGCTTCCAGGTCACACAATCAGCAATTAGACCAGGATGTTCTTCCTGATCAGTTTAACGATAAACTCGAAAAGGCGTTTTCTTCTGAAATGGCGGTCAATGGTTTGTTCTGCACGCAGAGTTGTAAACTTTACTCTCTGGTCCCGTTACTTCAGCCTGATAAGTCCACTGCCATTCTCTATATCAGCAAATCCATCGCAGAGTTGCTGGAAAACTTTTTCATGATCTCATCCAATGATATCGGCATTGTTAATCTGCAAAACCATGCCATCTTTGCTGCATCAAATTCACAGAAAACTTCCGGTCTTCTGAAACATGCGCTTGAGTCCAGTCACATCCTCACACCGGGACAACACCTGAACTGGAATGCAGAAACCTATCATTTACAGTACCTGGAGAAACTCTTTAACCATCAGGATTTCCGCTTTGTTATTGTTTCCAACATCACCAAAAACCTGAATACCATCAAAGACTCTACCAGTTTCAGCCTGCTTTATGGTTTGCTCGGCCTGATGACTTCATTACTGGTGCTGCTGTTGTTGATGGCCAAACCTGTTGCTCGCATAGTATCCCTTTCGCGGCATTTACCCTTGCTGTCTTCAAACAGGCATGACGACTTCAAATCAAAATACAACTCTCAACAAACTAAAACCCTGTTGCGAGATGAACTCGATTTGCTTGAGTCAACCTCAATGCAACTTGCCGACCAGCTGCAAAAATCAGAAACGGAATTAATCTGGCAGGCAGAGCATGATTCGCTGACCGGCTTGAAAAACAGGCATCGTTTTCGACAGGACTTTAAACAGATACTCAAAAATTCAAAGCGTTTCGACCATGAAGGTGCTTTACTGTATTTTGACCTCGACCACTTTAAATACGTCAATGACACCAGTGGACACCAGGCAGGCGATGTATTACTCAAGCTTGTTGCAGAGCAAATTAAGAAAACCATCCGCAGCACCGATATCTGCGCTCGTTTAGGCGGTGATGAGTTTGCCCTGATATTGCCTGAAACCGAAAAAGATGGAGCGATGAAACTGGCAGATAAAATTCAGGAAATGCTGGCTGAAATCTCCCTGCCTTCTGAGGAATATGTCCATCGAACTAGTGCCAGTATCGGCATAGTGATGTTTCCCACGTATGGCGATAATGTGGAAGAGCTGGTTTCGAATGGTGATATAGCGATGTACCACGCCAAGGACAATGGACGCGGTAATACCTACCTGTTTTCGGATGCCAATAGTGCCCGTGAACAGATACATGAGCGCCTGCGCTGGAAAGATATTATTGAAAATGCGTTAAATGAAAACCGCTTGATGCTCTATTTTCAGCCCATTCTCGACACCCGCTCCAACACGATTTCTCATCATGAAGCGTTACTGCGCGTGATACAGGACAACGGGGAAATCCTGCCCCCGGGTACTTTTATTGCTGAAGCCGAACAGGCCGGCCTGATAAACCTGGTTGACTACCATGTGCTTGAACTGGCCCTGCAATACCTTTCAGAGCAAAAGGGTTCAGTCAATAAAATTGCCGTAAACATTTCAGGCAAAACAATTAATGACGAAAACCTGGTATCTCATATTATCAACCTGATCAGCACCTACCAGGTTGCTCCTGAAAGTATTATCTTCGAAATCACAGAAACGGCTGCAGTAGCTGATATTCTGGTGGCCTCAAAAATCATGAAGGACATCAATTCAATTGGTTGTCAGTTTGCCCTGGATGATTTTGGTATCGGATTTTCTTCATTTTATTACCTCAAGCAACTTCCAGCTCAATACATTAAAATTGATGGAGCTTTTATCCGCAACATTACCAGCAACCTCGATGATCAGTTATTTGTGCAGGCGATCACAACGGTCAGTTCAGGGCTTGGTAAAAAAACTGTGGCTGAATTTGTTGAAAACCAGGAGGCGTTGGACCTGATTCGAGAATATGGCGTAGATTACGCGCAGGGTTACCATATTGGTAAGCCGCAGGCCGAACCCCAAACCTCTTACCACAAATAATACAGGGTAATTATTTCGGGCTGATTCGTTATAGTTCGAATAACTTACCTTTTTACTTGGTTATTACATGGAGACTTAACTAATGAGTACTGAAATTCCTGAACGCGACGGTGACGGCTATCTGCTGAGCATGCATGACTGGACACGCGAAATCGGTCAGGCAATGGCTGATGCCGATGGTGTTGAACTGGATGATGCAAAGTGGACGCACATCATGAAGGCCCGTGAGTATTACGAAGACGAGGCTGTTGTTCCACCTATCCGTAAATTTGCCAAATATCTCGGGGAAAACCAGAAAGAGATTTTCAAGATGTGGAAAACCGGGCCAATGAAACCCATCACTAAATATGGTGGCCTGCCAAAACCTACTGGTTGCGTATAAACCCAACCTGCTGCTCAATAGCAACAATACCTGGTTGGTATTCAGGGGAACTTCAGCAATGAAGTTCCCTTTTTTTTATTTCTTCACCTGTCAATATCAGTCACGCCTACTGTTGATTCCAAACCAGACAAGCACCGCGACGGCTCCTGCAAAACTCAACCACAGCGAAACTTCAGCACCTGAACCCGCCCATTCTGCAAGCAATGCAATTAACACTGCACATGAAAAAGCAACGATAAATTGCCTGATTTCAATACATTTTTGGCATTTTTTATGCATATTTCCTATTATTGTCACTAATAACGGACTTTTTGACGCTATATGAATTCTTCAACGATTATAGGCATAGTTGCCAGCCTGTTTCTTGTGGTGGGGAGTATATTTATTTCTTCTGACCAGTTTGTAGTTTATCTGAATCTGCCGGGGTTTTTCATTGTAGTCACCGGTACCCTGGCAGCCACCTTCATCAGCTATCCCCTGTCTGAGTTATTAACAGCCAAACAAACAGTTTCACAGGTGATGAAAAAGGAACAGGACAAGGTTCCTGAGCTGGTTCGTGAAATTGTTACTGTTGCCAGGCTGAGCATGCAGTACAAGATCAGCAAGATTGAAGATCACCTGGACAAGGTCACCAATCCGTTTCTGCGCACTGGCATCCAGCTGGTCATTGACGGTGCAACGATTGAAGATATCACTTCACTGCTGCAATGGCGTATATCGCGACTGCAGGCGCAGGAACAGACCATTACCGAGATTTTCCATAACATGGCGAACTTTGCTCCCGCATTCGGCATGTTTGGCACCTTGATTGGCCTGGTCAACATGCTGTTCTCCATCGAAAGCGGTGATGTTGGCCAGATTGCCCACCATATGTCAGTTGCGCTGATGACCACCCTGTACGGCATAATCCTCGCAAACCTGGTTTTCAGACCGATTGCCCTGAAACTGGAAAGACGTACCGAAAAACGTGTCATGCTGATGAATATGGCACTCGAAGGGGTATTGCTGCTTAAAGAACAACGCAGTCCCGGTATCGTACGCCAGACACTGGAATCTTTTGCAGCTGACTATGAAGATGAACTATCCGATACACCGGTAGGCTTCGCTTCTTCAGCCAGAAACACCCCGTCCAATGAACAATCCTGATCCTCACTCAAGTGTTTACCTGCATCGTGCCAGTTATCGTATGCAGGCCATTTTGCAGCAGAAACCTGCCAGGTCAGATGGCCAGTCATGGCTGATTGTTTACCTGGATGTCATCACGCTGTTATTGGCCATGTTTATTCTACTGGTCAACCAGCCTCAGCAGGAGTTCCTGGTTGAAGACACCAGGATACTGCAGGACAGGCTACAGCCTGAAATTGTAGAAGCACAAAAAACCACCTTTACCGATGCAGAGGATGAAAAACTGGCAGAAAGCCCTGTACCCTCTCCTGAACAACAGCAAAATATTGCTGAAGAGATTCGCAAACAACTTGAAACCATCCAGGGAGATGACCTGGTTGTTCAGGTAGACCCGGGAACCATCAGCCTGCAATTACCTGAAGCCATCCTGTTTGAAACCGGCAAAAGTGATTTGCTTGAAGGTGCGGGCCTTTTACTGGAATCAGTTGCTCCGATTATTATGCAGTATGATTATCCTGTTTCAGTGGAAGGACATACCGATAATGTGCCAATCGCCAGTGCACAATATCCCTCAAACTGGGAGTTATCATCGGCCCGTGCCTCAGTCGTTATCCGCAAACTGGTGGAGCTGGGAGTACCTTATGCAAGACTCAAAGCCATTGGCTTTGCCGATACGACTCCGATAGACAGTAATGAAACTATTGATGGGCGCCGTAACAACCGGCGTGTAAACATCATCATTCACGCCCAGTAGCAATTTCTATCCTGTCGCTACCATTTTCTTTAGCCTGGTAAAGCCTAAATTAATAGTGCCTGCAGAGAACGGTCATGATCAGAACTCTTCCCACTCCTCTTCATCATTATCATATGAAGAAGATGCTGTAGTCTTTTTCACAGGTTTCGCTGCGGGTGCCCTACGTTGTGCCGCAGCTGGCTTGGGGGCAGGTGCAGCAGCACGCTCAACAGTTGTTGCTGGCGCCGTGGCGCGTGATGGTGCAGCTGAATAACTTCCGGAAGTGTTAAAGAATGCCATGGCACGTTGCATATCGGCTGCATTTTCACTCATTGCCGCACTGGCAGCTGACGTTTCTTCGGCAAGCGCCGCATTCTGTTGGGTCATCTCATCCAGATTAGTAACCGCCATGTTGACCTGTTCGATTCCAGCTGTCTGTTCAGCACTGGCTGCTGCAATTTCTGCAATGATGTCGCCCACTTTTTTGACGCCTTCAACAATTTCAGTCAAAGATTCACCCGTCTGGTTAACAAGATCAGAACCTGAATTCACCTTGTCAACGGAATCCTTGATCAGTTCCTTGATTTCCTTGGCGGCTTCTGCTGAACGCGATGCCAGATTACGAACTTCGGTTGCCACAACTGCAAAGCCTCTACCCTGCTCACCGGCACGCGCTGCTTCAACCGAAGCGTTCAGAGCCAGCAGGTTGGTCTGAAAAGCGATCTCGTCAATCACACCGATAATCTCTGCGATACGGTTGGATGATTCACTGATCTGTTCCATGGCTTGCACAGCGTCATTAACAACCTGACCACCTTTTTCAGCAGCACCACGCGCTGAAGTAGACACCTGGTTGGCCTGCTGGGCATTGTCACTGTTGTTTTTAACGGTACTGGTCAGCTGTTCCATACTGGCTGCAGTTTCTTCAAGGTTGGCAGCCTGCTGCTCGGTACGACCACTTAGATTGTTATTACCATCGGAAATTTCTTCAGACGCTGTATTGACCTGATCAGAGATGCTGCGCAGCTGCTCAACCGTCTGCTCGACATTGGTAATCGTCTTGTTGATGTTATTTTTCACATCACCAAAAGTACCGGTGTAATCCTGCTCAATTTTATGAGTCAGGTCACCATCAGCCATTTTCGACATAACATGGTCGATATCGGTAAACACACTGGTCAACTGATCAAGCAGTGAATTGAAACCGTTCGACAGCTGCAGGAAGAAACCTTTCTTGCCTGTCGTCTCCAGCCGTCTGTTAAGATCGCCCGAACTGGCTGCATCCACCAACGAATCAATTTCTTTCTCCACTGCCACTTCGAGGGTTCTGTCAGTCCATTCAACAGCAGTTCCAAGACGGTTGCCTTCATCATCAACCACCGGGTTGGCAATAAAGCGCATGGATCTGCCGCCAATTTCAAGCTGTGACTCATGAGTAGTATTCAGGTTTTCAAGTAGACGAATCTGATGGGCCGGATTTTTATGGAAAGTGTCGATATTGGTTCCCAAAAGGGTAGCAGAGTTGAAATTTGGCAGATCCTGTCGGATATCGGATTCTGCCTCGTTAAAGAGTTTCACTACATTTTTGTTCATGTAGATAATTTCTCTGTCAGTATTGGCCAGCATCACGTTGCTGGAAACATTATCGAGAGCAACCCTGATACGCTGATTTTCAGCAGCAATACGGCGTTCTTCTTCGAGACGTTTCTCCTCTTCAGCCTGCTGAGCCAGCATTTCTGTCAAGTCAGACCACTCCACAACGGTACCCAGGCGCTCACCGTCATCATTTATTACGGGATTGGCTACAACTTTCAGCGTCAGGCTTCCAAGGGAAAGCTGTGATTCATAGGTTTCAGATAATTTCTCCAGCAATGTCTGCTGGTGCTTAGGGTCTTTATGGAAACTGTCGATGTTGGTACCAATCAGTTCATCCGCCCTGAAATCGGGAAGTTCCTTCTTGATATCGTTTTCAAGAGAACTGAAGAGGCTGGCGACAGACTTGTTGGTGTAAATTATATTGCGACTGTTGTCTGCCATCATCACATTGGATCCGACGTTATCCAGTGCAATCTTGATGCGCATCGTTTCATCCGCTTTATCCTGTGCATCATTGACATTGAAACCGGTACGGATTTGCATAATACGACTGGCACGTATTGCCCTGCCGATTTCGGTATCATCACCGTCTCCGGCATTGCGGGTAAAGTCTCCCTCGGCAATGGCCATCAGGACCTCAGACAGCCGGTTCAGCGGCCTGCTGATGCTGATTGCTATGGACCTGGAAAGCAGCAAGGCTATCACAACCAGAACACCGACAAGTGTCAGTTCGGACGTTGCACTGAGATGAATTCCGAACAGGTTAAACTGAACTATGCCCATGACGATCAACGGCAAAAGCAGGGAAGCAATGAGTACCGCAAATCTGCCTGCAAGCGGCATTTTATTAATAAAGCTCAATTTAGACAGTTTAGACACTTCACCGAGTTTTGCCTTACCCTGGTTGATCTCCCGGTAAAGGGCTTCTGCTTCAGCAATTTCATTGCGTTCAGGACGGGTACGAACCGACATGTACTCGACAATCTGGCCATTTCGGGTGACCGGCGTGATATTAGCCTTGACCCAGTAAAAATCTCCATTTTTAGCACGGTTTTTAACCAGTCCAGTCCAGGGCTTTCCTGCCTGTACCGTATCCCATAAATCCTTGAAAGCTTCGGGAGGCATATCGGGATGACGAACAATATTGTGGTTCGAGCCTATTAGCTCAGCTTCTGTAAAACCACTGATCTCCACGAAGTGCCGGTTACACATGGTAATGGCACCTTTAAGATTGGTAGTGGATACCAGCATCTTTCCTTCTGGAAACGGTATTTCATTTTGTGTGACCGGTTCGTTGATCTTCATTGGTATATTCCCGATAGAGTGAGCTTTGTTGTTTATTTTGTTGGATCCTGATTCGGAAAAATCCCGAAAAACAGTTATGAATGGTATAACGACTGTAGTAAAAATAACTTTAGAAAAAATTTGGCGCAATACTGTCACATTGCTCCGGTATTATTTAACCTGAGAAACCGGTTAACAACAGACAATGATTAATGGAATAAAACACTACCTGACCATCACATTCAGCTACTGGGCATTCACCATAACCGATGGTGCCATTCGCATGCTGGTGGTGCTCTACTTTTACCAGCTCGGCTATAGTCCGCTGGAGATTGCCCTGCTGTTTTTGTTCTACGAATTCTTCGGCATTGTCACCAATCTCGTAGGGGGCTGGCTGGGTTCGCGCATAGGTCTTAATCTGACCATGCATATCGGCATGGCATTACAGATCGTTGCCCTGCTGGCATTAACAGTACCGACCGAATGGTTATCGGTTGCCTATGTGATGGCAGCACAGGCACTCTCAGGCATTGCAAAAGACCTCAACAAAATGAGCGCCAAGGCCAGCGTTAAACTCATGCTGCCTTCTTCTGAAAATATCAACGAATCTGAAAAGCGTCTGTTCAAATGGGTAGCCATTCTGACTGGTTCAAAAAATACCTTAAAAGGCGCCGGTTATTTCATCGGTGGTTTTCTGTTGGCAGTAGCGGGATTCAAGGGTGCACTTTGGGTACTGGCAAGTGGTCTCTTTATTACGCTGGCGATTACCCTGGTGATACTTCCCAACAACATCGGTAAAACCAAGGCTAAAACCAAGTTTACACAACTGTTTTCCCGCAGCCGTGAAATCAACTGGCTGTCAGCAGCGAGATTCTTTCTGTTTGGCTCACGAGACGTCTGGTTTGTGGTTGCCCTGCCGGTGTTCCTGTCATCCTCACTTGGCTGGTCTCACTCGCAAACCGGTGCATTTCTGGCGCTGTGGATCATCGGCTACGGGTTCGTACAAAGCTCTGCTCCTGCCTTTTTTCGTAAACACCCGGTTTCCGGCAATACCGCTATATTCTGGACCTTCGCACTGTCTATCGTCCCTGCCCTGATTGCTGCGGGACTGATTTATGACTTACCCGCACAATGGCTGCTCATGGGAGGGCTTGCTCTTTACGCCATCGTATTTGCACTGAATTCTGCGGTGCATTCCTTTCTGATTCTCAACTACTCGGATCATGACAAGGTCTCCACCAATGTGGGGTTCTACTACATGGCAAATGCCGGTGGGCGTCTTACCGGTACGGTTTTATCGGGTTGGGCTTATCAGCAGTATGGGTTGGTGGGATGCCTGGTAATTGCCTGCGCGTTTGTTTTATCAGCCGGGATTTTTAGCTTGCCTTTATCGGCACGCTCGTCCAGTGCCCAGAAGGGATAGTTAGATGATATAGTCCCATTCACAAACGGGAACAAAAACAATCAATCGCTGTCAGTATCCCCAAACTGAAAACTCACCAATCAAGACAGAATCACGGAGTCCTTGATGACGAATAATAATGACCTGCCTAATGATCTGAAAAGCGCATTTGACCAGGTTAAAAACGCATTACAGAACAAAATCATCGGTCAGGAAAAACTGGTCAGCCGTCTGTTGATAGCCCTGATCTCAGAAGGCCACCTGCTGGTTGAAGGCCCACCTGGACTGGCCAAAACACGAGCCATCAAAGCCCTGTCAGAACTGATTGAAGGCGACTTTCACCGACTGCAATTTACCCCTGACCTGTTACCCGGTGACCTGACCGGTACTGATGTCTATAACCCGCAGGGCGGAGAATTCATCTTTCAGCAGGGCCCGGTTTTTCACAACCTGGTGCTGGCCGATGAAATCAACCGCGCTCCGGCTAAAGTACAATCTGCGCTGCTCGAAGCCATGGAAGAAAAGCAGGTTACCGTTGGACAGAACACCTACCACTTGCCCCATCCGTTTCTGGTAATGGCCACTCAAAATCCAATTGAGCAGGAAGGTACTTATTCCTTGCCGGAAGCACAGCTCGACCGTTTCCTGATGCACGTGATTATTGATTACCCACAAGCCTCTGATGAAACCGCCATTCTGGAACTGACACGACTGGAAGCACTACATAACAGCCAGCAACAGACCCCGACTACTGAGACGCCGCTATTGAGCAAACAGCAAATCCAGCAGGCCTGCTCTGCTTCGCTATCAATGCAGATGACCGATAACGTTCAGCAATACCTGGTACAGCTGGTTCTTGCTACCCGCAATCCCGGCGCATGGAGCAGTGAACTGGCCCACTGGGTCAGCTTCGGTTCCAGTCCGCGTGGAACCATAGCTCTCGATCGCTGCGCCCGCGCCCACGCCTGGCTGGCTGGTCGTGACTATGTCTCCCCGGAAGATATACAGGCGGTGTTTGCAGATGCCTTGCGCCATCGTGTTCTGCTTTCCTATGAAGCAGAAGCGGAAGGTTATTCACCGGATGACTTCCTCAACGCCGTTTTGCAAAGGGTACCGGTTGTATAATCAGATAAGTAAACGCAATGTTTGATCGACTTTTCAAAAGACGCGTATCAGGACAGGAAACGGCAAGAACGGTTAACCCGCAACATGCCATCCATGTCACCCTGGATGAACTGATCAAGCTGCGCCTGCAGGCACGCCACCTGTCCCTGCACAGTAAACGTCCTGCCATGCATCTCATGTCCGGCAACCACGTCTCTCATTTCAAGGGACGCGGCATGGATTATATGGAATCCCGTATTTACCAGGCCGGTGATGATATCCGTAACATGGACTGGCGTGTCACTGCACGCACTGGCCAGCCTCATATCAAACTGTTTCAGGAAGAAAGACAGCGACCGGTGATGATCATGCTGGACTACAACCCGGGGATGTTCTTTGCCAGCCAGGGTCGCTTCAAATCGGTTGTTGCTTCCCAGGCAGCCGCACTGCTTGCCTGGTCAGCCCTGAATAACGGTGACCGTGTTGGCGGCCTGATTATTAACCACAGTCACACAGAGATTGCAGACAAGGTCGGCAAGAAAGGTATTCTGGCTTTACTGCATGCCATCGAAAAACACAGCACCCCCCACGATTACCTTCAGACGCAAACTTTATCACAACCTCAAGACAGCGAACGTTTCAGCACTGGACTACAGCGCCTGGTACGCCTGTCACGTCCCGGCAGCCTGGTTTTTATCTTCAGTGATTTTTACCAACTGGATAATGCATCGATAAAACAACTGTCATTGCTCAAACAACACTGTGACTGTGTTTTGATTTGCCTGAGTGACCCATTGGAAACCAGGCCTCCGCCAGCCAATCGCTATGCGGTCAGCAACGGCGATCAGCAAGCAGTCATCAACACCGCCAGTCACCAGCAAGTTGAACATTATCAACACTGGTTTGGTGCTCACCAGCAACAGCTCAGGAGTGTTGCACGCAAGCTGAGCATGCCCCTTATTAACTTGAGTACCGTTCAACACCCACTGGAAACCTTAAGAAAACACTTCTCAGCACGCACACGCGCTAAACAATCACCTTAATTCCATGCAGGCACCAGACGAAAATACACTTCAGTTGCATGATATCCACCTGCCCGACCCGGCAGGCTGGTGGCCGCCAGCACCCGGTTGGTGGATCCTGGCCTTGTTACTGATTGTGCTTGTGGTCTGGTTATCACGTATCGCCTGGCAATGGTTGAAATATCAACAGTGGCGCAAACGAGTTCTTAACGAGTTCAGTCACTTTGAAAGCATTGATGATGTTCAGTTCCTGACGCAAATCACAGAAAAGCTCAGGCAACTGGCGATAACGGTTTATCCCGAACGCGAGGTTGCCAGCCTGACAGGAAAACACTGGCTCGAATTTCTCGATAGACACTCTGAACAGAAGGATTTTTCAGAGCATCCGGCAAACCTGATGATTGAAGCACCCTATACTGGCCAACAGGTTGACTTAAGCTCTCAACAAAACCGGCAATTGATACAGCTGGCAAGACACTGGGCAAAACATAACACCCGCCGTGACAATTACCGGCGTTTGATGCAAAAAGGTGTGCACTGATGTCTTTTCTACAGCTGGAATTTGCCTGGCCATGGATATTTGCCTGCATCCTGTTACCAATTATCAGTTACCGGTTTATCAAGCCCGCCACGGAAAGCAATCAGCACGCACTGCTGTTTCCCTTCACGCAAATGCTGGCAAGCATGCAGGCGGACTCTGTAAGTCAAAATTCGGCACTGCTCAAATGGCTGGGTATGCTTGCCTGGCTGCTACTGGTGATCGCCGCGGCACGTCCGCAATGGGTGGGTGAAAGCATCCAGGTACCGGTAAGCGGTCGCAGCCTGATGCTGGCCGTGGATATCTCCGGCAGCATGGAAAATGAAGACATGGTGATTAACCGGCGCGCCGTTGATCGCCTGACTGCTGTCAAGGCGGTGGCCGGTGAGTTTATTGAAAAACGTGAAGGTGACTATCTCGGCCTGATTCTGTTTGGTACAAAAGCTTACCTGCAAAGCCCGCTAAGTTATGACCGCAAAACCATACGCATATTGTTAAATGAAGCGGTCACCCGCCTTGCAGGAGAAAACACGGCAATCGGTGATGCCATCGGGCTAGCGGTCAAACGTTTAAAAAAACAACCACAGCAAAACCGTGTACTGGTCTTGCTGACCGATGGTGCAAACACTGCAGGCAGCATTGAACCCCTCAAGGCAGCCGATCTTGCCGCCAGTGAATCCATAAAGATCTACACCATTGGTGTGGGAGATGACTCGGTACGTTCATCCAGTATTTTCGGCCTTCGTCTGCGCAAAAGTGACCTGGATGAAAACACGCTCAAGGCCATTGCCAACAAAACCGGAGGGCGGTTTTTCCGCGCGCGCGATATCACTCAACTCCAGGAAATCTACCAGGTACTGGATGAAATTGAACCCGTTACCGATGAACAGCAGAGTTTTCGTCCCATTACCGAGCTTTACCAGTGGCCGCTGGCCATGGCTGTGATACTCGCCCTGGTCATCAGTGGCCTGAGGAGTAAACAGCATGGCTGATTTTCATTTTCTCAATCCTCAATGGCTACTGTTGATTATTCCTGTGGTGGCGCTGTTGTCTGTGTCTCGATTCAGCAAAAACAGCTCCTCAGCCTGGCAAAAGGTCATTGAACCCCAGCTTTTGCAGCATCTGCTGCAAAGCCCTGAGGCGCCGGGCAAGCCCTGGCTGAAACTGCTTTCACTGGCCGGTGCATTGATTGCCATTGTGGCTCTTGCCAACCCCGCCTGGGATAAAAAACCGCAATCTGTTTTTCAGACACCACGCGCGCTGGTCCTGGTGCTGGACCTGTCAGCATCAATGAATGCCGCTGACCTTGCCCCTACTCGCCTTGTGAGGGCTCGTTTGAAAATCCGTGACATTCTTGAACGCTCCATTGAAGGCCAGACCGGCCTGGTTGTGTTTGCAGGCGATGCCTTCAGTGTTGCGCCTTTGACACGCGATAATGAAACCATCACCTCGCAGTTGAGGGTACTGGAACCACGTATCATGCCGGTACAGGGCAGCCGCGTGGACCTCGGGCTTGAGGAAGCGGGAAAACTGCTTGACCAGGCAGGCATCCCGTCTGGAGACATCCTGGTCATCGCCGATGGCTTTCAAAACACCCAGACCGATATCATGACCCGCAAACTGCATGAACAGGGACACCGCATCTCTTTCATGGGTGTGGGTACACCTGAAGGTGCCCCCATCAGCAATGGACAGGGAGGCGTGATTCGTGACCGCAACAACGTACCGGTACTCGCCCGCCTTGAAGAAGCGCGTTTTCAAAAACTGGCTGAAGCAGGCGGTGGCCGCTATGTACGTATCGCTCTCAATGACAGTGACATTGATTACCTGCTGGGCATGCCAGCACTGAGTCATGACAAACAGCTCACTGAAACCCTGGCTGAACAAAACCGCTGGAAACAGACCGGCCCCTATATCACGTTGTTATTACTTCCTCTTGCCGCGCTGGCATTCAGGCGTGGTTGGTTAATGACCTTGCTGCTGGCCATGGTGATCATTCCCCTGCCCAACCCCGCCTATGCTTTCAGCTGGCAGGATTTATGGAAAACACCCGAGCAACAGGCATCAGAGGCACTCGAGCAGCAACGCCATGAAGATGCCCTGAAACTCTCTGCCAACCCGGATGTTCTGGGTAGCGCCTATTACAAACAGCAACAATATCAGCAGGCCTATGACCAGTTTAAACAGTCCGGCGGCGCTGATGCTGATTACAACCAGGGCAATGCGCTGGCCCGCATGGCCAAATACAAGGAAGCCATTGAAGCCTATGAGCGTGCTTTGCAGCAGCAACCCGATATGCAGGATGCCATAGACAACAAGGCTGCTATTGAAGAATTGCTCAAGAATCAGCAACAGCAACAGAAACAGGAGCAACAATCTCAACAGGAAAACGAAGAGTCATCTGAGCAACAAGAGCAACAGTCCGCGGACAAAGACCAACAGAAAGATGCTCAATCTGATGAATCCGATCAGGCTGAACAACAGCCGTCTGACTCCGGGGAACAATCGCAACAACAGGCAGGCTCACAGCAAGAAGAACAACAAAATGACGCCTCATCCAGTAACAATGAGTTTGCTGATGCGGCCGAAGCAATGGACACAGAACAGCAAGCGCAACAGGATAATCAGCCCGAGTCTGATTCAGAAAAGGAACCTGCCGAGCCGTCACAGGCACAACAGGCCAGCCCGGATGAAGCGGAAACACAGCCATCAGAACTGACTTCGGCACTGCAGCAGAAAGCCCAGCCATTGAATTCAGAAGAACAACAGGCCGCCGAACAATGGCTGCGACGCATCCCGGATGACCCCGGAGGCCTTTTAAAACGCAAGTTTTTGTATCAGTATCAACAAAGAAACCGAAAAACATCGAGCCAGCAAGCCTGGTAGCTATTTAACTATGAGTGTATTAAGCCGACTGACCTTTATGACCATTTTCATCCTGTTTGTATTTTCACAGCAGGTGATGGCCAACGTATCTGCGCAGGTTGATCGCAAAACAGCCTATGAGGGTGAATCCATCACCCTGAGTGTACGCGCAGAAAACCTTGCAGGAATGAACAAACCGGACTTCTCGCCGTTAACCAGGGACTTTGAATTATCCGGCACCAGCCAGAGTTCCTCGATCAGCATTATCAATGGTCGCAGTACCGCTTCACAAAAATGGTCCGTACGGCTGCATCCGCTCAAAACAGGCAAAATCCAGATTCCTGCCCTGCAGGTCGGACAACTGCAGACATCACCCATCGACATTGAAATCAAGCCGATACCAGTACAAACAGGTGCTCCGAAAGAAGGACAGCCACTTTTCATCACCATGACTGTGGACTCCGATGCCGAACACTTTTATGTACAGCAGCATATCCCGCTTGTCGTCAAACTTTATTACAAGCATGAGATTCGCCAGGGGCGCATCAACGACCCGCAACCGGACAGCGCATCGCTGGAAAAACTGGGAGACGACACCAATTATGAAAGCCAATACAACGGACAAAACTATAAAGTTTTTGAGCGACGCTACTCGTTGCTGGTTGAAAAAAGTGGCCAGCTGACGATTCCGGCTGTCAGTTTTCAGGGATACATGCAAAAGCCGCAATCCTATGGTGGCCAGCAGGGCTATGATCCTTTCTCATCCTTTATGTTGCGCTCACCACTGGTTAACCAGGGACAACCTGTCAGTGTCAGAAGCGAACCACTGAAACTCGAAATCGAGTCACACCCTCCGGAGTTTGACGGCAATCAATGGCTGCCGGCTGAAGAGCTGAAACTCGAAGACAGCTGGACCAGCAACCCTCCTACATTCAGGGTTGGAGAACCGGTGAGCCGCACGATCACAATGATGGCCAAGGGGCTTGTTGCCTCACAGATCCAACCACTGGAATTACCCAAAATTTCATCTTTCAGACGCTATGCTGAACCAGCTGAAACAGAAACCCGTACGGATGGACAAACGGTCTATGGTGTCAGTCGCCGTACCTTCACTTACATTCCAGCCTACGCCGGCGAACAGAGAATTCCTGAACTCGATATCAAGTGGTGGAATGTGGTAGCGGGAAAACAGGAAGTAGCCAGACTGCCCGCCTGGGAAATACGTGTTGAAGAAAATCCGGCAGCCCAGCAGGTAACACCCGCTGCAAAACCTGCTACTCCCGATCCAGCCATAACAGATGCAACTCAAGCGGAAGATCTGCACGACAAGAGCGCTGCGATGTCTGGATCAACTCAAGCTGATGGATCCATTGATATCCAGGCAATATTCGATGAATACCGTTACTGGCTGGCCGCATTTGTTCTGCTCGTTATCGTGCTTTATTTCATACGCCCGAACAAACGCAGCAAAACCCCGGCCTCAACCGGTGAGGCCCAGCCTGCCCCTGAAGTACCGGCAGCTGACACAGCATCATCAAAGGAACTGCTGGACAGGTTACATCAAGCCTGTGATCGCAATGATATCAATGAAACTGCGAAAGCACTGCTGGAGCTGGCTCGACTGACCTGGCCTGACACGCCGCCCATGAGTATTGGTGCGCTGGCTAACAATGTAACGGAAGGAAAAGAAGCTCTGCTTGAAATGGACCGCTGTCTCTATTCAGGACAAACGGACAGCTGGGATGGGAATAAAATATGCCAACTGTTTGGAACAGGTTTTGGCTACAGCAAAAAAACGGACGCAAAAGCACCCGTGTTAAAGCCTCTGTACCCGCAGTAATCGGAATGAAAATCGTGTAATTATTGTCTGGCAGGCGTTAAAAACGATTTCCAGCCTTTGCGGGTATATTCTTTGCAGTGAGGACACGATTTATCCAGCTTCTTTTTTTCAAAGTCTTTCATCAACGAAAGCATCAATACATAGAAAACCGTAAAAAACGCACCTATCTGGAACAGCGTATAAAATATTTCACCAATCATCATTCCAATCCTCCTTCCCCTGTTTCGATTATAGCAACCACAAAAAAAATCTAACCCGCAGTCAGCTAATGCAACAGGGAAACTTTAAGCTAATTGATTTATCTCAATTAGCATTTGGTAATAGTATGATTTTAAATGAAATTATTTCTTCTAATTCAGTCTTCCAGACTCTTGGGTAAATGAGCCTTTAATCGCTATTCGTGGTGCCCGGCTTTGCTTACCAGCTGTAATATTTCATCATCAA